>JACKQG010004834.1_pt1 | contig 15362 bp, 13 predicted proteins | sample 8237621 | NCBI WGS metagenome assembly JACKQG01 (sample SAMN15677084, study PRJNA649215) | marine metagenome | biome: marine; feature: Black Sea; material: saline water; isolation source: suspended particulate matter (SPM) from the Black Sea western gyre | collected 2013-06-09/2013-06-10 | depth... | reverse complement strand
GGTTTCCAAATCACGTATCTCACCCACAAGTATGACGTCCGGGTCCTGACGGACGATGGATCGAAGGCCCTTGGCAAAAGTGAGGTCTATCTTCGGATTGACCTGGATCTGGCCGATCCCGTCGATTTGGTACTCAATCGGATCCTCTATGGTAATGATGTTGATGTCGGTCTTGTTGATGGTGGAAAGGGCTGCATAAAGCGTGGTGGTCTTACCGCTTCCGGTAGGCCCCGTGACCAGGATGATGCCGTGCGGGGACCTGATAAGCCTGTCAAATTCTGCTAAACGATCAAGGGGCATCCCGAGGTCGGAGACCTTTAGCAATACATTGGTCTTGTCTAACAATCGAAGCACGACCCGCTCACCAAAGGCCACCGGGATTGTGGAGACACGGATATCGATGTTTTTGTCCGCAATTTTTATCTCGATCCGGCCATCCTGGGGAAGTCTCTTCTCTGCGATGTTCATTTTGGCCATGATCTTGATCCGGGAGATCAGGGCTGATTGGATATGCTTGGGCGGGGAGAGCATATCGTAAAGGATCCCGTCAACCCGGTTACGGATCTTGAGGCTGTGGTGGGAATGCTCTATGTGAATATCGCTTGCCCTGGCTTTTACGCCCTGCGACAGCATCAGATTTACCAGCTTAACAACGGGGGCATCACTGGTGTTCTCGAGGAGATCCCCTGTTTCTTCAATCTCCGAAAGGATCTGACTGGTCTCATCCCCGTGCATATCCTCGATCACCTGTTCGGCTGAATCGCGGCTCATATCGTAGGCGAAATTGATGACAGAAAGGATACTCCCGTAGGGCGCTAATACGACACTCGCGTCTTTCAGGCCGGGAAAAAGCCTCAAATCGTCCAGGGGCTGAAACAGGATCGGGTCATTGACGGCAATGGCAGTGCCTGTGGGGGTAACAACAGGCGCCATTCTATGCCTCCTGAGAAACTGAATGGGAATCACTTCGGCAAAGGATGTGTCCAGGGAAGGAATGGAAAGGGTTGTTAGGACCGGTAGATTGAACTGGATGCCGAGTCCATTTAAGAGATCTGTCTCGGTTATAGCTCCCTGCCGGATCAGAATCTCCCCGATTCGACCGCCCTTTTCTTCCTGGATCTTGAGGGCATCCTCAAGTCCCTTTTCGGAAAGGCCGGATGTTTCCAACAAGATTTCGCCGATTCGCCGGTGTGGCATGTAAAGACCTTCGGTTGTCATTCGCTTCGCTGTCATTCAGTTGTCATTCAGCCTGCGGCCGTCATTCAGTGGTCATTCGCTTCGCTGTCATTCAGTTGTCATTCGGTTGCCACCGACCACCGCCTACTGCCCACTGCCTACCGACTTCGGACTTCGGACCTTGGACTAACGCGTCATCCATTACTCCTTTCTTTCGGTTCCGGGAGACCTGGATTCCGGCCGCTTGTACATCTTGATAACACCCTCCTTGATCGTCTCGATCTGGTCCTTTTTGTCCTCATAGACTTTTTTGGCCTCAGCCGGGTTCTGGATGATACGGGGGGTCAGAAAAACAAAGAGGTTGGTCTTTTCTATTCTCTTGGAAGTGGACCTGAAAAACCAGCCCAACAGAGGGATATTCCCAAGGCAGGGAACATTGTATTCGGTATGGGTTGTGTCGTCACCAATCAGTCCGCCGATGACGACCGTATTGGCATCCTTTACGATAACCGTTGTCTGAGCCAGGCGCTTGTGGGTTGTGGGATGTCCCGCTTCAAGCCCTGGTGTAGCGATCAATCTTGTGACCTCCTGAAAGATCTTGAGACGGACAAAGCGCCCCTGGCTGATCTGGGGCGTTACCTTCAAGGTCACCCCCACGTCCTTATATTCATAGCTGCTGTAATCCAGCAGCGCCTGGGATGTCTCCAGCCTGGTGACGTAAGGGACATTTTTCCCCACCGTAATTTCTGCCTGTTCATTGTCCGTGGTCAGCAACTGGGGTGTTGACAGGATGTGCACATCCGTGTCCTGCTGGTATGCATGGGCAACGGCGGCCAGGTTAGGAAACTTGATCCCTGCGATTTCAATGGTTTCGCCGATAATGCCTAATGAAAACCCTCTGATCAGTGTGCCCGTCAGCGCGCTTCTGATCTTTGGAAAATCGCCGGCGCTTGATCCGGCGAAAACCCCCGCGTTTTTTCCATCGTAAGTAAATGTCTTGATCCCTTCCCATTCGACGCCGAGGTTGAAATCCTTCTCCACGTTCACTTCCATAATCAGGGCCTCGATATAGACCATCATCCTGGGGATATCCAATTTTCTGATAACCTCTTCTAAGACGCGGTAATCATCCTTACTGGCCATAATGACCAAGGAGTTGGTTGCCTTATCCGCAACAATCCGCGCCTCTTTGGAAATCAGCGGGGTTTTCCCTTTCTGTTCCCCGGCGGCCTGCTTTGACGGGAGGGTTGTCAGGACTTTTGTAAGGTCTTCGGCATTGGCGTGTTCTAAGTAATAGACGCGAATGTCCCCCTCACCCCGGGGCGGTTCTCTATCTAATAACTTCACAAGCTGTTTGATCTTTACGGTATCATCTTCAGATGCCAGCAATATCAAAGAATTGGTCCGATCATCAGAGACAACTCTGACTTCAGCCTGGATCTGCAGGGCCGATTTCGGCTTCTGTCCGGTCCTCTGGAAGACCGTACTCAATGACTTGGCCAGGTTGGCAGCGGTTGCATTATGGAGCGGTATCACAGATATCTCTTCGCCAACCCCCTCCACATCGATTGCCTTTGTAATCCGGAGAAGTCGTTTGATATTGGAGAGGACATCGGTGACAATCAACGTCCGTGTGGGAGAGTAAGAGACAATTACACTGCTCTTAGAGATCAAGGGCGCAAAGAGTTTCTTCAGCTCCTCAGGCTCTGCATATTTCAAGGGAATCAACTGGGTCACCACTTTGTCCTCAGGACTGACAGCATCCTCCAGAAGCCTGGTTTCCACACTCATGGACCTCGCGCTCACCGCCGGAACGATTTTTATGATGCTTCCGGCTGGCACGGTCGTATAGCCGTGGACCTCGAGCACAGACTCAAATACCCTGTACGCTTCATCCGGTGAGATCTTGGTGGGAGAAATAATCGTCACCTTCCCTTTTACGGCATTGTCTATCACAAAGTTTTTCCCGGTCAGTTCACTGATGAATTTGATGAATACCGGAATGTCCACATTGTCAAAGTCAATGGTGACGTAGGGGTCATCGGGTTTTTCCTTATCAGCTTTTTTCTCATCTTTAATGCCCTCGACGGCAACAGCCCTCTTTTTATCTCTTGCCGCCTCTTTCGGAGCCGGTGCCATCTGCGTCTCCGGGACAGATTTCGCTTCATCCCTTGGAGCCGGCTTTGCCTCACCTGCGGCCTTCAAAGGGGTTTGCACAGGTGCAGGTTCCTTAGACGTTTTCTCGGCTGAAGCAGCAGACGTCACACCCTCGTCTCCTGCGATTCGCGCCGCTCCTACCGGCGAGACGGTCATAATGAGCCATAATCCCGCCCACAAAAAATATTTCAGGTATCTTGCTTTTGAATGCGGCATGGGTTATTTGTTATTTGTTATTCGTTATGGGTCGTTAGCCATTTGTCAATATTCAATCTTCAATCTGAAATCTACAATCTTCAATCCCGCTTCCCCACCGCTTCCTTGAATTCTGGCAGGTTCCACAAGTTCGAAAGGTCCGTGTCTTTCAACGCCCATTCCTTGACCGGCGGGTGTATCGAGATTGCCTTTTTCAGATACCTGACCCCCTCTTCTAACTGGCCTGTGAGGGCGAAGAGACATGCGAGATTGTAATAGGGATCCACGTATCCCGGCTTTAAACGGATCGCCTTTTCAAGGCTCCGCTCAGCCGCTGAATAGTTCTTCTCATTGATAAAAAGCACACCCAGGTTATTCAACGCGACGACGTAGCCCGGATCCGCCCTGAGTGCCTTCTCATAGGAGGCTCTTGCCTCGCTCAGACGACCGCCCTTATGGTGCTCTCTTCCCTGTTGATAGAAATCCTTTGCATTCGGGGTCTTTTCACGTACCGTTAAAGGAGCCGGCTTTTTCGGTTGCGGTAAAACATTTTCCGGCGCCTGAGCCTTGAAATCCAACCACGAATAGAACATAAAAGCAAGCAAAAGGATTACAAGAGACGCAACCATCATCCATGTCGATCTTTTTACAGGTCCCAATTTTTTTGAACGGTACGATATAATTCCGCCATATTTTCCGTAACGGTCATCCCTCTGTGACTGGGCCTTTTTTAGGGCCTGATGGATGTAACTCATATTAATCCGTCATTTGAAACAACAAGGCCATTGTTCTCCGGCCGATAATCCCGTCTGCATTCAGACCAAAGTCCTTCTGGAATCTCATCACTTCCTTAAAGGTTTTTTCATCAAAAATCCCATCCGGCTCAACCGGGTATCCCATATTGTTTAACACTTTCTGAACCTTTAGCACCTCTGGGGAATTCATTCCTTTGCTCAGATACGCCTCTTTTTCTTCATAAGGATAAACTGAAGAAACCTTGCCGCCCCAGTGTCTCATGATAAAATCCCTATTTACAGGGCGCTGCTTCCCTTCCATATCTATTGCAATGGCGCCATCACCGGTAACTTCACTTATCAGAAGATAGCGGGGAGACGTCACAGACGAAGGGGCAAGCGCGGAGAGTTTCACGCGAAAAGGCTTCCTGAATAGGGTAAAGTATTCTGGCGGCACACTAAATACGACCAACCCTAAGTGGAGATTGTCTGAATTAAACCTCGCCTCTCCGGTTCTGGCTCGAAAAAGATCGAAAAGCCCAACGAGGCTTGCCCTTTCGTCTAAGAAAAGCTCCGGATGCTTTCTGTCTTGACTGGGTGTTGCATGTTTCTTGACCTCGGGGAGAACGGGTACTTCTGTTTTCGAAAACACTTTCAGGAAATGACTCCTGAGGCTCCATCCGGCAAGGGCCGCCGTAATCATCAGCAACAGGAGGAGCGTAACCGTCGTCGGTCTGGTGCTCTGTGGCCGCCCCTCCATGATCTGGCCGGCCGCTGTTCCCCCTCCCAGATCCTTGATGGCATCTTTGACCATCCCTTTTGTAATCGTCTGTTTTTCATCCGTGTATGCTATCAGGAGCGCCCTGTCACAGAGCGCATTGATCCTTCTCGGGTTCCCCCGGGAATATTCATAGATCTTAACAAAGGCACCCTTTGTAAAATTCACGTTTCCGCTCCCTCCGGCCACCGAAAGACGATGGCTCACGTATCCCCTGAGATCAGCAGGGTCCACGGGCTTGAGGTCGTAACGCACGGTAATCCGCTCATTCAACTGCCTTAACGATGGAGAAGCCAGGATCCCTCTTAGCTCTGACTGCCCGACAAGCACAACCTGGATCAGTTTATCCTTTTCAGTTTCTAAGTTTGAAAGCATTCGTATCTGTTCCAGAACGGCATGCGAAAGGTTCTGGGCTTCGTCTATCAGAAGGAGCGCATTCCCGCCATTGCTGAAATTCCCGAGCAGGAACTGATTGAGTGCATCTATGTAATCCTTCTTGCTCTCCGCCCCAGGGCCCATTTCAACGCCAAATTCCTGGTTAATTGTTTTTAGGAGATCCATGTCTGAGATAAAGGAGCTGAATATCAGGGCGCTCTTTGTGTTTGCATCTATATGTTCCAGGAGGGCCCGGCAGAGCGTCGTCTTGCCGGTTCCGATGCCACCGGTTATGGCGATAAACCCCCGCCTCTCATTAATTCCGTAGAGCAGGTGGTCGAGAGCCTCCCTGTGATACCGACTCAGATAGAGGTACCTCGGGTCTGGTGTCAGGTTGAATGGATTTTCCTTGAAACCGAAAAAAGTTGTGTACATGTTTCCAGTTGCGAGTTAGGAGTTAGGAGTTGCGAGTTAGGAGTTAGGAGTTAGGAGTTGCGAGTTACGGGGTTCACGGTTAGACGGCTTGCCCGCATCCAGTATCCAGTATCCAGTATCCAGTATCCAGCATCCAGTATCCAGTATCCAGCATCCAGCATCCAGCATCCAGCATCCAGCATCCAGTATCCAGTATCCATCACCTATTTGAAACGATAGTTGATGGTTTTAGGCTGGCCCCCGCGGTTTATCTCCATTGACAGGGGATCCCCCGATTCCAGGGCCTTATAAAAGGAAAAGGCATCTTCCGGTGTATTGATCGGCTTGCCATTTATTTTTTTGACAATATCCCCTCTCATGAGCCCTAACTTGGTAAAAAATGAATTCTCTTTTATATAGCTGAGTGTAAAACCGTCCGGCTTTCCATCCTTTAAGTTGGGGCGAATACGCGCCTGGGTCAGGAGGTTATTGATGTTCTTGAGAGATTCCTGAACGTCTGTTCGGCCTACTGTTATGACGTCTTCCCTGTGAGCCGGCAGTGAAGCGCCATCTCTAACCCCCTTCGACGCTTCGGCCTCTTCCATTGTGAGGATCTCATCTTTTTCACCAACCCGCAGAACGATCTTTCCCCGTAGGATTCTCTTTATGACCGCATTCTGGATAGTATCTCCCGTCCTGTAGAGGCCCTGTGTTTTCCTTCCGATCTCCTCAATAACCGCACACGCATTCTCTTCAGGGCCCGTAACAGTCCCTAACAGGGCGATCTTGAGCGAAGTCGGTTCAAGGGTCTCAATCTCTTCTAATTTTATGGACCGCGTTTCCGCATCCGGGGAAACTTTATCAACCGAGCCAAACATATTTCGCTCGACAATGATGTCAAAACTGTTCAACGGAGGCCGCTTATGGTGGACAGCATTCGGAACCGTTACCTCAGCCATCTCCAAAACACTGATCTGTGTCAACTTTAGACAGAGGGTCCTGTAAAAGATATCCACGCCGACATAACTGAGAATAGAAAGGGCGGCGAGATTCAATATGACGTGGTACAGATTCCGCTTCATTGTATCAACGAGTTAGGAGTTAGGAGTTACGGGTTATGGGTTGAACCCTGAAACCGTTAACGGTTACAGAAGCTTAAATTCCGGGTTCCTGAAGGTCCCCCGGACAATAAATGAACGCTTTAGATTTTTTAGACTGTGCCCCAGGAATGTAGTAGCTTGCGGTTCGATGGTTCCTCTCAGGTCAAGGCTGCTTGTTGAAAAGTCCTTTTTCGGGGTTATGGTTCCTGACAACCCTGCTTTGACAGTTCGACCCTCAAGTCCAACGCTGCTCAGGTCCACTGTTCTGTTCTTTAGGGCTATTTTTATGGAAAGTTGGTCAAACTGAAGGGATTCAAGGCCTAAGATTGGCTGCAAGAGCTGAACGCTCCCATCTGAAATGCTCAAGGTTGCTTCCCCTGCACCCCCTACGAATTTATCATACTGTCCGGCATATACAATATTGCCGCCCATGACTCCCGACACATCTCTGCCGATAAACGAGGAAAGATAAGGATACCGATCGAGATGGATCCCCTTGAATCTGAGGGACGTTGTGAAGGGGGCTGTCATCTGGCGGCTCTCAAACTGAACATAGCCCTTTATATCCCCATCGTAGGCATGAACGTCAAAATGATATTTGGGTGTTCCCAGCAAAAATGACCATGCTTCCGGCCTGACAGAGACATTCTTTGCGCTCAACAGAGGCTTTCGAGGCGTCCCCTTGAGGGAAATTTTTGCGTCGATCAGATCTAAGCTCAAGGGCAGGCCAGGACGTAGATCTCTTACGGAGAAAAGAATACGGGGATTTGTTTTGGCGAGAGTTGATTCCAAATAAACCCTGAGAGTATCTGATGGAAACCGGTAATATAGGAGTCCGGCTGTCAGGAGAACACCGTAAAGCGCATACCCGAACCATTTCCATTTTTTCTGTATTATTTTTATCATAATTGGGTACCGGACGCTGTAATTGACGATTGACTATTGACCTTGGACTCCAGACCTTGGACTTCAGACCTTGGACTAACGCGTCATTCGGTAGTCATTCGATTGTCATTCAGTTGTCATTCGGTTGCCACCGACCACCGCCTACTGCCCACTGGTTGCTGGTTACTGGATACTGGTTGCTGGTTACTCGACCTCGGACATCGGACATCACTCACTGCCCACCGCCCCCTGCCCACCGCCTACTGGACCTCGGACCTCGGACCTCACTCACCAATCCTCAATCGTCAATTTTCAAACGTCAACACTTGCATGACAGCGTCCAAATATCCGGCAGCGCCTTTGCTATCCTTGATGGAGATCCTCTTTATACTTACAACATTTTCCGGGGATTCGATAAGATAGAGATAGTCCACGAGTTGCTTCACATTTATTTCGTCTAATTTCATCTCAATCGTCGATTCCTTAAATCGGCCACTGACACGGGAGGCCGAAGGCTTCATATGTTTGATATGATCTTTCACCTTTGCCTGACCGGCCGCTTGCTCAAGAAAGGAGAATAAGGTAAAGCTCTTTTCCCGTCTCATAAGATAGCTTTGCAGTCCGGCAGCCCCCTTCTTGTAGGATTCATGCTCGGTTCGCAAGCTCGCCATCTCTTTCAACCCATCCCTTTTTGCTTCAATGCCTCTCTTTATAACTTCGCGTTTGTCAAGAAAGGGGAAGATAATAAACTGAAACAGCAAGAAAACCGCAATGCAGCACGAGACTAAAGATACCAGAAATTTTTCTCTTTTTCCCAGTTTCATATGTTGTGACCGTTCACGAGTTCAGGGGTTTTTGTTCGGTTTGCGCTCCATTTTTATCTCAAACTGGACCCCCTTACCCGTACGGTCAAGGTTGGCCGAACTGATCGTCACCCCGTCGAAAAGCGTGGAGGGTTCCAGGTTGCTCTTTATCTTGTCAACCTCGTTGAATGAGTCTGTTTTGCCGCTGATCCTCACTGTCTCCGGGTCAACCACCATGCGATTGACAATCACATCTACTGACTTGGGGATACGCCGGGAGATTTCTTTGAGCAGGTCAAGGATGCTCTTGTTCGGGCCTTTTGCAGATCCGGATGCAGATGATCTTTTCAACTCCGCGACCTTTACCCTCAACTGCTGCACCGGATCAACGATTTTCGTCACTTCGGGGACCGCCTGTCTGAATATGGCGTTTATTTCCCGGTTCAGGATATTGTTTTCTTTCTTCAATGAATAGAAGTCGATAACCACGTCAGCCGCCAAAAACGATAAAATGATGGAAAGAAAAAGCGCGGCTTTTCGGACCTCAGCCCTGAGCCCCAAATAGCGCCTTTTTGGCTCAAATTCTTCTCTCCTTAAATTGAAACCTTCTTCTTTTCGGGTGTGCTTGAGTGCCAAGGAAAGAGCGCCGTTCATCAGGGCCGGAGACCAGTCCCGGACAATACTTCCATCCATCCTAACCCTTTTATCCCTCCTCACGTCGATCTGTTCTGCCGGCATGTCAAGAAACCGGCTCAACAAGTCCTCTGTTTTGGGGTATAGTGCCCCTGCCCCGGTAAAAAAGAGCTTTTCCGGGCGGACGGTGGTTTTCCTCTGGGATCCAAAGGCGTGTACTGTATTCCTAATGGTGGCACACAGGGCCTCAAAGCAGGATGTAACCGCCTCAGGAGGCGGGCTTTCCAAATCACTGTAACCGCCGGCCCCTGAGAGGGATTGGATCAGGGAGATATTGTTGACGCTGAAGGTGCGAATCAAAACAGTGCGCCTGTTCAAACACAGGACGAGGGTACTCATTTTTTCGCCAATATCCAACAAGAGGATGCAGTCAGGAGTTCCGGGCTGCTTCAATAACCACATGGCCAAAACCGAGCACCTGATCTCTAATACATCCGGGTCAATCCCGTGGCCCTGAAGTGTCTCTAAATACCCCGAAACAAACCCCCTCTTGACAGACGCCGCCAAGACCTCGCCCTTGGCCGGGGTATCTGTAATAATGAAATCTATCAGCAGTTCATCTATAGGGAATGGCAGCATGTTCTCCATTTCAAAAGGAAGGGTCTGCCGGATCTTCTTTATGTCCTTGAAAGGCATCTGAACATTTCTGAAGGAGGCCTGGCCTCCCGGGATCGTGGCGAGACAGGTGTCACTCCTCAGGTCCATAGACTCGGACAGGGACTTCAGTGCATCGCCCAATTCCCCGTTTTCAACAGGAACCCTCGCACAAGCAAGAACCTGGTACCCCTTCAGGCCCCATCTAACCTGGACAGCCGTAATCTGTTCTTCGCTGATGTCGATACCTGTGATTTTCCCGTTCATTATTCAACTTTCCACGCCAATATCTGAATCGGTTTTCCCTCTTCCCTTTTTATTACCGCTGCCACTTTTTTATTCATGGTTCCTTCAATGCCGGCTGATTCTATCTCAAAGTAGGTGCTCGAAGTCTTGATCAGGGCAGGTTCGATTGTCACATGGCCCATGCCCGCGACCTTCCGGTGCCAACCGGGGTCTTTCAAATCATTCCTTTCATCTAAACGATATGCCGCCATATCCCGAACCATTTCCGTGTCAATGTCATCTGAGAGAGCGCTCAGAATCAAGGGATCTGCCGTATTGATATTGATCTTACCATCGCCGTAAATAGTCAAGTAGTTTGAGATGCCGGGCCCATGTTCTCCGCCGAAAAAACGTTCCTCAGTCATCCCTTTTATCAGAAGCATCTCTCCCAAAGATTCTACAGGTCCGTTCTTGCAGGAATAAGGGTTTTCTAAGGACTGATAATACCCATTCTCGGCCCCAAATCGAGTCACATCATCGTCAGGGTCTACCCAGTCCTTTATCGCGTCTATCAAATTCTCGACCTCCTCGGAACTGAGCCGGAACTGTTGGGAACTCAGGAATCTCGTAAGGAGCTTTTTCTGGGCTTCATCATATTTTCCATTCTCACCGATTAACCGATTAATTTGTATCCTGCCCGAGAGATCTGAGATCTCTACCTGAAACCGGCTGTTCTCAAACATGGCAACTGAATTCAGGGACAGCTCCTTTGAATGCGCCCAGGGCTCTTGAAGTGAATCATAATCGCTTTCAAAAGCGTCTTCAGAAAGAACCGCAAAGGCGCAATTAAGACCTGACCGGGCAATAAAACCGAGTCTGATGCCATCACGAAGGTTTGCGGATGAATAGAGCCCGGACCACATGGAGCTGTTAAATTGAAATGTAAGCACCATCAGGAGACTCAGAATTAGGATCGTAAGAATCAAGGCAAAGCCACTGTTATCTTTGAGAACAGATTGCACCTCATCCTCCCATCGGAATCGCAACGCCTGTCAGAAACCTGAAAGGCTTGGCCGGGTCTGTGCTGTTTGCAAATTCAATCAGGATAGAAACCCTTGAAGGGAGTTTCCCTTTTGACATTCCCTCCCCGGCATCCCAACTATCATGGGGCTCGCCATCGGAATCATAATAGATAAAACCGATAGAGGAAAGCCCTTCGCAAAGAAGCAGTCCTCCAGTGCCCGACTCCGGTCTTTCGCGCCCCAATGGTATGTCAGACCGGTAAAGGTCCAGGGGACCCTCATCGCCTTTTGCAGCGGCATAATAAGCTATCTCTGTCGGTCCGGCAACCGATACTTCTTTTGAGAATGCAATATGCGCGAGAGACGAAAACCTTAAAGCGCAGCAAGGCTGGCCCCCTATCTCCTTTTTCTCTCCTACAAACAGCACGTTGGGAAGATCCTCGGCAGCGGCAGGGGACATCGGTTGACCAGAGGGATACGCAGACGCCAGGTCCTCGGAAATCCTTTCTAAGGCAATTCTGGCCATTTCGTAAATGCCTGCCTGTGATTCGGTTTCATCTATGATTTTGAAGGTTCCCGTGTATGCAGTAAAGATTGCCGAGACAACAAAGGCAAATATGAATATGGCAAGGAGAACCTCCAGGAGGGTAAAACCTCCCGGCATCTTCTGGTTTCCTCCTTTTCCGGTCCTTTTCATATGCGGATGACGAGTTACGAGTTAGGAGTTAGGAGTTACGAGTTTGGAGTTGCGGGTTCAATCGGCGATTTCCAAATCATCCAAATCAACAATCTTGAGTTCCTTTACGGAAAGAACCGGTAGAGCCTGAGACGATATTGAAAGCGTTTGTCGGTGCCCCACGAGACCTCTAAGTCGATTCGCTTCAGCCGATCCGAAACCCTGTCAGCCCCCTCGAATAAAACGTCGTGCACCAACAGTTGCCAGGTGTAGCCAGGGAACTCATCTCCAAAGTCACCCGAATCAGAGGTGAGGGCCCCCTTATTTGTCACACTTTCCAGTTCAGCCATTTTTCCTTGGGCCAAAAGCGCAGCCGTCGTATTAAATCTGGATTCATTGGCCAAGGACACGCCTTGAGACTGGGAGCCCAAGACTGCCAAGAGGGCAATAGCGATAATGGCTACAGCTATCATCACCTCAAGGAGGGTGAAGCCAGAGGCAAAAGGGAATTTGAAGTCCCTAACCTTCATTCAAAATCCACATATTTATCAAGGACGTTGATCTTGCCTATGAAAGGACTCAGCTCTAAGGTAATCTCCCTTCCGTCTTCAGAACGGAGGTGGATAGCCGACATCTGGGTATATCCCTTAGGGGTGAACACGATCTCAGCCTCTCCTTCGGCGATCTTCCCTTCTCCCTTTATCCATACATCGCGGATGCGTACATCGGCGGGGAGAGCGGCGCTCTGTTCCCGGGCAAGAGCCTGTTCTTCGCCTGTCATCGAGGTGTTGCCTGTCCAAAATCTATTGGAATTCAAGCCAACATGGAGCGTGTACGTCTGTTGTGCCCGGACGGCCTCGTTTCTCAGGTTGTGGATGATGCCGACCAGTTTGCGTGCAGTGCCTTTCAGGTGATCAGTCAGCAAGGCATGTCTGAGTCGGGGAGCGGCTAACGTCAGCATCATCCCGACCAGCACAAGAACAACGATGAGTTCAATAAGGGTATACCCTCTTTTGTCGAGGAACATGGTTTTTTCTGTCTTATCGAGACTCCGTTAAGTGTCTGCCCTGCCCACTGACCCTCTAATCCAGATCCCAGCTATTGATATCCTTGTTTTTATCCTCTCCGCCCGGCTGACCGTCAGCACCATATGACATAAGATCGTAATCCCCGTGAACACCGGGGCTGAGATAGACATACTCGTTATCCCACGGGTCTTTGGGAACCTTACCCTTCTCTAAGTAACCGCCTTCCCTCCAGGACCTTGGAAGTTCTCCCACTGCCGGAGGTTCTACAAGGGCCTGCAGACCCTGCTCGGTGGAGGGGTATGACCCGTTATCCAATTTGTACAGCCTGAGAGAGGTCTCTATACTCTCCATCTGAATCTTGGCCTTCATCTGCCTCGCTTCTTCCGGCCTCCCCATAATTCTCGGGATAATAAGCCCAGCCAGTATCCCGAGGATTACAATGACCACCATCAGTTCGATCAAGGTAAAACCGCTGTTACTCCTTTTTTGTCCATACATCTTGTTATCCCCCCAACACCTTATGCCTTATATTCCGAATATCATATCTTATGAATGCTGACTCGTTTCGTGCGAGAGATGATGTCTTATCATTTCCACGCCAAACTGTTGCGGCACCAAAAGTTCCCTCACCGTATCATCTGGTTCATTTCAAAGATAGGGAGGAGTATCGAAATAACAATAAATCCCACTGTCAGACCCATCAGCAGGATCATGACCGGTTCCAACATGGAAGTCATGGCAAGCGCCTGTGATTCCACTTCCCGTTCATAAAGATCTGCGATTTTGTTGAGCATACTCTCTACATCTCCACTTTGTTCTCCAGCCGAAATCATTTGTATTGCGATAGGGGGAAACCACCGACTCTTTGAAAGGGACGTCGCAAGGGCCTTTCCCGATTGAATATCATCCATGGCATTGTCGATGACCTCAGCAATATGTGTATTGCTGACAATGTTTCTGACGATCCCAAGGGCAGAAAGAAGGGGGACCCCATTTTGAAGCAGGCTACCCAATGTCCTCGAAAAGCGGGCCATTGCTGTCTTGGTGTTGAGAGAGCCGATCAAAGGGGCCCCGAGCTTCAAGCGATCCCATAGATATCTTCCTCTTGGAGTCTTGATTAACCTCCTTATCAGGAAGAGACTGCACCCTAACCCTCCAGCCACCAGCCACCAGAAAGACTTGAGGAAATTGCTTACGCCAATGAGGATCATGGTCGGAAGCGGGAGGATCTGGTGCATCTCTCCGAAGATTTTGGTGATATTGGGTACGATAAAGGTAACCAGGAAAAAGAGCACTATGGTTCCGATCAAGAGCATCAAAACCGGATATGCCAAAGCCGCTTTCAGGCGACCTTTCAGGGCCTGCTGATGCTCAGTTAATTCCGCTAAGCGATGGAGAACCAGATCAAGGGACCCGGATTCCTCTCCTGCCCTCACCATGTTGACATACATCTGCGAAAAAACCTTGGGATGCTGGGATAATGAAAAGGCCAGGCTATTTCCCTCATTCACAGATTCTTTGGTCTGTGCCAAAATCTTTTTTAAGAGGGGATTCGGGACCTGAGATATCATCGCCTCTAAAGAAGAAACCAGTGTAATACCGGCCCCTAACAAAATCGCTAACTGTCGGGTTGCGGCAGAAAGCTCCCCGGACTTGACCCGGTTAAAAAGTGTAGAAATAGAGGTATGAACCGGAGCCGTTTCTCTAATTGAGGAGGAGGTCTCTTTTAATTCTACCGGAAAGACTCCCGATACCCTCAGCTTTTGCCTGGCTGCAATCGGACTGTCGGCATCAACGATTCCATCCCTGCTCTTCCCCGCCCTGTCAAGGGCCTTGTATTCATAAACGGGCATGATGTAGATTTTAGATTTCAGATTTTAGATTTTGGGTTTCAGATCTTGGATTGACTACCCTGTGAAATTCCCTCTGCTCATGTGCATTTCACTGGATCGGATTGCAGCTCTCCGGCCCGGAGGGATCTGAAAAGCCATAAATCCTTATACACTATACACTTATTCTGAGAGATTATCTCTAACAATCGTTAATATGCTCGGACCGTAACTCCTCAATATTCAGTGGCAGATAAAAGGCTTACGCCTAAATTCCTAACGGGTCTTTACCTGTTAAGGTTTTATCCGTGAGATATTGAGAAGATGCCTCGGACCGTTATTTTTTGCGTGACCGGAAGCCGGAAGTCAAGGCCCCTGTCTTGAAAAAATTATGTTAACAACACCCGCGGTTCGTGTCAACCGGCGCAAAATCACTGCAAAAAATGCTTGAGCATACGGCAGCAGACTGATATCGTGAGAGGGTTTGAAAGACGAAAGACGAAAGACGAAAGACGAAAGACGAAAGACGAAAGACGAAAGACGAAGGTCCTGTGTCCGAGGTCCGAAGTCCAGTAGGCAGTGGGCAGTGGGCGGTGCGCGGGAACAATCGAATGACAACTGAATGACAATCGAATGACTACCGAATGACGGCCGCAGGCTGAATGACTACCGAATGAC
>JACKQG010004833.1_pt1 | contig 15362 bp, 8 predicted proteins | sample 8237621 | NCBI WGS metagenome assembly JACKQG01 (sample SAMN15677084, study PRJNA649215) | marine metagenome | biome: marine; feature: Black Sea; material: saline water; isolation source: suspended particulate matter (SPM) from the Black Sea western gyre | collected 2013-06-09/2013-06-10 | depth... | reverse complement strand
TAACTGGATAACAAAACAGGATTTGACTCAGTTGCACTTGGGAGTTGAATCCGCCAATCATTAATTGATGGTTATTGCGTTTATATTCCTGGTTTCTAAATGAAAAGTTACGATAAGAGGCAGGAAAAAAATCAGTTATTTACATGCAGGATTTTTGCTCCTTCAAAACCATTGAACTTTGTGGAGGAAGCTGTGCTGTAAGCTCCGATATTTTTTGTATAGAGATAATCTCCTATCCCCAAGTTTTTAGGAAGATGCTCGGCAAGAGAAATTTTGTCAAAGCTATCGCAAGTCTGTCCGACAACTGCACAAATCTCTTTCTTTCCTCTTTTAAACGAATAAAAGTTTGGAATCCAATGGTCATAAACTACCCCTGAAAAAGTGTGATAAACACCATCGTTGATATGATAAAAGATTTTCCGATCTCTTCTCGCTTTTCCTATTATTTCAGAGACAAGTATTGAGGATGTCGCCACAAAAAATCTTCCCGGCTCTGCAATAATTTCCGTATCTTCTGAAAAATGCCTCTTGAATTCTTTATTTAGGATATCTGCAAGCTTTTCAAACCGAGGACCATTAAAGTCATAAGGCACAGGAAATCCTCCTCCAACGTCAATAATATCTAACTCATATCCTCTTTTTCTCGCTTCATTAAATATCTCAGAAGTTATGTCTAACGCAGAGACGTAATTTTCAAAATTGGTGCACTGACTTCCGACGTGAAAGCTTAAGCCTTCCACCTTTAGCCCGAAATCAAAAGATTTTTTTATTAGACTTAAAGCATCTCCTGGTTCTGCGCCAAATTTTGAAGCCATTTCCACTTGTGAGCCTGTATCAGGAACTTTTAATCTCAAAATCAAGCCGGCTTTTTTGCAATTCTCCTTTATCTTTATCAACTCATCCATGTTATCATAAGTGACAAGAGGTTCGTATTTATTTATTCTTCTTAAAGTTTCCCTGTCTTTTATTGTATTTGAAAAAACTATCTTGTCCCAAATGAAAAACTCTTTTTTCTTTTCTCTCCATCTATCAATGAGATTGTAAACATCCATAAACTCGTTGTAAGATGCAACATCAAAGCTTGATCCTTCATCAAACAAGGTTTTTATAATTTCCAGCTCTGAATTTGCCTTGACTGCGTAATATGCCTGGACTCCAGGAAGGGCTTTTTTAAATCTTTGATAGTTTTCCCTGATTATATCATGATCTATAATAAAAAGAGGAGATCCATGCTTTTTTACCAGATTGAGAAGTTTGTTTGTTTCCATTTCTTTTTCAGTTTTTGTTCAAAAGTTCTTCGAGGAGGCCCATTTCTTTCGGATCAGTTTTTTTGAAGTTCTCAAAATATGAATTTTTTAATTTCCTGATTAATTCATCTTTTCTATCATAAAGCCTTTTAATTCCTTTTGGGCCCGTATTCTGCAGGACATAAGAAGTAATTAATGGAAGAGCAATCGTAGAATCTGTGTAAACTATGACACTTTTCTCAACTTCTTTCGGATCTATCTTGCCCCATGTTACTGCTTCCTTGGGAGTTGCTCCGGACAAGCCGCCAGTGTCAACTCTTGCGTCTGTTATCTGAATAAAGTAATCCTGTCCAACTTCTTTTACTCTTAATATTTCCTGTATCTGTGGTTCTGTTTGAAGCATAAAATTCTTAGGGCTTCCTCCTCCAACCAAAATTACTCCCGTTTTCCCTTTTTCGTATATTTTGGAATTAAGGACAATGGCAGTTGATTCATTTACATCTATGCTTGGATTGATTCTCAGATTGAATTTATCGCTTAGGACCTGCAACCCTGCTACATTCATGCCGATAGTCGAATCTCCGGGAGAAGATGTGAAAACAGGGACGCCAGTCCTGTAAGCTGATGCCATAATGCTAACTTTTCCGAGCTTGTTCTCTTGCTCAACCTCATTCATTATTTTTCCCAAATGATGGTAGAATTCCTGGGTTCCCATTTCTTTTTGGAATTCTTTTCCTGTTAAGATTCTTCTTAACCTTCTGTCTGTTTCCATTAAAACATTTTCATAATCGAAAAGAACATCATAGATTCTTGTTACACCTACTTCTCTTAACGCACAATCATCGACATTAGGGCTGCCTTCATAAAGGGGTAAATTGAATGTATAATGCATATCATGATACATATTTGCCCCTGTTGCCACTATCCAGTCAACAAACCCGTGCTCAATTAAAGGTATAATTGAAGAAGCCATTCCTGCAGGGGTTAGAGCACCTGCCAAGCTCATCCCAACTGTAACATCTTTTTTAGAATACTCTTTTACAATTAATTCAGAAGCATTTTTTATTCTTCCTGCATTATAAGCATTGAATGTTTTTTCAATTAAGTCAGTCACAGAATAATCTTCAGTGATTGGCTTAGGAAGAATTCTTTTTCCTGATAAATACTGTGATTTTTTTGGACAATTATGTTCCATTTTCAAACCCCTGAATAATCACATATATAAATCGTTTTTTCTTTATTATGCATCGCAAAACCACCTTTGTCACACATCGAAAGTCTCTGTTTCAAAGAGTAGTTTATCCAATCCAAGTATTTTTGTCAAATACATGGCAGAATATTGTGACACTCTTCAATCGAGAAAGAAGAGAAACCTATAACACAAAGCATACCCAAATGATAGAGCTTTACGTCTAATCGCCCAAAGTCCCAGATTTTCAAGATTAATTGAATATAATCCTATATTTTCATAAGCGTTATATAACTGATAGATTTCTTTTCACACAGATACTTAATCTGATGGAAATTCAATTTGCCAATCTATGATGGCCATAAGCATAATCTTTATGATGCGCCGTTGAAAATTCCACTTAACATCCCCTGTTCTTATCTTTAGTGTCTTCTGGAAATCCCCTTTTTCAGCTCAATAACATCGAAATACTACAAAAGGTAAAAAATCCAAAAAAATTTTATTTTTTTTATTGACGTTGGATTACAAATGTAATACTTTGTTATATATTACAACTGTAATCCAAGGAGAGCCGCTTATGAAAAAACTGCCCAAAATATCCGAATCTGAATGGCAGGTGATGCGTGTATTATGGAAAAAAAGCCCTCTGACCGCCAACGAAATTGTAGAGGAGCTGGCCGGAAATACTAACTGGAAGCCCAAGACTATTAAAACACTGATTACCCGGCTGACCAATAAGGGAGCTATTAAATTCGAAAAGGAAGGCAGATTATATAAGTATCACCCTGCCGTTAGCAAAGACGACTGCGTGCGTATGGAAAGACGCTCATTCGTCCGTAGGGTTTACGGTGGAATCAGCAAACCTATGGTTGCCTCGTTTCTGGAAGATGCAGAACTCTCAGCGGATGACATCGCGGAACTAAAGAAAATCCTTGACCAGAAGGCGGAGGAGTAAAGATGGAATCTCTGACTATACAATTACGGCCGGTCTTTGACTGGCTTTTGTGGGCAAGCATACAGGGCAGCATGTTGATTGTTTTGATTGTCCTTATCCAGATAATCCTGCGAGGCAAATTGGGCATTCGCTGGCACTATTTGCTCTGGGTGCTCTTGTTGATACGCTTAGCGGCGCCATGGCTACCTCAGAGCAAGATAAGTATCTTTAACCTGCTGCCGAAATCCATTCAGCAGGGACGAATAATAGAGGTCTTCTCGGAGCCTCAGAATGCTCGCGGTATGGGCTTTTATTTATATGCCGAATCTGAAGATGCTCAAAAGAGTGAGGGAAACTCCAAATCTGTCTTGACTAAATTCATTCGTATATCCCCGGTGCTCTGGCTGTTGGGAGTTGCAGCTCTGGCCGTATATGTGGCCGCAGGCAACTTGCATCTATGGTGGCTCGTTACACGGGAACGTCCCCTGACCGACCAGAAGGTCCTCGATTTACTGGAAGATTGTAAAAGCGAAATGGGCATACGCACAATCCTCGGTGTCGTGATAACCGATAAGGTCAAGAGCCCTGCCCTTTTCGGTTTTGTCCGGCCGCGACTGTTATTACCAGCCGGGATTATAGAAACCCTCAGCTTAAAAGAGCTACGCCATGTCTTCCTTCATGAGTTGGCTCATCTTAAAAGACACGATATTTACTTAGGGTATCTGTCCAGCCTCTTGCAAACACTGCACTGGTTCAACCCGCTGATATGGCTGGCTTTCTATCGAATAAGGACCGACAGGGAATTGGCCTGCGATGCTCTGGTGTTAGCCCAGACGCACAGCAGCGAGTCGAAAGATTACGGTAGAACCATTGTTATTCTTTTAGAACGTTTTTCCCACCCCCGGCACCTGCCGGCCATGGCGGGAATATCAGAAACCAAATCTCAATTGAAAAGGAGGATTAAAATGATTACTGAATTCAAAAAGACCTCACGCTCACGGTGGGCCGGGGCAATGTTGTTGCTGGCAGTGTTGGCCTGCGTCGTCCTGACCAATGCTTATATAGCCAAGGCGGACTTCGTCTTCGGTGAGCCCACGAATCTGGGGCCAACGGTCAACAGTTCGGCTTTCGATGGTGGCCCAATCATATCGGCCGATGGCCTGGAGCTCTACTTTAACTCAACCCGGCCCGGGGGATCAGGTAGTTTTGACATATGGGTTACGAATCGGGAAACCATACAAGACCCATGGGGAGAGCCAGTGAATCTTGGGCCAACTATAAACAGTTCATATATGGACGCTAATAATGGGATCTCAGCCGACGGCCTGTCGCTCTTTTTGTTCTCTGATCGGCCCGGCGGGTCAGGGTCATTGGATATATGGGTCATAACACGGGCGAATATATCCGAGTCTTGGGGAGAACCGATGAATCTTGGGCCGACAGTCAACAGTTCTGCTAACGATGGGGGGCCATTCATCTCAGCCGACGGACTATCGCTCTTTATCGAATCCGACCGGCCTGGCGGGTATGGGGGTAACGACATATACGTCTCAACACGGGCAACAACAGATGATCCATGGGGAGAACCTGTGAATCTCGGGCCAAGGGTCAACAGTTCAGTCTGGGATTGGTATCCATCACTATCGGCCGACGGCCTGTCGCTTTTCTTCACCTCCTTACGATCCGGTGGTTTGGGTGGGGACGATATATGGGTCACAACCAGGGCAACAACAAACGATCCTTGGAGAGAACCGGTGAATCTCGGGCCGGCAGTTAACAGTTCATCTGCTGAAACTTGCCCGAATATCTCGGCCGACGATTCTACATTCTCCTTCCATTCCAACCGCGCCGGCGGATCAGGTAATTCTGATTTATGGCAGGTGAAAATTCTGCCGGTCGTTGACTTTAATGCTGACGGATTTGTTGACAGTGTGGACGTATGTATGATGTTGGACTTCTGGCATACGGACGAGCCGTTATATGATATTGCTCCAATGCCTTTCGGTGACGGGATAGTGGATACTAAGGATCTTGTTCTCCTTGCAGAGCATTTGACCATAACAATGGATGATCCGAATCTACCCTAACCTTATGATGTATTAAGCTTAGGTTTGGGTAGGCTGACGAAATAAAAATACGCTCTGGATAATAATCCTGAGTAAATAAAACTATGCCACACAACCCCTTGCGGGGCCTGCGGAAGCAGAGCAGGCCTCGCAATTTATTAAGTACCGATAATTCTTAAAACCGCTGCCTTAACAATAATCTCACCTCCATTGGTAACTCACAGCTTAAAACCGCCGAAATAATAATTAGCTGGAAATGCTGGTCTGTTTTTATTATGATATACAGGTTATTGTTCAAATAATTTGTGAGGCAGGTTGTATTAAGTGTACAAATCGGAGAAAATCTCGTTATTCACCCTGATATTGACTTTTTTTCTTATCGGCCCGGCATCGGGCATCTGCCCATCCGGCGATTTGAATGGCGACTGCTACGTCGATATGCTCGATATTCAAATCTTCGCCGAACAGTGGCTTGAGCCTTCGGATCCCTCTTCAGAGCCAAATTATGCGGATTTCGATGGCGTCAACGGCGTTGATATGTCCGATTTTGCCCTGCTGACTGACAATTGGCACCAGGCAGGCAACCCTCTTGTAATCAACGAGTTTATGGCCTCTAACAGCAACTCTTTCGCTGATCCCCAGGGCGACTATGACGACTGGATCGAAATCTATAACGCCGGGAACTACATGGTTAATCTTGAGGGTATGTATCTTACAGACGACCTGGCCGAGCCTAAAAAGTGGCGGATTCACAGTGATACCCGGGGCGAAACCGCGATGCCGCCCGGGGGCTATGTCGTAATATGGGCCGACGGCGAGACCGCGAGCACAGGCCTTCACGCCAACTTCAAACTCAGCGCCAACGGTGAGGATATCGCACTGTTTGGCACAGATGGCAGCACTCTTATTGACAGTGTTTCTTTTCCCGAACAGGCCGGCGATATCTCATTCGGCCGTTATCCCGACGGCGATGAAAATTTACGATTTCTTGCATCTCCAACTCCGGCAGCGGAAAACAGCAGTGTATATTCAGGCGATGTCGCCACCCCGAAGTTCAGCCACAAACGCGGTTTTTACACGGCTCCTTTTTCTGTAACAATCGCCAGCGAAACCAAAGGCGCGGTAATATACTATACCATCGACGGCAGCGAACCGTATAACTTCGATACGTCCGGCCGCAGCCGGTCTCCGGGAGGTATGATCTACAGCGTCCCTATTACTATCAACAAAACCACCTGCCTGCGGGCCAAAGCAATCAAGCCGGGCTTCAGGCCTTCGGATATTAAGACACATACATATATGATGAACGTCAGCGATGCTCACAGGTCACTGCCGGTGATTTCCCTCGTTGGTGATGATAGAACAACTTTCTATGAACCGGACGGCGTAATGGCCATAGTAGGCGGAAGCTATGTCAACAACGGACAATGGTCAGCCAGCGGCCCGGACAGCCACAACAACCCGATGCACCGCGGAATGGCATACGAACGTCCCGTCTCCTTTGAATGGATTAAGCCTGAAAGCCGAGGTCGCGTTTTCCAGGCCGGCTCAGACCTCCAGATTAATTGCGGCCTGCGAGTACACGGGAGTGACTATATGCGACCGCGCTATACCCGCAGTGACGGAGTGTGGAGCGGAAACTCCAAATTCAGTCTGAGGCTTTACTTCCGAAGCAGATACAGCGAAAGCTGGCTTGATTATCCGCTGTTTCCTTTCGAGGTGCAGCGATTCAAGGCTATTGTGCTCCGCGGAGGCCATAACGACAGGGATAATCCTTTCATCAAGGACGAGCTGCAAAGACGACTGCACAAGGACATGGGCAATGTCGCCAGCGTGGGTACCATGGCAAACCTATTCATTAACGGCCAGTACAAAGGCTTTTTCAATCCGTGTGAACATATCAAAGACGAATTCTGCAAGCAATGGTACAAAAGCGATAAAGACTGGGACATCATGACAATGAGCGGAGTGCGCGACGGCGATGCCGTGTCATTTAACGAGATGATCAATTACGCCCGCAACAACAACCTTGCCAATGATATACATTATCAGTACATCAGCAAGCGTCTCGATATCCCCGCATTCGCCGATTATCTCATCCTCCAGCTCTGGTCCGGCAACTGGGACTGGCCGCAAAACAACTGGTCTGCTGCAAGTGAGCGCTCCGAAGAGGGAAAGTGGAGATTTTTCATCTGGGACATAGAAGGCGGGATGTATTCCGACAGGCTCAATACGGTTTTTTTTGACAGTCTAAACTCTCAGGGAAACGCCAACGGTTATTTGTATCGCGCCCTCAAGGTCAACAACAACTTCAAACAAATCTTCGCCGACCGAATAAACAAACATTTCTATAACAACGGTGCACTATCGGCAGAAAACATTACCAACCGCTTCTTAGAGCTTCAGGACCAGATGTCGGGAGTTATTCCCAATATGAATACGTATGTAATTGATACCTGGGTGCCGAATCGGCTTGATATCTTTTTGGCCGCGTGCATTAAGGAAGGCCTGTTTACCATTGCCGGCCCAACATTCAAAATAAACGACCTTGACCAGCACGGCGGCCATATTTCAGCTTCCGACACACTGACAATAACAAGTCCGGGCAGATTTAATACCCTTTATTATACTCTCGACGGCTCCGAACTGCGATTCCAGGGATTGGCCCGGCAGAATACCAATACCACTACTCTTGTTTATGAGAATGACGAAAAGCGAGTCTTCGTTTCATCACGCTCGACCAGCGACATTTGGAAAGAGCCCGGAGTTTTTGACGACTCCAGATGGCAGGTTTCTGTTGGAGGCCCGGGCGGTGTCGGCTATGACAGAAATTCAGCTTACTCGCACCTTTTTACACTTGACATCGAAGAACAGATGTACGATAAAAATGCAGCCTGTTACATCCGCATCCCGTTTACCCTCACTGCCCGTCAGGATGGTTATGATTCAATGGTGCTGAACATTCGCTATGACGACGGATTTATCGCTTATCTCAACGGCGTCGAGGTTGCCAGACGCAATTTCCTCGGCACGCCAACTGCAAGCTCCAGAGCCAACCAGGACCGGCCCAATAGCGAAGCCTTCAACTTTGAGTACATCGACATCTCCGATTTCCTCAGCAAGCTGCAGACGGGTAATAATCTTTTGGCAATCCAGGGTCTGAATTTCTCCAACACCAGCTCCGAGTTTCTCATCTCCGCCGAGCTGGTCGCCGGCAAAAGCAGCACCTCTCAGGGCGTCGATGACAATAGTAACACCACAACCGGTGTGCTCCTGTATGACGGGCCAATCACGTTGACACATAGCACCCGTGTAAAAGCACAGATATTGAATGGGCGGTCATGGAGCGCCCTGACCGAGGCAACTTTCGCTATAGGCCCATTAACTGACAACCTTCGTATTACAGAGATTATGTATAATCCATATAATCCGAACACCGAATACGTTGAGCTTCAGAATGTCGGGACTGAAACGATTAATCTTAATCTGGTTAAGTTCACGAACGGGATTGATTTTACCTTCCCGAATATGGAGCTTGCACCCAATGAATATGTCGTAGTCGTTCAGGACCGCCAAGCCTTCGAAACCAGATACGGTACAGCCCTCAATATAGCAGGCGAATACTCCGGCAGATTAAATGATGGCGGAGAGCGAATCCGACTGGAAGATGCTGTCGGCCAGACCATACTGGACTTCGACTACAAGGACGGCTGGCGTTCTATTACAGATGGAGATGGTTTCTCTCTGACTGTGATAGACCCCACCAACACCGAACCATACAAATGGAACGAGAAAGACTCCTGGCGCGCCAGTGCATACCTCAGCGGTTCACCGGGTGAAGATGACGGCGGTATTATCCCCGAGCCTGGTGCCGTGGTTATTAACGAGGTGTTGGCCCATTCACACGCCGATGCTGCGGACTGGATAGAGCTGCATAATACTACCGGCACTGCTATCGACATTGGCGGCTGGTTCCTCAGCGACAGCAGCTCCGATTTAGCCAAATACCAGATTGCCCAAGGGACAATAATTGCACCTGATGGATATATTGTTTTCTATGAAGACCAGCATTTCAAGAATATAGCTGCCCCGGGCTCTTATCAGACTTTTTCCTTGAGTGAGAATGGTGAACGGCTGTATCTAAGCTCAGCAGAAGGCAGCTATTGGACAGGTTATAGAGAGGTAGAGGATTTCGGCGGCTCTGAGACCGGCGTATCGTTTGGCAGATACTACAAGCCCAGTACCGGCAACTACAACTTTGTACCGATGTCTGAAAATACTCCGGGCTTTGCTAATGCTTATCCGAAGGTCGGCCCGATAGTCATTAACGAGATTATGTACAACCCATCCTGGCCCGTTGGCGGCTCATATACCAATGACCAGTATGAATATGTAGAGCTGCACAATATCAGCGCCGAACCTGTTACTTTATATGATTTTGACAAAGTTCAGCCCTGGAAGTTCAGCGATGGTATTGATTTTATCTTCCCTGAAGATGTTCCCATTACCATACCTGCCGGCGGATATTTGCTGGTGGTCAAAGACCCGGAGGCGTTTGTCTGGCGGTATCCGGATGTCCCTGTTGAGAAGATTCTTGGTCCTTACAATGGCAGCCTGAACAATGCCGGCGAGAGGCTGGAGCTTTCGATGCCCGGTGACGTGGACGAGTCCGGCTTACTTTATTACATTCGCGTTGATAGAGTCACTTACAGCGATGGCTCTCATCCTGAGAATTCCCCCGATGGAGTTGACCACTGGCCGACAGCTCCGGACGACGGCTGGATGTCTTTGTCCAGTGTGTCCGGCCAAAACTACGGCAACGATCCTTACAACTGGACATCCTCTGCACCTTCACCCGGAACCGTCAATCCATAAAATCAAAAGTAAGGTCGGCTTAGATAATGACCTTTGGTAAGCACAAAAACAGGCCAAGCAACAGGCAAAATACTGGCTTTTTCAATTCTGATTTGTTATCTTATGAAAAACAGAGCTTTACCACATTTTCAAGTGCCTTGAAATGAGGAGTGTCAGATGTACAAATACAATTCTTTATTCGTCCTTTTTCTCGTAGTTCTTGTTAATCCCGGAATCACCAAAGCCGAAGACTGGCCTACCTTTATGCATGACAACCAAAGAAGCGGTGTTACTTCCGAGCAGCTTCAACCACCTCTGAGCGAATCCTGGGTATTCAAATCGGCGCATCAGCCGCAACCTGCATGGCCGCTCCCGGCAAAACAGGATTTCTGGCACCGCCACTACAATCTCAGGGCCACAGCAGCTTATGACCGGGCATTCCATGTCGTCGGTGCCGGTGATATGGTGTTCTTCGGCTCATCGGCGGATGATAAAGTTTATGCGCTGGACGCGCGGACCGGGCAGGAACGCTGGGCGTTCTTTACAGAGGCACCGGTCAGGCTGGCCCCTTGCGTATCGGGTAACAAGGTGTACGCCGGTTCCGATGATGGTTACGTCTATTGCCTCTCGCGTGATAACGGCTCGTTGACATGGAAGTACAAGGCCGCCGACAACGAGTGTATGATTCCGGGCAATGAACGAATCATATCAACCTGGCCGGTACGAACGGGCGTACTAATAGACAAAGGAAATCTGTACAGCACCGCCGGCTTGTTCCCTAATCAGCAAACGTTCCTGCTGGCGCTCGATGCCGAAGACGGGTCGGTAAAATGGAAGCAGAAGATTGATGTCTCGCCACAGGGTTATATGTTAGCCTCGGACAGGCAGTTATATGTTCCGACAGGACGAACAAATCCGGTTATTTTTGCCCGTGACGATGGCAGTTTACTGGGACAACTACCCAGCGCCGGCGGAACCTTCGCGCTGTTGGCACAGGACGTGCTTGTCACCGGGCCCGGCCGCGGCTCAAAAGAGCTTAACGCCGCAGACGTAAACACGCAGTACAAAATTGCAACATTCGACGGTTTAAGCATGTTGGTGAACGGCTCAATTGCATATACGCTGTCCGAAAAGAAACTCTCAGCATTGAATCGGGACCTGTATCTCGAATTGTCGAGAGAACGAAATAAATTAAGCGACCACTCTAAAAAGCTCAGAGATCAGTTAAAGAAAGCAGACAAAAATACAGACGAAGCAAAGCAATTAATAGAGAACTTACGCACTATCACAAATCAAATAAGCGAGTTATCCAAGAAAATGAAGGACTGTTACCTGTGGACGGTTGACTGTGATTACCCGCACTCGATGATTATGGCAGGTGATGTCCTTTTTCTTGGAGGAGAGAACAAGATAGCCGCCTTCAAGGCCAAGGACGGCAGTGTTATCTGGACCGCTCCTGTTGAAGGCCAAGCATTCGGCTTAAGTGTAGTCAATGGAAGTCTCTATGTCAGTACGGACAAAGGTCAAATACACTGTTTTAGGAGCGGCCTGAAAACCGGCACAAAAGTAATAACAGCAAAAACACAGACCAATCCTTATCTGGATGATTCTCTTACGAAGCTATATGCCCGGGCGGCAAAGCTTATCACCGAACAAACAGGCATCACAAAAGGATACTGCCTCGTTCTTGATAACGGCCGGGGAAGACTGGCCTATGAACTTGCCAGAAAGACCGACCTGAAGATAGTCGGCGTTGAAAAAGACCCAAGCCAGGTAACAGCCGCACAAACCGCCCTCGACAAAGCGGGACTTTACGGCAGAGTTGTTGTTCACCAAAAAGAGTCTGACAAACTGCCCTATACACAATACTTTGCTAATCTCATAACCTCAGACCAGGCACTTAGAACAGGTGAGCTTCCTTCGGCGCCGGACGAGGTTTTTAAGGTGCTCAGACCTTATGGTGGTACTGTCGCTTTGGTTCTGCCGGCCGATAAGTTCAACCGGCAAAAACTTCAAACATGGGGACAGCCATTTCTGACCGACTGGAATGTACGAAATATGGGCGAAATTGTCCTGGCATGGGCCAGTCGCAAAGAGCTGGAAGGCGCAGGGGAATGGACACACATTTACGCAGAACCGGGCAATGTCGCCTGCAGCGGAGATACAATCGTCAAGGGTGACATGGCTGTCCAGTGGTTCGGCCAACCCGGGCCAAGAGATATGATTGACCGTCACCACCGCAATATACCGCCTCTTGTTAAAGATGGGCGTCTTTTCGCTCCGGGCGATAATGTCGTTTTTGCCGTAGATGCCTACAATGGAACAATCGAGTGGAAAATCGAGGTCCCCAATTCACGCCGTCTCGGGGCATTTCTGGATTGCGGCAGTATGGCGGTGGACGAAAAGTTCCTGTATCTGGCTGCTGAAGACAAATGCCACGTTTTCGATGTTGGAACCGGCCAGCGCCGAATTCCTTACAAGTTGCCTCAACTAATCAGCTCCGAACCGCGCCAGTGGGGCCTCGTCGCATACACCGATAACATACTTTTCGGAAGCGGCCGAAGAAAAGGAGCTTCCTATACCGAGACCAGCTACGAGGCGGACGATGCGCTCTGGTACAGAGACATGAAGGTGGTGGTAAGCGATTATCTATTCGCAATGGACAAGACAAAACGCCGGCTGCTTTGGAAATACAAAAACGGCCTTGTCCTGAACACTACTATTGCCATAGGCGGCGGAAGAATATACTTCATCGAAACCAACAGCCCGAAAGCCATGGCCGACACACTTGGGCGGATGCCGGTCAAAACATTATTCGACGGAGGCGACCAATATCTGACCGCTCTTGATACCGGGACCGGTGAGGTGCTCTTCAAAGAAAAAATCGATGTGAGTAATTTTGAAGAACCCGTGTATATCAACTATGCTAAAGACATACTTCTTTTAAGCGGCTCCAGACTCGATGGACGCTCCATCCACTATTATTACAACACTTATGATGCGCGTTCCGGCAAGCTACTCTGGCAAAAAGACCATAATACCAAACTCGCTATTGACGGCAGTCATGGTGAATACAATCGTCACCCGACAATTATCGACGAGACGGTTTATGCCTGGCCTTATACTTACACACTGAAAACCGGTGAAAAAGTCGAAGGATGGGAATTTGACCGTCACGGACACGGCTGCGGAGGAGTCTCAGCCTCAGCACAATGTTTGTTCTGGCGGGGCAGCAATCCCTGGATGTATGACCTGGGGCCAAATGGAGGGCCGCGCCAGATGGACAAAGTGACGCGACCAGGCTGCTGGATCAATATTATCCCCGCCGGCGGGCTTGTTCTTATTCCCGAGAGCAGCTCGGGTTGTACCTGCGGCTTTCCCATACAGACTTCAATGGCCTTTATCCCTAAATAAACTTGTGAAAAGAAGATTAGAACTTAACAGGTTCCTTATCTACAATTACATCGTATATCGAGTGCGGCAAAAGCATGAACTCAAAACAACGGATAGCCTCAGCGATGGAACATAAAAAACCGGACCGGGTTCCAGTGATGTGCCAGCTTGCCCTCGGCCATTATTTCTTACACTGCGGATACAATCCTTCGGAAATCTGGTTCAATAGCGAAACATTCGCCAATGCCCAGGTCGAATTACAGCAAAAATATAACTTCGACGGCATCCTGTTAAACTTACCCGGCAGGCCGCCCGGCTGGAAAAACAATCTTAAGTCATATAAGAAAATCGACAATAACGAACACCTGCTGTGGAAGTCGGGACTGGATACAGTCTTCCCTCCCGATGATAATCCGCAGACATACCAGCCTGAGCAAATGCCTCTTGAGCGGGCGGACTATAATACCGTTGACATTGACGACCCCGCCACGTACAGATTGTCCGGCTATGTATGGAACACATGGCACGCACCCGAACTCTGGGACATTGAGCCCGAGGCGGACCTTTGCGATACAACTGCTTATCCCGAATGGTTCACAGGCACGCTTCAAAAAGCCCAACAGCTCGCACCGGACATTTCAATACACGCAGAAGTATTCTCGCCTTTCACCCATCTTATGGAGTTGTTCGGTTACGAACAGGCCCTGTTTGCCCTTCTCGATGCCCCGGCTACCTGCCATAAGGCGCTTGCATTTTTTACACGAATGGTCCTTGCGCAAGTTGAATTATACGCCGGATATCGCCCGGACGCCATCCTTGTAAGCTCGGCTTTCGCCGGGGCAGGCTTCATCAGCCGTCAAATGTATGAAGAATTCGTAGCTCCCTATGAAGACCAGGTTTATAAAGTGATACGCAGATTCGGCATTAAATCGTATGTCCACACATGCGGCGCAATCGGCGACCGTCTGGACCTTATGAGCCGGACCGCCGTTGATGGAATCGACACATTAGACCCCCCGCCGCTCGGTACCGTGCATTTGGAAGATGCAAAATCGAAGTACAGCCACCGATTCTTCTTCAAAGGAAACCTTGATGCCGTCAACGAAATGCTTAACGCCGATGACCAAACCTTCGAACAGGCCGTAAAGGAGAGAATCAGAATCGGCAAACCCGGCAGCGGCTACATACTATCTTCGGCATGCAGCGTAGCCCCCCATGTCAAAAGTGAAAGATTAAAAAAACTCGCAGCCCTGGCCGAACAATTCGGAAAATACTAACAATAGAAACAATTGTTCTCTACCGGCTGGTCATTAATTGTGAGTACTTAACTGAAGAATAAGTTCAACAATTTCCATATGGTTTGCTACGCGAGCACAGTCTAAAGCAGTTCGGCCTTCTTGGGTTTTGACGCTAATATCGGCACCTTTTTCAAGAAGTAGCTTAACAACAATTTTATGACCTCGTTTAGCTGCATAGTGCAAAGGTGTCCAATCGGAAAGTGTCTTTGCATTAATCTGAGCACCGTTAGTAATAAGGAGTTCGGCAATTTCAGCGTAACCTTCACGAGCCGCGTAGTGTAATGGTGTCATACCTGAAGCAGTCTTTGCATTAATATCAGCTTTCTTAGTACTACAACGCTACAAGAAACTCCAGTGACATTTGGTTATCCTTTTCAATTT
>JACKQG010004832.1_pt1 | contig 15368 bp, 21 predicted proteins | sample 8237621 | NCBI WGS metagenome assembly JACKQG01 (sample SAMN15677084, study PRJNA649215) | marine metagenome | biome: marine; feature: Black Sea; material: saline water; isolation source: suspended particulate matter (SPM) from the Black Sea western gyre | collected 2013-06-09/2013-06-10 | depth... | reverse complement strand
TAATCAGAGAGACTTGGAAAAGAGAATTACTAAAAGGTGAAAGAAAAAATGATAATGAATACTTAGAAGAATTAGAAGAAAAGTGGAAAATTAAATTATTTGGAGAACACCCTATTCCTATCATTGAGTCTGATGCAGATGAACCTACAGAACCTTATTTGGTAAAACCAAAATCCATAGAAGTGAAGTATAATAAGGTAAAATCATCATCTTCCCCTTTATTATCAATAATGTATCCAAAACATATAAAAAGAATGAGGGAGAATAAAAGGAGAGAACAAACGATTGGGGAAACTCAGGTTTCATTTCAAGAAGTAATTGAACTTCTTGGAGATAAACCAATAGGGGAATATTCGATTATTGATGGAAGAGATTTTCGGACTTCATTATTGAAAATCCCAAAGAACAGGAAAAAAGTAAAAAGATATAGAGATAAGACCCTCAAAGAATTATTAGAAATGGATATTCCTCAGAGTGATAAAATGTCCTTTCATAATGTAACGAAACTTATATCAAGGATGAGTTCCCTATGGAACTTCTTTGTGGATGAGTATCCTGAGTATGTAACGGAAAATGTTTTCAAATCGAAATCAATAAGGGTAAATCCTCAAAAAATGAAAGATAGAAGGGAAGAATTTTCCGAAGATGATTTACATTTGATTTTCAATCCTAAAACTTATCTTCCTACAATTTTTAACAATCCTACTGGTCGGACTAATACTATTCAATATCCAAATTATTTTATCCCCATTATTGCAGTTTTTACAGGTTGTCGTTTAGAAGAAATCTGTATGATGAGAACAAAAGACATAATCAAAATAAATGGTGTATGGGTTTATCGTATTAGAGAAGAAGGTGAATATGGTGAGGAAAAAACCAGAGTAAAGAACCCATATAGTGAAAGAGACATTCCACTTCATCCAGAATTGGTTGATACTCTTGGTTTTGTTAGGTATGTAAAACACATAAAGAAGTTAGGACACGATAGGGTATTCCACGAATTAACAAAACATAGTAACAAATATCAAAAAAATGTAAGTAAATTTTTCAATGAAAAATATTTGAAACAGTTAGGACTTAAGGTTGATGGTAGGTCTGTTTCATTTCATTCATTTCGTCATTCGGTGGAAACACATTTGACAAACCAAAATATAAACCCCCGATTTATTGATTACTTACAAGGTCATTCATCAAAAGATACTGGTGCAAATACCTATATGAAAGGTATAAAACCAGAAGTTCTATTGAAGGAATGTGTTCAGAAGTTTGATTGGGGTATTGATTGGAAAAAATTGAAGGTTGATTGGACTAAGTCTATTAGATGAAGGACACAAATGAGTTCTAAACAAACCTTAATAATTATTGCAGTAATTGTAATATCAATTGTTTTACTAAGGGGTATCCATTTGTTATACATTGGGTAGGGGGTATCCATTAACCAAATAACCAAAAGTTTCCAAGTCTAAATCCGTATATGTCAAACGAAAAAGAGAAAATTGCTAAATTTAAAATTAAACCACAATCTTCTTGCAAACGATGGAAAACAAAAAAATTAGGGAAAGATGAATACTGGACTCCTAATCTGATAGGGGACAAGAAAATAGAAACAATGGGAATGAAAGAACTCTACTTTACCTCACCTTATAGAAGGTCAACAAGAATCATCAGACTTGAATACGGACAAGTTAAGAAGGTCTTTATACTCAGAACCTATGAAGGAGAAATCAACGGTAGAGGGAGTTCTGAGAGTCATCCAAAGGAAGAAGTATTTGAGGATGAACAAGGACTTTTGAAGAAGGTATATGAGACTAAATCTGGACTACTGGAAGGTAGATGGATTGTTCAAAATAAAGAGTCAATTTCACAACCAAGTTTTATTTCAACGAATGTAATTGATGGTGAGGTTTCGGTAGAATATGAGTAAAATGACTCCCAAACAGAAAGAGATGTATTTCAGATTATCCTATAACTACTGGATGGATTGGAAAACGAAACCAGATGAAGAAAAGTTTCCATTAGAAAGACTTGGATGTTTTGTGAATGTTTTTTCTATGATGGAGAATAGGATAAGAGTTTTCTATTGGACTGCATCTTTTTATGAACAGTTTGCATCGGTCTTAGACAATAAGTCAGGTGTTTGGAAAACAATATCAAGAAAAAAATATGAAAGATTTACTAATGACCCATATCCCCCAAACACCCCTACCAATACTCTTGTTAATATGATAGAGACACTTAAAACACGACATTTAGTATCTAATTCAGAACGAAAAGAATTAAATTCTCTCATTAACCTTAGAAATAGTATTACTCATCAGTCAATGTTCAATTTGAATAAGATTACTGATGAACATATAGATAGGATTATGAGTTGTTTTAGATATATTGATAGGAAATTGAAATCCAGAAGAAGAAAATATCTCAGTATTGAAAAACAGTTACGAGAAATAAAGAAAGTCAAGACGATTTAGGAAACTCCCCCTGACAACAAGATAATATCTCTCTCTCACATAATTTCACATCCTTTTTGACCAAATCATTTACTTCACTTCTATACCGATACTCTTTATCCACTACCTTCCCATACTTTCCATCTTTCTCAATTTCTTTTACATTCATTCGGGGGTCTTTCTTTTTCAGTTGGTCAAATCTTTCCTTTTGACCACTCTTAAATTCTACGAATTGAGACTTTTCAAAGATGTCTGAACACACTTGAGTTTCCCTTGTCTCATTCCCTTTGGAAGTATCTACAAAATCATCCCCATTCATTCCATTATAGTATTCAATAAAGACATTATATCGTTTCACTAATGAGTGGTATCTTGCACGAATTTGTGGTTTAAACCTCCCCTCAGTAAACAGTTTTTGATGTTTAGGGTCTTTATACCACTTCTTAAAATTCATACTGGAAAGGTCTTTTAAATCCCAATCTTTGTATATCTTTTTATTGACCTTCACAAATGTCTCACCAAGAACTTTCCCCTTTGCACCCCTTTTCTTAACAGAGTATTTTACCTCCTCTAAATTAAGACACAACTTGAGATAATTGAACCACATATAATAGATTCTCTTATCTATACTTTCCTGTGATTTCTTCCTTCCCTTATCAAATTCAAGAACCAAGTCAACATCCTTGTTTTTCCATTTTCTTGTAGGGATTGGTTTAACTTTTAGTTCTCTCATAATTCCAAAAATAGTCAGTAAGAATGACTTGAATGTAGATTGCCTGGTTCTGCATTTCTGATGTTAATTATAACACAAAAACTCCAACAATAGTCAGTTTGATTGACTCGTTGATTCAGTTTCATAGGAGTATAATGGAGTATGAAAAGTAAGTGAGAGAAAAAAGGTTTCCTTCACTAAATTTAAACCTCAAATATAGAAATAATATGACTAATGAAGAATTTAGAAATTGTGTCTATAACCAATACAGATGTGGTTCTGTAGAAGGTTCTATAGGTTCATCTGCATCAGAATATCCCATTCTTAAAGGTTTGGGGTTTCATTCACCAGATAGGTGTTATGAAATACTCAACGAAAGACAAACTAAAAGAGGATATTCACAGTATGAACATTACTACAAAATTAAGTGGTAATGGTCATTTGTGATATGTTTTGGAAGATTTAAAACTCCAATAATAGTCAGTTTGAACCGATTGTCCATTTTGTGGATGGGAGTATAATAAGAGGTGAAAAATAAGAAAAGATACAAACAAAAAAGAGTCAATATGGGTAAGAAAGTAAACGTAACAAAAAGATTGAGAAAGATTTCTCACAACCGAATTGATGACCCTGCACCCAACATCCTTTTCAAATATTGTAAGGGTGCAAATGATATTCAATACGGATTGGGAAAAGGTCTTGGTGTGTTTGTAAAAAGTTCACTTGCAGACAAACAATCAAGTCCTACTAAACAAGATAAACAAATGATTATCTCCATCTATCAATCATTTTTGGGGAAGGACAAAAAAGAGGGAATTATATTACCAAAGAAGGAGAGATACCACCGAATGGATATTTCCAGTTACAACTATTATTTGGAGAAACATTTTTCACCAGATGACTTTGATATTGATGAACACTTTTTGGAAAACGAAATCTATCACTTTTCGGTGAATGAATCAGATTTAAAGAACTATGTTACAGAGACATTATTTGAATCAACCCCTGAGACAAAATATCATCTCATCTCAGTTTCAATGATTTACAAAGACCCTTATATTTCTATGTTGATAGAGGAGGGGTGTGATTGGAAGAATTTTATGACTAATCTATGTTATACGAGAGATGAACTTAGTGCAGAACAGAAAACTACTTTCCTTAATGAGTTGAAAAATAATCCTTCCAAACATTTTATGAGGTGGAGTGACAAAGAGGGTGCAAAAAAGAATCTTGCAACCAAAGTTACATTTGCAAAATTTAATTGGAAAAAGATGATTGGTATTAACCCATATGAAGAATATGAAAAATATACCAAGTGTTTTGAGTTATTTTCTACAAGACATTCATCAGACAAATGCGATATGGAATGGGTAGAAAGACCACAGGAACACCTAAAGAGATGGGTATGGATTCCAAGTTATTTCAATTATTACATTAGAAAAAGAAGAACCACACCAACTAAAAGGAAAGGAAGTTCTACAAAGTCTTGGACAAGAAAGAATTATGTTTATAAGGGAGAAAGAAAGATACCCATACAGGTTGTTTATACTCCTTCCAGTTTAAGAAAAAGAATTCAAAAGAGAGTCCGTCAAGGTGGTGAATTAAGAGAAACAGGTATTCGTGGATATTGGAGAAGATTATTAAATCCTCTCACTATTGGAAAAGACAAAGTGGGAGATAGAACTGTGATGGGAAGAACTTGGATTAAACCTCACACAAGAATGGTTTGGTTTAAAGGAGAAACGATTTTAGTCAAAGTTCCATTCAAGGATTTATTATCAATATCCCCTTGAAAACTCCAACAATAGTCAGTTTGATTGACTCGTTCATTTTGAGTCACAGGAGTATAATCATAACTGAAGAATGGGGGAAGGAAATGGTTCTCTCTTTCAAATTTTAAACATCAAAATGAGAAATAAAATGATTAGTGATGAGAAAAAATCTGAATTTATTAGTGCAATAGATTATTACATTGATGAACTCCCATACGACAAAATAAAAACAATCTATGAAATTTGTTTTGATACAGTATCAGAAAATGCAGATTGGGATTCAGAAGAAGAAAAAGAATATGGTGATTTATTTGATGAATACATTGAAAACTCCAACAATAGTCAGTTTGATTGACTCGTTCATTCTTACTCAAAAGAGTAAAATGGATACTGTGATAATAAAGAAAGGGAAATGGTTATGAAAAAAGGAATGGAAAATAGACTAATAAAGGAGATTAAAAAATATCTTCAAAATGAATGTAGGACTTACAAATCAGAAGTCAGAACAGATGTTTTGATTAATAAGGGATTTTATAATGAAGAAATTCCCAATCTTGAAAGTAAATACGAGAAGATTTTTGACGATGTTGTTGATTCAATATCCCCTTGAAAACTCCAATAATAGTCAGTTTGATTGACTCGTTCATTCTGACCGAAAGGAGTAAGATTATAGGTAGAGAGTGGGAAATGAAATAGTTTCTTTCCCGATTTTAAAAACACCATTTAGGAGAAATAAAATGTATATGGAAACAAATCTCAGAACCCTTGTTAATATTCAAAAAGAATCAGACAAGGTGGTTGAGAAGATTGAAAAAGTCAATGGTAGACTTTGGATGGAAGGTGCAGGACAGTTTCACGATAACGGAAGTGTTCAAGGGATTGACATTGCACAAGTGGAAGGAATGAACGAACCAGACAAAAAGGTTGTAATCAATCTTGGTAGTTGGTATCACCAATCCAATTCAAAGATGAAAGGTGACCTGAAATCTGAAGGTATCTACAGAACCTTTGTGACTAAGATTACACCTATGCAATTTCTACCAGTTATTGTGGACATACCTGAAAAGGTTTGGAGGATGTTTGGGAAGGATATGACTCCAACAACCGAAGATAATGCATATTAGGTTTTAAGAACATTGAAGAAAAGTAGTAAGAAAAAACTTACCAACAAATCCTCAATACATAAGTAAAACACCTAAAACAATTTAGAGATTTCTGGTTACTGAAACCAGATGTTTTGGAGATAGAGAAAATCCAAAAGATGGATAAATGTTTCCAAAAATAGTCAGTAAGAATTTTAAAATGTTTATACCAGTTTTGTATAAATACTTATATGACAAACAGAGATGACAATAAAGTTGTCTCTGAAATTTAATAATTCCAATAAGGAGGAAAAATATGACAACGAAGGTTAAGAACAAGAATGACTATGAAGAACTAATGCAGGAACATCGAAAGGAAAACGATGAAACCAGAGAACGATTGAAGAAGAAGGACTATGTTCTCACAGTCTACCAGAAAGGTGATTCTGTGATGAGTTGTGGTGACCCTAATAATATGGTTGACGTAAGAAGGTTTTATGCAGTCTGTTCTCTCGAAGAAATCCCTGAATACATCCAGTATATGAAACAATCATTTTGGACTCACGAAGAAGGTTTAACGAAGAAGGAAATTAAGAATTATCCTTTTGAAAAGAAAAGGTGGGGAAGATACTCCAATGTAGTCATTGAACCTCTTTCTGAGGAGATGGAGAAAAGTTATCTCGATGCAAGTAAGAAAGGATTCTTTGAGTCTTGGAGAATGATTCAAGAGGAAGATGAGAAGGAACAGACTCTTTCATAATCAAACAAATAAACCAGAGATGACTATAAGTTGTCTCTGGAATTTAATAATTCCAATAAGGAGAAAAAAATAATGAGTAAAAAGGTAATACAAGTAAGTGCAGATGCAACGAGACAGATGAATCAAGAAATAGAGGGTTCATTCCATTCTACACACGAACAAAAGGATATTGCGAAATGGTTAAGTCATAAGGATGCAGATACAAATGACAGGTCTTTTGAAGAAGTATTCGGTGGTTATTGGTATGAAGATGATTGTTGGGATGGTTTAGATGATTTCAATGTTAAATTCCAAGAAACAGAAGTGGAGGATAAGTTACATAATTCAATTAAATCATTAGATGACCATTACTGTCAGTTTGATGATGAAATTCAACAGTTTCTTGATAGAGAAACTATTAAAAATAAGGAGAAAAACAAATGAGTAAAAAAGTAATAAGAGTAAGTGCAGATGCATCCAGAGAAATGAACCAGAATGTTTATGGTTGTCATTTCTATTCTGCACACAAACCAGAGGACATTGAGAACTGGTTGAAGGATAGAGGTGCAGATAGTTCCATAGGAACATTTGATTCTATATTTGATGGTGAGTGGGAAGATGTTGATGCATATTGCATAGACAATTTTTCACTTGATTTTGAAGATACTGATATGGAGGAGGATGACTGTATTCACGATGAAGATATTCAGGAGTTCCTTGACGATGCACCCAAAAGAGAACTGTATAGTATAAGTAAACAGTTCACAGAGTTGATGGGTAATATTCAGGGTGTGAAGGATACCGCACTTGAGTTGTTTAACAACTTCAAGAAAGTGGTGAAAACAGATGATGGGGTGAAAGTTAAGAATCTTTCAGAAGAAGAACAGAAGATGTATCACTCTATGACAAGACTAATAAAGAATATGAGTTTGTAAGTCTTTAAGTCTTAATCTCACCATAATCAAACATCGTCTATGTCTGGACAGTTTACAAAGGGTTTCTTTTATTTTTGTTCCTTACAAACCCAACTACAAAGATAAATTATAACCTCGTTCAGACATAGAATGAATTGAGAAATTAACAAAATGCAAAGTAGTGAGAAAAGTATAAATGAAATATCAAAGAGATTATAAGAGAGATGATTTTCTTCATAGAAGAAGAACAATAATCAAAAAGTATATTCAAGATAGGATGGGTGAATGGGAAAAATCAGAACGTAAAGACCGATACCATATGAATATAGAATATTTTAGAAAGAAACAGAGAGATGCAAGAAATAAAAATATAGAACATTACAGAGAGAAAGAAAGGGAAAGGGGTAAAAGATATAGAGAACGACATCCAGAGAAAAATAGAGAAAGACAGAGAATATATTACAAGAAGAACAGGGAAAGAATTTTAGAACGAAGAAGGATAAAAAGAAAGGAAAATACTCCAATAATAGTCAGTTTGATTGACTCGTAGGTTTGGTGGGTATTTGAGATAATGTAAGTGAACAATGAGGGTAGGTAAATGATTTCCTTCCTTCAAATTTGAAACCTCTAAAAAAGAGAAACAATGAGTAAAAAATATTCCACAACAATTAAATATCAAGACATTGAAACTCCAACTACAGTTGAAGAATTTCGTGAGAACTTACGGAAATACTATTGTGTCATTGATAATGAACAACTCTATGTGATGGATGAATGGAACATTATGGTAGATGAATTAAATAGTTTGGATTCATTGTATTCAATGACCAAACAGAATCCTCCTTCAATCATTCCATTGGTCGAATACGATGGGAAGGATGTAAGGAATTATATGGATGAGAATGGTCTTTATAATTCTTCTTGGGGATTTTTTGAAAACACAGACAAATACAAAATGATTCCTTCTGGTAGTGATTTATTGGGTTGGAATCCTATGTGGGTCAAGATTGACAACCAAATTGTAAGAGAGTTCTTTGTCAAGACATTGGGAGAATTCTCTGGATATATTAATTAACAAGGAAAAATAAAATGAGTAAGACAATGACTGATGAAGAACGGATTGAAATGTATCGTGTTGATAAAAGAAACAGAGTTGAAGAATACAAGAACCTTTCATCAGAAGGAAAATATGGGGTGTTCAAAGAACAGATTGAAGGTTATTTACATAGTCTGATTTATCAAAGAGGAACTAACGAGAGATATTTCTTAGACGGAGGTGAAATTTTTGATAATTGTAGTCTGGATTTGAAATGGGATTATGATGCAGTTGCACCTGAGAAATGGAGACAAAGAGTAAGTGATGATATGGATGATTTGTTCTCAAAAGTTCAGAGTGAGATGTTTAATTAGGTAAGTGAAATGACCATAGATGAAAAATACATAGAGAAACTATCAACACATCTACCCAACTTCAGAAAAGTCAAGGATGGTGTATATCGATTTGATTGTGTTTTTTGTGTGAACAGTAAGACCAATAATAAGAAATGGTCAAGAAGAACTGATGTTTCTTTAGGTTATCTATACCTAAAAGGATACACCTACAATTATTGTTGTCACATATGCAAACACAGGAGTTCTCTGAAGGTTGTTATGAAGGAATTGAATCCAGACTTATTCAAGAAATATGAATCAGAAACATCTCAGGATGTGTTACCACCAAACATAACATTTTCCCCTGAACATCTTAGACTCATTTCTAAGAACAAATAAACGAATTCCACAGGAAACTGTGAATATCTCTGGAAAGAGATTGGGTTGTTATCTAAGGAGTAGGTCTACGAAACAATCTAAATGCAATTATTGTATTGTGGGAGTTCGAGGGTAACTTTCATACCCTAATTCTCCGAACTCCCACAGTATTCCTCACATTCCCCTTTTCAATATTCCAATAATAGTCAGTTTAAATTTACACCAATCTTAATTGTTAAGATTCACTTTTGTATAAATATACCTGAAAGGTTTTTTAAAGAAGGAATAAGGTAAATAAAGTAATTAAATTGATTCAACAATAAGTTGAACACGAAGTGTTCATCATTCACGAAGTGAATGATTCAAAAGGAACAAAGTCTTGAGACAAAGGATAATTAGGTCAAGATTTCAAGAACCAGATAAATTATTAAATTCAGTTACAAAGTTACATAAATATGAGTGTGCATATAACTAATACAGACTTCCTCAAGTTACTACTTCAGACAGACTTAAAGTATCGTGATTCTTATTGGGTTCTTCAGACCAGAGAACACCTTGCAAAGATGTCAGATATTACAGGTAGAAGATTGTCCAGAGAAGAATCTATCGTAAATGAAACTGAGGATAGACTGAAAAGTTAAACCACCTAAACCACCATCATAAGGAAAATAATGATAAGTAAAAAAGAAACTCAAGATAAGGTTCGGAACTCCGTATATTGGGGAACTGATACAAAACTCTTGGTAGAACAGAAGTCTCAGGAACTTCAACTCTCCCAAAACAGATTGACCGAAATCTGTTTACAGAAGTATCTTCCATCAATGCAATGGAGTTAAAGGACTACCAATTCCCTCAAGACTTAGAGAACCAGATTTATTCTCTGAGTCTTACAAAGGATGCATCTGCATCAGAAGTGGTGCAGATGGTTCTAAGAAACCACTTCAGTCTCCCTGTTCCAAAGAAATGGGAACCAGATACAGACTCTTGGATTACAAGTGCAGTAGATTATGTTTATTAACCAGAAAAAAGTATGTCCACATATTATAGACCCCGAACACCACTCAAACTCGATGATGTCAGAAAGATAAAAGAGTTTGATGTTGTTAAAGATGGAAAAGATTGGGGTTTCCAGAGTAAAGACTGTTTCCTATCAGTAGAAACCAACAGTAAAGGATATGTAATGGATGTTTATCGTCACGGACAGAACGATGTTGATGATATATTTCCTGACATTAAATCAGAACTTGGAGTTTCCTTCATTTCAGAAGGAGAAATGAACTACATTAACTATCGTGATGAAGAATCAAAGGTGTATATGTTGAGGTTTGAGAATGGTTCTACTTGTTACAGAACCAAATCAGAAGATGATAGTGGTGTTGTTTCCCTACAGTATTCTTTTGATGGAGAGTCAAACCTTTATGACCCCAATAATAGAGAAAAATCCAATGGAGTTGCAGTTGAGGAAACCTCTATGGTTGAAACTATACCCTTTAAGTCAATACAACACCTCAAAGATTCTCTGTGTCGTTGGTTAGATAATACTGTTGAAAATTATGGTGGTGACAAAGAAGTGAGTTCTAATGTAGATGACGATTGTAGACTTCATCTAATGGTTCACGATGTTGTTGTGACTGATTTAGAAGAAATAGGAGATGGACAACATTATTATATGACTGTAGAACAGGTCAAAAGAGATAGTAATCAATGAAAGATGTATTCACATCAAAGAAATTCAACAAAATCGGTTAAAAAAGGTCAAATAATTACCCTCTTGCAAAGAAAGTGTAAAACTTTGCAAATCCACTTAAATTATTGATATTGCTCAGAAAAAACTTGACAAAGTAATTCGTTTCCTGTAGTATGACAAGTATAGTAAATAAGAAAACATTTCTTGTCATTTTTATGGAGGTAATATGCGAGGTAAGAAACCGTTATCAGAAAACGAAGTAAAGAGTCTCAGAAAACTATTAGAAGATAAACCGTTACATTCTCTACTTTTGAATATTGGAGTAGATAGTATGTTGCGTGGAAGTGATTTACTTAATCTCAAAGTTCAAGATTTAGTCACAGAGTCAGGAAAGGTCAAAACCGAACTCCGTGTCAAAATGATGAAGACCAAAAAGAATACACTTCTTATCCCACTTTCCCCAAATTCCACTAAAGTTATCAAGAAACACATTGTAGGGAACAATCTCGATGACTTTGTGTTCCGTTCCTCATTTTCTCCCTTCACAAAGAAACCCCTTTCAATATTTCAGTATTCCCGAATCGTCAAGAAATGGATGACGATGTTGGGGAAGGAAGACATCTCAGAGTATTCGACTCATTCCATAAGAAAATCCAAATCCAGTTTTTTATACGAGAAAACTCAAAATGTAGAAATCGTAAGAAGGTTACTAGGTCATTCTAATTCATCTGCAACCGTCAATTACTTAGGGATAGAGGATTCTGATGCACTTGATGTTTGTAGAAACATCAATATGTAAGAGTATTCGTATCCTTAATACACCATACTTCTGGTTATTGTTTCATTTTGATACGAAATATACCATTTCATAATTACTTGAAACAGGAAATACACTCAGGGTGTCAAAAACTCAAAGTGTTTTCTAATCTATAAATGCAATAAAAATATTTCACAGAGTTTTTTCCTTCAAAACCTTTTTTACCGGATACTATTTCTTCAAAAAGATGCATTTGTAATGAAAAGGTTATTTACCGGATATGTGCTTTAAATCAACGAATAAACCGTATGTCATTGTTGACTTATTGAGTAATTTATTATCTTAAATTTACCACTAAGGGGGTCATTATGTCTAAGGAATGGGGGATTCTATATCATATTGGTGGAAGATTGCGTAAAAATAAAGGTTGGTCTGAAAAAGAATCGGACAATCCACCCGATAAGTTTTGGGAAGGTGAGATTGAAAATAAACTACCCAATGGTTTCGGAACATACACTCATACCAACGGAACAATATATGTTGGACAATACAAAGATGGTCTAAGAGAAGGTCAAGGGACGAGGACTCTATTCAATGGAAAGAAATTTGTTGGTATTTGGAAAGATAATAGAAGATGGAAAGGAAAGTCATTTAATGAAGAAGGTAAGGGAATCGGTGAATATGTAGATGGAGAAGAAGAATTGTATATCTTCAATAAACAAGGACACCGTTTGAAGTCATAGAGATAATGGTGATTAGTAACAGACACACCAATCACCATTCTATAACGAATTAACTCAAGGATAGTCCATCTTGATACAAGTATTTATAACCTATTAATATGATGAGGTAGTTATGTTCAGATTATTTGCGGATGTATTTCACTTCCTTCTATGGTGGTGTTTTTTGTATGTTGGTTCGTTCATGTTGATGGTTGTTGCAATAGTATATTTGATAAAAACAAATCCTTCACTACCAACTCCTATAATCAAACAATATCATTCAACTGTTCAAGTGGTTCAACCACCAAAGAGAGTTCTTGTTGATAGTGAAGTTTGCACCAGATTTGATGGGTGCAGAATTATTGATAATGTTTGTGTTGATTGTCTGACTGTGAAGAATTAGTATGGGTCATCTCTTCCCGATAACCATATTTTGAAATAAATGTCACAAATTGTTGCATTTCTCTTCATCTCAGGACTTATTTTCATGCTGAAGTCCATGGGACCTGACATAACTGCATCTACACAAGTTGGATGCACTGAAAAATCCAAGATATGTGTTGAATCAACTAAATCAACCAGTGGTCATACAAAAACTTCAATTGAGATTAGATTGAAATAGTTTGAATTCACTTTCATTTGGTGTGTTTTACAAGAATGTGGGGATTTTTACTTGGAGGGTGTCTGACTCTGTGAAGAATTAGGGGGTGTTATTCACAGGAGATGATGGGGTTGGTTTTTTGAATCATTATTGTTTCACTCCATTCACATACTTTCCAAAGATGTTTCCATCTTTGTCAAATACTGTGGTGTTCCAGGGTTCGTCTTCTTTGAATTCACCTTCCAATTTTTCCATCGGGGAAAGTGAGGGTTCCTTGATCATGATTTTTCCTATCTTTCCATTCACCGACATACATCCTTCCATTTTCCCAAATGAATGAAAGACCTGTTTACAGTCCAAACAGAGGAGACGAAAGAAGAAGGATTGAGAACATCATCTCCTGTTAGTAACTCCTACTTATTTCTTCACAATCAGACACCCCCCCTTCACAACCATTCCTTCATTCTTGTAAAAAAAACACCTCAATTCCTTTGTCATCTGATGAAACGACAGCCTTGGCTACCCTACAAGGGCACCAAAGAGCCCGTGGAAGCTGTTGAATTGGAGGAGAACGCCGAACTCGTTTCCCATCGCCGCCGAGGCGTCGCCCAGCGGTACAGTCCGGGACGCTGTGCTGGACACCGGTAGGAGCGAGATCATGTTTGCTGAGGAGCGCCACGAGCCATTCGACGTGTATTGTTTCACGGAATGACGGACTTGCACCTATACTAAATTTAACTATACTTGTTATTTTTCTATTGAATTAAAAATAAATCTGATGAATACAAATGATAATCCCGTAAAAAATCCATTTTTTGAATTTTATTCTTTATAACATATTGTTATTATTAAATTAACAAAATAAATTAAAAAAGACTTGACACATTTGTACATTATGTAAGATATTTATATGCGAATCGGAATTTTGTTGATATATCAATGATGCTAATAAAATATATCTATGATGTTAATAATTACATTCTGATGTGTACTACGTAACATATTGATAAAATATATAAGTAACAGTTAGGAGGTGAGTCAATGAAATAAAGCTTTCTGTAAAAACTCAAACAAACAATTAACCATATCATTTGGAGGAAAAATGCCAAATACATTACTAGATGTTGATCTAAAAAACGCACGTGTTCCACAGATACATAACCGCTGGCATCCTGACATCCCTGCTATAGCATCAGTGAATATAGGAGATACCTGGCGTTGTGAATCAATTGACTGGACTGGAGGCCAGATTCATGATGATGAATCGGCAAACGATGTTCGTGATGTCCAACTCACCCAGGTTCACTATCTCACGGGTCCGGTCCATGTTAATGGGGCTAAACCCGGGGACCTGCTGGTAGTGGATATCGCAGACATTGGAATGCTGCCTGATTCAGAGTGGGGTTTCACCGGAATCTTTGACTTTGCAAATGGAGGAGGGTTCCTCTGCGATCATTATCGTGACGCAGGGAAATGCTGCTGGAATTTCGAAGGGGTTTATGCGTTGTCACGCCACATAAACAATGTCAAGTTTGCTGGATTGACCCACCCCGGTTTGATTGGTTGTGCTCCTTCCATGGAACTTCTGGAAGAGTGGAACCGCCGCGAAGCCAAATTGATTGCCACTAATCCAGACCGTGTACCACCTCTCGCTGCTCCCCCCACAACAGAAAATGCATGGATGGGGCAGATGAAAGGGGCAGATGCAGAAAATGCTGCAAAAGTTGCTGCTAGAACGGTCCCAGGAAGGGAACATGGTGGAAACTGTGACATCAAAAACCTCTCTCGGGGTTCAAAAGTCTATTTTCCTGTCTATGTTGATGGAGCCAAGCTCTCATTTGGTGACATTCATTTTTCACAGGGAGATGGTGAAATCTCATTCTGCGGTGCGATAGAAACAGCCGGCTGGATTGATTTCCATGTTGAAGTAATCAAGGGGGGAATGGAGAAATATGGTGTTAAAAACCCCATTTTCAAGCCAGGCCCTGTTGAACCACGCTACTCAGAATATCTGGTCTTCGAAGGAATTTCCGTCGATGAACAGGGAGATCAGCATTACATGGATGCAACTGTAGCTTACCGGCAGGCCTGTCTTAATTGCATTGAGTACCTGAAAAAGTTCGGATATTCCGGTGAACAGGCTTATATGCTGCTCAGTACAGCCCCGGTAATAGGTATGGTCA
>JACKQG010004831.1_pt1 | contig 15375 bp, 18 predicted proteins | sample 8237621 | NCBI WGS metagenome assembly JACKQG01 (sample SAMN15677084, study PRJNA649215) | marine metagenome | biome: marine; feature: Black Sea; material: saline water; isolation source: suspended particulate matter (SPM) from the Black Sea western gyre | collected 2013-06-09/2013-06-10 | depth... | reverse complement strand
CCTAAATACTTTGATCTATCCGCCTTGATATAGGCTGAGATAAGCGTCTTTCAGGTCGTCGCCACGACCATCCCCCTCTGCCCACGCCCGACCAGTCCCTTGAATCTGCAAACGCAAATCCTCAACACCCTGTTCATTTCTTGAAGCAAAACCGGGCAAGGCGATCACTCTGTGGAGCCTAGTATTGTCGCCTGAAATGGCATAAGTTTCAAGCCCTTTTTCACGGCAGAAAGAGACCAATCGCTCTGCTCCCACCTTTGTCGTCTGGCTAAGCATGAAATAATGCATTCCTGCACGCCGTGGGTCTGAATTAATAGAGCCCCAAGTAGGCGCTTTAGCAACACTTGGCTGCAGTGGCGATGTCTGGGAAATCGCGGTTTTGTCTACCCTCTGGGCGAGACTTGGAGAATCTATTTCTTCAAAAAGGCGGATTCCGTAATCTTCCCTAGCAATTGCCTCGCCTCGATTGAAGCCAAGGGTGTAGGAGATCACAATCAAAGCGATGGCAACTGCAGCAAAAACTCCAACAGTGCCAATTGACATCCGAACACTTCTTCCGGGAGTAAGAACATTGTGAGTTAGATTCTCATCATCGTCAACGCAGCGACTTTGCTTAAGATGCGTCGGCAAAGATACAGACTCATCGCCAAGGGGCTTGATCAATTCGTATAGTGCTGGTCCTTTCTTTCGTCCCATGTCAATCTCCAAATCCTATCACACTAGCAAAGGCAACGCCTGAAGAGTGAGACATACTCAAACGCCATTGTTCTATACCCGCCTTTCTGGCAACCTCAGCAGCCATTCCAGTTAATTCAATCCGTGGTGCACCTTCATCTCGAATAACACCTATTTCTATCCATTCAATACCACCAGATAGACCTGTCCCTAGTGCTTTAAGCACGGCTTCCTTAGCAGCATACCTTGCAGCAAATCGTTGGGCTCGAGTTTGTTCTGATGAAACAGATGCAGCATCTTGTTCTGTTTTAGTAAAACATCGTTGGATAAAATGTTCCCCATGCTTTTCCAACATAGAACTAATTCTTGGAACATCGATGACATCAACGCCGTGCACAATAATCATATCGTTCTCTCACCGCGACAAACCGCAAGTAAATGTCCAAGTTGGGGAATGATGAGTTCTCGCATCGCCAAGTGCACTGCCTTTGGAGATCCGGGCAACATAAAAATTGGCGTTCGGAAAGAATTTTCTACAATCCAACCGGCATCTGCACGGCTGAGCATCGCCGCAGCGCCAATTTCGTTAAAACTTAATTGTCTAAACAATTCTCCAAACCCACGAAGAGATCCCCCCAACATTGGTCCAATCGCCTCTGGAGTTACATCTCTAGGAGATGGTCCAGTACCTCCTGTGACAATTATTACATCAACCTCCGAAGATTTAGCCCAAGTAGAAACTATGTTTGTGATATCAGCCATTTCATCTCGAACTAGTTCTCGTTCGACGAGACGATGACCAGAACCTGTTAAAAGTTCAACGATCTGGGAACCACTTCTATCATTTTCAATTGATCTGGTATCACTCACAGTTAATACGGCGACTCTCGCTTCAACTGACGACTGATGTTGAGTCATATGAGCAGTCTACCATTGATGCGCAATCAGTTTGTCGCACCAGCTTTTTCCCATGCCAAAGCCATCAACTCTGCATAATCGGTTGAAGCATCAATGACAGGAGAAGGAGTCCACCTCATCGCGTCAAGAACCCCTCGAAGTTCCCGTAGTTCAAGTGTTTCTTCATCAATGGCTATCGTCGAAGATTCAATTACATTTCCAGTCAATCGCAGGGCAATTGGACCAAAAGTTGCTCCAGCGAGAGCCTCCATCGGACGATCTTCCTTTGCAAGGAGAGATACGGGTAATCCCCAACCAATCTGCGGATTATTAAGGGGCTTAGCTCCATGAGCAGCAATCAACACGCCAACTTCCGTTCCTGAGGCGACAATTGCATCAATAATCTCATCCATTGGAGGGATGCAAACACTCACAGGCACTCTCCCAATAGAAGATGCTATCTCAATTGCTCGCCCAAATCCTGTAAGAGTTTGATCAGAATCAGTTTCCCAATTCGTCGGAGGAGCCAGAAAATCAACTCCGCTGGGTTTGAGACCATTTCTTTGAAGAGTAGAAGCTAAATCACGGAGCCCTGAGTTTGTAAGATTATGAAAATCACAGTGCAAAGAATCTAATTGGATACGCCCAAATCCATGCGACGAAAGATCACCCATAAAATCACGGGCGTTTGAAGAAGTTGCACGCATCGATACTGCTAACTGATCGCTCATAACCTAAGATAGTACTGCACCATGCTCCAAGAGCCAATCATCTCGGTCAATTTTGTTGAAGGTGAAGTTGATGTCCCTAAGTATAGCCTTCTCCCCGCAATTGGTTGCGGCGGAGAATGTTTGTTCGTAGGAAGAACAAGACCAGAGCAAAACGACAGGCACGGAGACCTAATCGAACTCAAATATGACTGCTACCAATCTATGGCTCAATCGCAATTACAGACACTTGCTAATGAAGCCGTTGCAAGGTTCAATGCCAGGGCGATTACTATTTGTCACAGCATCGGGAGCGTTCCGGTAAACTCAGCAAGCGTTGTCATAAGCGTGGGGTGTGATCACCGTGATGATTCCTTTCTAGCCTGCAGATTTCTCATAGATTTGCTCAAACTTCAAGTTCCCATTTGGAAAAAAGAAGTTTGGTCAGATGGAACAACATGGAGCGAAGGTGCTCCCCTGCGAGCTTCCAAGAACTAGAGGTAATAATGACTAAAAAAAAGGCTCGCGAGATCTACAAGTCACTCTTGCAACGATATCCCCAGGCGACCTGCCAATTGAAACATACTTCACCTTTTGAATTGCTCATTGCAACGATTTTATCTGCCCAAGCAACTGATGTAAGTGTAAACAAAGCATCACCAGAGTTGTTCAAAACTTTTCCTACTCCAAAAGCTTTTGCAGACACGACACCCGAAGAAATCGAGCCATTTATTTCTTCCATTGGACTTTTTCGATCCAAGGCAAAATCAGTCTTTGAAGCATCAAAGCGAATTGAAGAAGTTTACGGTGGAAAAGTTCCCGACACGATGAACGAACTTGTAACTTTGCGCGGAGTTGCGAGAAAAACGGCGAATGTTGTATTAGGCAATGCCATGGGAAAGAACGAAGGAGTGGTAGTAGATACTCATGTTTCAAGATTATCTCTACGATTTGGATTATCGCAAGAAACAAAACCTATTAAGATTGAACAAGATCTGATGTCTCTTTTTCCCCAAGAGAATTGGACAACCCTAAGCCACCTTCTAATTCGCCACGGTCGGGATGTGTGTAAAAAAAGAGGCGGAACTTGTAAAACTGATCCGATTTGTAAGCGTTATTGTTCTAACGCTAAATCGTAAGTTGGCTCGACTAAACCAACAAAGCCAGAAGCCGAAACGAACGCAGCAGATCCATTAAACTGTGGAACTAACTGGACGATTGGACCTGCTATTGGAATTGATCCAAGTTGTGCCATTTTTCCAGAGTGATCGGGACCAAAAATAACGATACCACTATCGGTGCCAAACCAAAAGTTCCCGCTAATGGCAACAACTGTAGTTGCGTTTCGTATATTCAACCCATCTACTTTATTCCCAACATCATCAAGAATAATCATATCGCCGGTTTCATTTTCAATTGTAGTTGACCAACCAAGGACTGCAATATCGGTAGGATCTCTGTCAATTGTAATTTCTTGCTCTGATTCTGATGAAGAGTCGATAGTTCCTCCGTATTCATACCTCATCATTCCTGTCGTAGTTGGAATGGTGATGCCTAAGCGGTCAGCTTGCCCCCGACTCATTTGGGAAGTTGCACGCACTTTACGAAAATGTGTATCACTATCCCCACCACGATCAACAGAGATGCGATACATCTCACGCCCCTGTTTGCCGCAAATAGCCAAGTAGTTTGAAGCGATCACTCCAACGGCTAACGCGCCTTGTACTTCTATTTTTTTGAGCAAACGAAGTTCGCCAGGAGCTACCCCAAGAACGAACACTCCAACTTCTGTGCAAACAAAAACGCGACTTCCAAAAATTCTAAGTGAAGCAGAGCCTCCATCAACCGTCAGGGTGCCATGAAAAGCATCAACTTCGTGACCCTCTGGAGTCATCAATCCAACTTCCGTTCGATCGCCTAAATCTCTAGTAAAGACAAGGGTTCCAAGATCAGCATTAGCACTAGCATCTAACTCTTCAAGCAAGGAAGCGGAACCAATAAACTCTCCCGAACCTGCGTCGAACAGCCTGCGATCTGCAGAGTAAATAATACCCCGATCTAAAGACAGGGCAACACCTGTAACAACTCCATCACACTCAACAAGGCGGCGCCGATCATTAAGCCGTACTGCTCCGCCTTCACCAAAAACAATTGGCCAATTTTCAACAACCGAAAGTCCTCTTGGGATAATGCCAAGTTCAGCAGCACTAGTTCTAGTTACAACAGTTGGAGCTGCACCTTCAGAAACGGTCATTTCAACTACCTCTTGCCCATCGAGAAGTACCCATAATCTTCCATCTTGAACGATGATATCTGAGCATACTCCTGCAGCACGATGAAGAGAAACCTGTATCATTGCAACCTGTTTACCACTTCGTTTATCTAGTACTAGTAGTCGATCACCCACCCCTTGGTACCAATAATCTCCATCAATCAAAAGGGTATTTGTCGCACCCCCAACTGAATGATAAAGTTGCAACCCCTCGCCAAAGGTAGGAGAAGCAAAAATGGAAAGAAAAAGAACAAGAATCATGTCGCCAATTGCCCGCATTCCTGACATGATAATGAAATTATGAATGACCGACTTAGCCAATTACGGAATCTTCTTGACAAAGACCCCCATGATGCATTCTGCATGTATGCAATAGCGATGGAATACTCCAAAAATAGAAACCAAACTGAGGCAATTGCTTGGTTTGATCGAACTACCGAAGTCGATCCACAGTACATTTACGCGTGGTTTCACAAGGCTCGAGCGCAGGAGCTCGCTGGCGACACCAAAGGTGCAAAAGAAACTCTCAAGTTAGGTATCACGCAAGCCAACGATGCAGGAGACATTCACGCCAAAGAAGAAATGACCGCTTTCTTACAAAGTTTGCAATGAATAACCACATTACAAATATCAAATCAGATCACAATGATCCCAACCAGCGACTCATTTTTGTAAACGAATCATGCGTTGCAACATTAACTGCATCAAATGTTGAGAATCTATCTATCGAGCTTGGTCAAGAATGGACAGAGGAACTTGAACTTGAAATTACAAATATACAATCAAGTGACAAAACACGAGCGATCGCACTTCAACTTCTCTCACGAAGATCGTGGGCAAAAAAAGAACTCACAAACAGATTAGTCAAACGAGGACGCGACTCAAAAGACGCAACTTCAGTTGCAAACCAACTTGAGGAAGAGGGCTGGCTAGACGATTTCGCCTATGCAGGCGCGTTGATAAGAGAATGGCTTAGGGCCGAACCTGCTAGCAGACTATGGCTTCAACGAAAACTTTCAGAAAAGGGGATCAGCCCAGATGATTGTGAAAGAGCAATCAATGAAGAACTTGGAGATCAAAGCGAACAAGATGCCGCTACAGAACTCGCAACAATTAGAATTGGGAAGGTAACCTCAACAGATGAAGCGACCATTCGAAGGCGAGTTATTGCTGCTATTCAACGCAGAGGCTTCTGCTCTGATGTAGCCTCGGAAGCATACTCAAGAGCAACTTAGTAATTCGTGGTAGGATTTCTAACATGCGTAAGTGCATAACTAATTCATTGCCAATCGAAATTTCATTTGAAAAGTTCAAGGAGGTTTCCGATGACAATAGCCTGCTAATTGATTGTAGGCATCTTGTAGATTACGAAACGCTTCATCTAGATTCATCAATCTCATTGCCGTTGCAGCAATTAAGTATAAGAGTACCCGAACTTGATGAATATCTACACACTTCTATCTTCGTTTATTGTCGAACTGGGAACCGCTCAGGCACCTTTGTAAGATACTTAAGATCTGTTGGGTTTACTAAATGTCAAGCAATTTCGGGTGGAATCGAAACCTGGGGGAGGGAAATTAATCAGTGTTACGACATAGACTCATGACTGGTCCGCTCCTTAGCATTGCTTTAATTGTGTTAATTGCTTTTGATGCTTCTTTTGATGGCTCAACATGCGCCATTGGATGCGGCCTTCCAAATGGTTTGCTCATTGCTCTACTTGCAGCACTTGCTGCTCCCCTTGCGGCAATAGAACTAAGTTCAATCACAACTGCCGCTGGAGCAAGATGTAGCACACCAGTTCTAATTCTCACTATGGAAGCGTGGATTGCAACGATCTACTTGATGCCCGCTGACACATCTTCACAAATAGTTTTAGCATCAATTGGAACTATCATTATTGGATCAATGGCGCTCTCTGTTGTTTCGCTTGCAAAGAGCAAACAACTTAGAGGAGTTTTTACAGGTGCTTCAATCACAGTTGCGACTTCAAGTTATGTTGCGATGGGATTTGGCTTGCTCTTACTCATACGACGCGAACACAGCGCGTGGTGGATTCTTGGAATCATTGCGATAATTAAAATGTGCGACACTGGAGCATTCTTTGTTGGGTCCAACTTGGGTCGCCACAAATTAATCCCTTGGATAAGCCCAGCAAAAACATGGGAAGGATTAATCGGTGGATTGATCACAGCTGGCATCACAAGCATGTTACTTGCAATTGCAAGCGACAAATGGCTTCCAGATGAGCCTTATATTTCAATGCAAACAGCGTTCTTGGTTGGAATTTTATTCGGTTTCCTTGGTCAACTTGGTGATCTTCTAATGAGTGTGTTCAAACGCGACAGTGGGATCAAAGATGCATCTAGCGTCTTGCCTGGTCTTGGAGGGGTTCTTGATGTGCTTGATTCACTTCTTCTTGTTGGCCCTGCTGCGTACTGGCTGCTTAGTTAAAAAACTATGCTCTTCACTGTTTATTATTGTGCAGCAGAAGTGAAAACTGTGTTAGAATGCCCGCAATGCCCTTGATCGAAAACCTCTTGGCACTTTACTCTGTTGACAAACAAGTCCGTGGGCTTAAAAGCCGCGTTGAGTCGTCAAGAATATATTTAAATATTCAACAGCGGCAACTTGACGAAATTAAGTTAGAGCAATCAGAAAATACTCAACAACGCAAGCAACATCTGTCTCACATTGCAACAATAGAAACTGAAACTGGCTCACTTACCGATCGAATCAGCCATCTTCGTGATGAACTCAATCTTGCGGTAAACGATAAGCAATATTCTGCCATCCTTGCTGAAATCAACACGCTAAAAGAACAGCGCAAAGCATTTGAAGATGAGGAGCTTTCTGAGATGTCGTTCGTTGATGCTCTTGAAGAAACCGCAAAAGACATCCAAGCACGCGCTGAGGAACGCCAAAAAGTACTTGAAGCGGCTGCAACTGAACTTTCAACCCGCGAAACCGAAATTGCTGACCAACTCGCAGAATTAGAAGTCCAACGAAAAGCTGCGGCTTCCATCATCCCAGATGATGCCCTGGCAACTTTCGACTCTATCGCTGATGATTATGAAGGAGAGGCAATGGCTGCAATCGATGTAGAAGACTTAAAAAGGCGAGAATATTCCTGCAATTGCTGTAGCCTTCGAATCTCTCTCGATGCTCTGACAACCATCCTTGGATCAAGTGAAACGCTTGTTAGGTGTGGTTCATGCGACCGTATCCTCTATCTTGAGGATAGTACCCGCGAGTCCATTTGCCCAACAAAATAAACTTTCTGATAAATCGTTTAATTCTGTGACAAGCCCCTCTGCAAACTTAGTTTGCTAAGAGGGCTAGACCCGTCGTTGACGCGTCGCGAGTACACTGCCCAATACATGTTGTGCCCCTACTGCGAAAGAGATAACGACAAGGTCATCGACAGCCGTGCCTCTGATGGAGGGCAAGCTGTTCGTCGGCGACGCGAGTGTCAACATTGTAATCGTAGATTCACTACTTTTGAACGCGTTGAAAAGACTTCACGATTGATGGTAATTAAGCAAGATGGAACAAGAGTCCCATTTGATCAAGAAAAAGTGTTGCGTGGCCTTCAAGCTGCTTGTGGTAAAAGACCAATTCCAGAAGATAAAAAAATTGCTATCGTTCATGAAGTAGAAGAAGAACTCATTAGAGAATTCGATCGTGAAGTTAACAGCAAGGTCATCGGACTTCAGGTCGCAAACAAATTAAAATTAGTCGATCCAATTGTCTACATTCGATACGCATCAGAATATTTCAACTTTCAACACCTTGAAGATATTTCTCAGGAAGTATCTAACATGCAAGATGCCCCTCCAGTCATCCCATCCCAATCAGATCTTTTTTCAACTTCATAAATTTACATGCCTATAATTACTCTTCCAGATGGAACTACTCGTTCCTATGAATCAACCACATCTCCCTTACAAGTTGCAGAGGATATTTCTGCAGGTCTTGCAAGTGTTGCCATTGGTGCTCGGATTAACGGCGAACTTTCTGATCTCTCGACCCCAATCGAAAGTGACGCCGAACTCAAGATTGTAACTGCACGAAAAGGTGAAAAAGAAACTGATCCAGATGCGTTGTTGCTAATTAGACATAGTTGCGCGCATGTCATGGCTGAGGCAATTCAAAAAATCCGCCCTACAACCGAGTTAGTCTATGGACCGCCTCTTGAAAATGGTTTTTACTATGACATTTCTTTTGCAAATGCAGAACCGCTCAGCAGCGACGATTTTGAAGCAATCGAAATTGAGATGAAGTCGATCATTGCAGAAGACCGCCCCTTCACACGATACGAACTCGATGCAAATGATGGAATTTCCAAACTTGAAAAAGAAGGTAACAAATATAAGCTAGATAATGCTAGCCGCGCACTTGAGACAGGTTCAAATACACTCACTTGGTACGCCACTGGTACTCCTAATGACAATTGGGAAGATCTATGCCGCGGACCTCATGTTCCTTCTACGGGTCGAATTGGCGCATTTAAAATCATGTCCATTGCAAATAGTTACTGGCATGGCGATGCGAATTCTGACAACCTCACTCGAGTTTACGGAAATGCTTTCGTCCACTCGAAACAACTTAAGGCTCATCTAAAGCAACTTGAAGAAGCAAAGAAACGAGACCATCGAACTGTTGGCAAGAACCTTAAGTTATTCCATATCGATGAACAAGTTGGTCAAGGACTTGTTCTTTGGACACCAAATGGTGCTGTCATTCGGCAAGAATTGCAATCGTTTATTGCTGAACAATTGCAACTTCAGGGATATAGTCAAGTCTTTACTCCTCACATTGCTAAGCTAGATCTATTCCGAACTTCCGGTCACTATCCTTATTATCAAGACAGTCAATATCCACCACTGATCGATCCTGATCAACTGAAAAAACTTTCAGATGAAAGTTGCTCCTGTAGCAAACTCTCAAACATGATGGTTAAAGGGGAAATTGATGGGTACTTACTAAAACCAATGAACTGCCCACACCATATTCGCATCTATGAAAGCTCTCCTCACAGTTACCGAGATCTTCCTGTCCGTCTTGCAGAATTTGGAACTGTGTATCGTTGGGAACAATCAGGAGAAATCGGTGGCTTAACTCGCGTTCGCGGTTTCACACAAGATGATGCGCACATCTTTTGCATGGAAGAACAATTAGGTGATGAAATACGAGGATGCCTAGAACTTGTCAAAATAATTTTTAAAACCCTTGGCATGAACGACTACCGAGTTCGTCTTGGGCTTCGTGATGTTGATTCAGATAAATATGTTGGAGATACAAGCAACTGGGACAAGGCAGAAATTGCTTGCCGTAAAGCCGTCGAATCTTTAGATGTTTCTTGGACTGAAGATGCCGGCGAAGCTGCTTTTTACGGTCCAAAGATTGACTTTATTGTGAATGATGTGCTTGGCCGCGCGTGGCAACTTGGCACGATCCAAGTTGACTACAACCTTCCTATTAGATTCGATCTTTCGTACATTGGAAAGGACGGAGCACAGCATAGACCAGTTATGATTCACCGCGCTCCGTTTGGTTCAATGGAAAGATTCGTGGGAGTCTTGATCGAGCATTTTGCTGGGGCTTTTCCTACATGGCTTGCGCCTGAACAAGTGAGAGTTTTGCCAATTTCAGAAAAAACAAATGAATACGCACAGGAAGTACGAGATATGTTGCATAATCTCGGAATCCGTGTTTCTCTAGATAAAAACGATGAACGAGTGCAAGCCAAGATTCGTGAAGCAGCAAATATGAAAATACCTTGGCAACTCATTGTTGGCCCAAGAGATGCAGAATCAAGGCAAGTAAGCGTGCGTATGCGAGGGATCCGGCATGACTTAGGAGCAGTTGATTTAGACCAATTTGCCGAAGCCATACAAGAAGAAATTGATACTAGGGGGAGCAAATCTGCACTTCAATCATGTTTCCCCAATCTAGATATAATACAAGACGCTTGATTCATAGTCAAAAACAACATATCCTGCACCCTTGTTCTCTCCGCACTAGAGAGAAAGCCCTTTTATGGCGCAGGATTTGAACCATGATGTCGAACGATCACAATCTTCTCTTCAATACAGAAGTGAAGTTTTATCGCTGTCTGTTCAAGATATGACCGTATGACCAACACTTGCCCACACCATTCGTATTGGCCTTTCGCGGGGCACACAAGCAGTTTCACAGTTGCGCCGCAACTACCTGCACTCTCAATTAGGGAACCAAAAGGAGGACACCGCCATCGCTCGTAGAAGATTTATCCGCCCACAAGAAAATAGCCGCAAACTCCCTCGTGCAAATGATCGCATTCGCGTCCAAACTGTAAGGCTTATTGACCAAGATGAAAATATGGTTGGAGTTCTGCCAACCCACGAAGCACTCGAACGAGCAAGAGCTGTTGACCTTGACCTTGTAGAAGTTTCTCCGAGTTCAGATCCACCCGTGTGCCGCATTCTTGACTTTGGAAAATACCGCTACGAACAATCAAAAAAGGAGCGAGCCAACCGCGCGAAAACCAAAGTTGTTGAAACCAAGGAAGGACGACTTGGTAGATCGATGAAAATTGATCCACATGATATTGCTATTCGACTCACCCAAGCCAGAAAGTTTTTGCTTGAAGGCCACAAGGTGCTCATAGTTCAAAACTTCCGAGGAAGAGAAATGATGCACCAAGATAGAGGCCACGAACGAATGAAAAGCATTATCGAGGAATTGTCCGATATTTCAAAAGTGGAACTTGCGCCTCGCTTCGCAGGGAGAAGACAAACGATGGTTCTTGCTCCAGACAAATCAAAAATCCAAAAACTTGAAGCAACAAGAAAAGCTCAAGAATTAGCAGATGCCGAAGCAGAAAAAGAAACCGGCTAAATTCTCAATGTCTAGATATGGAATCATTTCAGATATTCACGGCAATTCGCATGCGTTGATGGCAGTTTACGATCGTCTTGGAGAAATGAAGGTTGATCGAATTATTTGCCTTGGGGACATTGTTGGATACGGTCCATCCCCTGCCCAATGTTTAGACCTTGTCCTTAGTTATTGCGATGAAGTTGTCAGGGGAAACCACGATGAAGCTGCACTAGATCCTGATCTAGGAAAGTTTTTTAACAACGCCGCTCTTGCAGCGCTAAATTGGACAAGAGATCAACTCGGCCCCTACCACTTACACGCACTTAGCCACATGAAAACACGCATTAGACTTGGTGATGCTCTACTACTAGTTCATGACACTCCAGCGCTACACGAGCGAGCTTATGTCCACGAGACAGAGCATGCAGTTGAAGCTTTTGACAGTCTTGATGAGGGTATTTGCCTTCATGGGCATACGCATCTTCCAACTGTTTTTAGTGCTCCCATCACTGAAGCGACTCTTGATAATGTAGTGTTTCAAATTCCAACAGATGGCGAACCAATTGCCCTCGACCCTCAACAGAGACATCTTTGTAACCCGGGTGCTGTAGGCCAGCCAAGAGATTCAGACGCAAGAGCTAGTTTCGCTTTACTTGAATATACTTCGCCTGATGCAGAAGCATTTTTTACTGTGCACCGCACCGAGTATGACATCGCAGCTGCGCAAGAAGCAACCGAAAAGGCAGGGTTGCCATCTATTCTCGCTGAGCGATTGTCAATGGGTGCTTAGCGACTACAATTGATAACTGTCCCCTACAAATGACAGGAGTTGCACTTATATTGATTACAACTTGTGTTTCCATTCGGCACGCTGCTCTCAAATATATCCCAAACTGTTACTATCTAAACTTCCTTGTAATGTCTTTTGCCAATAAAAGAAAATAAACTAAATATTCTTCCGAGCCCAACCGCCTTGGAAAAACCGTATTGAAAATAAGACCGCGCGAATTACCATTTCTCCGCAGAGCGCGTACCAAATCCCAACAAGTCCATAATCAAGGTGCACTCCGAGATACCATGCTGCTGGTATTCGCACTCCCCAACTTGAAAAAGTTGTAATCAGGAATGTCCACACGGTATCTCCAACACCTTTAAGAGATTGCCGAATGACTATCATGACGGCGAACCCAAGTTGAGTTACACCAGCGATGAGAAGAAGTTTTGGTACAACTTCAAGGTGCATTGGGTTGTTAGATATAATTGATGTCAGAAACTCGCCCCCAAAAATCATGCCTAATCCCATTGTTCCCATGAAAAGCATTGCAAGCAGCACACAAATCAGTGTAGATTTGCGCGCATCTTTTATGTTACCTGCTCCCAAATATTGACCAGCAAGAGCTCCTGCGGCAGTTCCTATCGCAAAGCCGGGCAAAAAACTGAACGCTTCCCATTGGATACCAATGACATGAGCTCCTTGTAATCCCTGAGCAACAGTTTCATTAGTTTCTTTTACAAGTTTGACTGAAATTTGCCCAATGAAATAAAGCACAAAAAGATTAGCAGACCACATCGAAAGACCCTCGAAGAAACTTGGAATTCCAATACGAGCAATGCGCCAAAAAACTGATGGTCTTGGCACAAGGTCCTTCAACTTCAACTGAATATCTTTTACACCTCTTACAAGAACTCCAATGATAAGAACTCCACCAACTATATAAGCTGCCGCTGTTCCTAATGCAATTCCAACCACATGCAAATCCCAACTGAAAGGATTGTGCCAAATACATTCGCCAAAGCGAACATCTGCGCCGCTCATTATCCAGGAAACAAGTATGTTTACTAAGTTAACAAAAAGAGTAACAATTGCTGGACGAAGAGTGTCCCCGCTTCCGTGAAGAGCCATTGATCCAGTTGTCATAATGCTGCAGAGGGGCATGCTTAACGCCAAAATATGAATGTATTGAACAAGATATATCTTTGAAGCTCCAGAAAGTTGACAAACCACACCAAGTGGTTCTGCAACAAACCAAAGTCCAGCTCCAACAACTAATCCCCACAATCCTGCGAGAACTATGGACTGACCTAGCACCTCACTCGCCATAGTTTCTCGACCAGATCCCATTGCTCTTGCGATGAGGGCCTGCCCTCCAACACCTACACCCGAAACTGCTATCGCAATGAACCATCCGATGTATGACCCAATTCCAATCGCATCGAGAGCTGGAAGAACAATATTATCTGGAAGAGCTCCTGCAAACATTTTGTCTGCAAGCCCAACACAAGCCACTAAGATTTGCTGGACAAGAATTGGCATAGCCAAGATCCAAATGGCTCCTGACATTGACTTGCCTGCGAGTGAACCACTTCGAATAGCACCAACTGGCTCAGAAAGTGGTTCCTGCAAATCCTCCGGAGAAGGTTGCATCGCGGCTATCCTTCGTTGTTCAATTTGTTCGGAAGATTCTTGGCTATCCTTCTGAGTCACGGGGTTACCGTCACATCGTCATCGTATGTCGAGCGACGAGATGGGTCTTCCAATCCTGTGGGGACTGATGGTTTCTCATGAATTCTCTCTTCCCAAAAGACAAGGTGATCCCACCATTGAGATTCATATTGAAATGTTGGATACTCGTATTTTGTTCCAGCCTCAAAGTGTTCAGACCCCAATTCCATTGTAAGGTTGTACCAATCAACCCATGCATATCGATCGATTCCAAAAACTTGACCCGTCAAAATATGCAATGATTCAGCAGCAGATAAATTGATAGACAAATCCTTCGCAGAAAGGCTGAACATAAGTCCAACTAGAACACGATCTTCTTGGTACTGCCCAAGGGCAGTAGCAACAAGAGAACGAACAGTTTCTTCTTCGCCTTCATCTCCAAGAGATTGAAGAAGGCTTGGAACAACCGATCGGTTATGGATTCGTTGAAGTGCTAGAGCTGCTTCACGACGAACTTGAACACTTCTTACAACCTCTCGATTAAGCCACGGAGAGATAACCATTGCGTCTGAAGAATCTCCAAATCGTGCAAGTGCCTTTATTGCCGATGCCCGAACAAGAGGGTCTAGATCCTTCGAGACATAATCTCGATACATCCGCACATACTCTGGACCACCTCCAAAAGGGGAAGTTGAAAGAAGAGTGATTCCCTCTCTTCGTTCATCGGGAGAATGTTGATCACTAGCCATTTCTGCTGCTTGGTAAGGTGTCATGGGAGAAAAACCTCTAACTATGTCATTGAAGTCATCCGAAGCACATCCTTGAATTATTGTAATTCCAACGAAACAAATCGATATTAGTAATTTCAATATCTTCATGTGTTTGATAGATCCTCTCCTACTCTCTCTTGGATCATCTCAAGCATATCTTTTACTTCTTGAGCAATTGTTGTATTTGGAAATTGTGTTGTTATCGCTTCCCCGAACTCAACCGCTTGGGACCACCTAAGGTCGCTCACTGCCATTTTGAACCGAGTAACAAGGGTGTCGCGGTACGACGAAATTACTGAATTAGCAGTATCACGAAACTGCCTTGCTTCGTCAGGAGTAAGGTAACGATCAAGTTCCTTGAGCAATTCCATAGATTGTTCTATTTCGTTCTTCTCTGCTGCTTCTACAAATCTCTCTTCAAGGGAATGCCTATATTGAACTCGAGCGTCTGCTATATGTTGCTCAATACCGTGTAAAAGTGGAGTTTCTGGGTAAAGCCGACGCATCTTTGCAGCGTATTGATAAGCCTCGACCCAGTTGTGTTGGGATAATAAATCTTCAAGTAATTTTAACTCTTCTTGTATTCGAGTTTGATGTTGTTGATGAAGGGCAGATTGTATTTGCGAACGCAATTTTTCTGATTCTTCTACCGCGCCAAACTCTGTAGCCATCTGATCACATAGCATTAGCTCGGTGTGGACATCTCCGCTCGCCATATCATCTTGTCTCGTTCGTCTTACGAGGTCC
>JACKQG010004829.1_pt1 | contig 15382 bp, 10 predicted proteins | sample 8237621 | NCBI WGS metagenome assembly JACKQG01 (sample SAMN15677084, study PRJNA649215) | marine metagenome | biome: marine; feature: Black Sea; material: saline water; isolation source: suspended particulate matter (SPM) from the Black Sea western gyre | collected 2013-06-09/2013-06-10 | depth... | reverse complement strand
TTAAGTACAATGGCAACGACAGTGCCTTATTGGGATTGCGGTGAATTCATTGCCACTTCCTACATTTTAGGAGTTCCCCACCCTCCGGGAAGTCCTCTTTATTTGATATTAGGGCGTATTTTTTCAATGCTGCCATTAAATACGGATATTGCATATCGCGTTAATCTTATGTCGCCAATTGCCAGTGCAGTAGCGGTCATGCTGCTCTATCTCATTATTGTTAAAGTGATAGCAAATTATCGTGGTGAAATTCGCTCACGGCAAGATGCGATTGTTGTCTTTGGAGCTGCTTTCATTGGTGCCATGACATTTGCTTTTACAGACAGTCACTGGTTCAATGCCGTGGAAGCTGAAGTCTATGCCATCAGTACATTTTTTACTGCCATTGTTGTCTGGCTTATTCTCCATTGGTCTGACCGCGCAGATGAACCGGGCAGTGAACGCTACATTCTCATTATTGCTTATATGTTTGGATTGGCTATCGGTGTACATATACTAAATCTTTTAACTCTGCCATTCATTGCACTCATCATTTATTTTCGTAAAATGGAATTCGAGTGGAAAACGTTTTTTCTCACCACACTAATCACATTCATTGTTTTTTTGGTTATTCATAATGGAATTATTATTGGTCTGCCCAAGCTGGCAGGTTCTGTTGGTCTTTCGGGTGTTATTATCCTAGTATTATTAGTGTTTGGTTCAACGGTCTGGTCAATTATAAATAAACATCAATTAATGTCGTTGGCACTTTCGTCTGCTGTATTAATATTAATCGGATTTTCGAGTTATTCACTCATTTTTATTCGATCGAATCAAAACCCCGCTATCGATGAGAATAATCCGGAAACCATGGCAGGCGCCATTTCATATTTACAACGTGAACAGTATGGTGAAATAAGTCAATTTCCTCGTCGGTACAATGGGCTTCCGGCTAAACATGAAACCGTCGGCCGTCCATCAGCCGGAAGAAATAAATATTCTTCCAGTCAAAACAGGAAATACGCGTTCCATAATGGTTCAAAGCAATGGGATTTCTTCTGGAATTACCAGATTAGAAAAATGTATAATCGCTATTTCTTATGGCAGTTTGCAGGCCGAGGTCCTTCCGGAAGTGACTATACGACAGCAATGGGAGCCAATAATCGGCAAGATGGCGTTCATTGGTTGCAGTTTGGACTTCCACTAGCGTTTATTTTAGGTATAATTGGTCTCGTACATCATCTCCGCAAAGATTGGAATATTTTCTTTACGGTTTTTACACTCTTTTTTGTTACAGGCTGGCTGCTGATTCTTTACTTAAACCAAGATAATCCTCAACCTCGCGAAAGGGATTATTCCTATGTTGGCAGTTTTATGGCATTTGCCATTTGGATTGGCGTTGGTTCTGCTGCATTGAGTGAATGGATTACGAACCTTTTGAAAAAGCCGGCAATGGCGAAAAATGCTATTTTGGGTGCATTGGTTTTGCAGTTGATTTTTATTCCCGGAATTATGCTAAATGCCAACTACAGAGAACATGATCGCAGCGGAAATTATGTCGCCTGGGATTACAGTTATAATTTGCTTCAGTCTTGCGAACCGAATGGAATTCTTTTTACCAATGGTGATAATGATACATTCCCCCTTTGGTATTTGCAGGAAGTAGAAGGAATTCGCAAAGATGTTGCGGTGGCTAATTTGAGTTTGCTGAACACACCCTGGTACATTAAGCAGCTCCGGGATTCACGCCCTACTTTTGCAGAATATAATGATCTAATCAAAGAACGAGAGGGCGATGAAATTATCGGTCAGCGGTTTGTTAAAATTAGTGATGATGATATTCGAAATATAACATCCGGTTTAACACGATGGAAAACTCGTGAAGTCACATTTCCGGTGCAAAGTGACCAACAGATTACGTGGAGTGTTAAACCCACATTTGCAAAGCAGGCATTAAAAGTACAGGACATGATGATTATGCAGATCATCAATGATACGGATTGGTCATCACCTATTTATTTTGCTGTTACTGTTTCCCCAGGGAATCGCATCGGACTTGAAAACTATTTAGAAATGGAAGGGTTAGCTTATCGTTTACGTCCGTATAAAACCAAAGGTATTAATGCTGAACGGATGGAATTTCACTTAATGACTGAATTAGGTGAAGATACATGGAGTCGTGATTTGGTTGGAGCCGAATGGGAAGAACAGGAAGGAACTCTTTGGTATCGCAGTCCTCATGAAAAATATTTATTTCGTAATTTGGGTAATGAGGATGTTTTTTATAATACACAAGTCATCCGTCTGTTGCAAAACTACCGTAGTGCATACATGCAGTTAGCTGTTCATCATTTCATGGATTTTCAAAAACTTCAGTCATCTAAAAAGACAGACGAAGCAGAATTAAAAAGAGTCAAAGTTGGAGAAGTACTTGATAAAATGTCAGAGAATTTACCTGAAAATCCAATCCGAATGGATAACAGGGATTTACATTATCAGGTTGGCAGATTATATATGGGCATAGGAAATAAAGAAAAATACAGCGCAGTGCTTTCTGAACTTGTAAAGCGCAATGATAACTCAGTACGTGATCGTGTTGAATATGCTCAATCGTACATGGAATTAGAAGATTATGACACCAGTTTATCAATCTTGAAAGATCTCTACAATGGATATAATACCATTGAAGCAAAAATATTGGCCAGTAATAGAGATCGAAAAAATATTAATTCCAATATGTGGAATCAATACAGGAAAAATTATCCGGATATTGTAAGTCATTTGATTATCAATTACCGCAATCTTGGATTGGATGAAGACGCTAAAGATTTATTAACGATCTGGCTGGAACGAAATCCAAAAGATAAGCAAGCGACCAAGCTATTAGAGGAATTGGAAAGCGGTGAGGGGTAGTTGGTGAGTGGTAACTGGTAGAGAGGTGATTGGTAGAACAACTCACTGCTAACCAGCTACCAATAACCACTAACTAATATGTTTATTTCCATAATAATCCCGCATTGGAATGGAATCGATGTCCTTTCTGAATGTCTTGAATCCCTCAAAAAATCCACGTATCATGATAAAGAAATTATCGTTGTTGATAATGCATCTTCAGACGGTAGCCAAGAGTGGATCAAAGACAATCACCCAAATATAATTTTAATCGAAAATGATCAGAATTATGGCTATGCCGGTGGGTGCAACCGCGGTGTCTCCATCGCAAAGGGAGAGTGGTTGCTCTTTTTGAATAATGATACAATTCAAGAACCGGACTGGCTGGAGCATTTAGCCAAAGCTGTTGAAAATAATGATGACGTAGTCGCCATTCAACCTAAAATCCGTAATTATTACGATCGAAAATTGTTTGATTATGCGGGAGGCGCCGGTGGTCATTTGGATTTATTTTGCTTTCCATTTGCAAAAGGGAGGATATTTTTAAACCAAGAGGAAGATAACGGTCAATATGACACTGCTGATGATATTTTCTGGGCATCGGGAACAGCGATCATGGTCCGCAAAGACGCTTTTGAGGCTGCGCATGGATTTGATGAAACATTTTTTGCCCACCAGGAAGAGATTGACTTATGTTGGCGATTCCAGCTTATGGGCAAGCGTATTGTTTTTGAACCCAACGCAGTGGTGTATCATAAAAATGCTGTTTCACTTCCCATGTATTCATCTCGAAAATATTATTTAAACCACCGTAATTCGTTCTTAATGTTGTTAACGAATTATAACCTGCCGCTGACACTGTATTTTTTACCGGTGAGAATAGTTCTTGAAGGAGTAGCAATTGTCTATGCACTGTTTAAATGGGATCTAAAACATTTCGGTGCTGTCTGCAAATCATTATTCTGGTTAATAACGCATCCATTTATTATTCTAAAGAAAAGACGTCTTGTTCGGAAAGTGCGAATTAAAAATGACAGGGATATTTTGCAGAAGTTCTACCGTGGAAGTATTGTATTTGCCCATTACATCTGCGGTATTAAGAAATACAGCGATCTTTAATCTAGAGCTTTCTTGTAGATTTCCAAGTTGTCCGGGTCCAATTCCATCATATCTCGTAGCATATTTTTCTGACCCAATAACTGCAATATCTTTGCCAAATCATTGGTGTGTGCTTTCAGAAACATCATTGTATAATGTTCTCGCGGTGATCGATCATATACCTCATCAAGCCCTTTGATCATATTTTTATATTCTAATATAGCCTCATCCATTTCGCCATTTTGGAAAAGATCCATGGCGTAATAAAAAGAAAATTTTGCTTTTCGTAATCCGAAATTTGTACTCACATTATTTACTAGTTTTGCTCTGTCTGACCATCCTCGTGAAAAATCACTTGCTGTGCCACGCAAGGCAATTTCTCGACTCATTTCAAAAATTCGCGTCCCACCCATGGGTTCGTACGTATCAATTTCACCCGCTAAAACAAGGTTTACATAAAAAGCTAAAAAGCTGGCCAATGGATCAAATTGTACAAGATCGAAATATAATGCACCGCCTTGACCATAAGGAAATTGAACAGATTTATCAAAATATCGCTGATCTGTGCCTGTAGTAAAAAGGACTTGAGCAAGGTATGTTTCTTGAGCACCTTTCTGGGCTGCACCTTCAAAAATAAATTGAATATGGAGTGGAATTTTCAGATCGCTGTAATCCTCATCCCAACGCGTCATTTTTATAAAACGTGCAATATCCTGTTTGAGGGGTAAAATATTTTGTTGTTGGTGGACTTTAAGCAGGCGGTTGTCAAAAACAACCTTCACTTCACCAAACTGCCCGTAGGCAAAACTGGAAAAAAGGAGTGTTATCCATATCTGTCTTATACCCATCACGGTTGAAAATAGAGGTAGTTTTTGATGAGAGCAAATGAAATTATGATGCTGTGCATGATTTAAAACAAGTTCCGTAAATTCTATGCTATTATGGCCAATATTCATCATTTAATATCAGAAGATTTCATCGGTTCCAAGGTCCTGCGGCTTGTGGGAGAATTGGGTGCAGAGCGTGGGCATGATACCTATGTTGTGGGCGGTTACGTACGTGATCTATTTCTCGGACGACCGTTGAAAGAGATCGATTTTATGGTTGTGTGCGATGGTGTGGAATTTGCTGAAGCGCTTGCAAAAAAATTAAACGTAAGAAAAATTGTTCCATTTCCTAAATTTTCTACTGCAAAAATTCCTTACAAAGCTATACCACTCGAAGTAGCCGCTGCACGTACTGAATCCTATGATAAAGATTCCCGCAAGCCCAAAGAAGTTATTTATACAGATCTTAATGGAGATTTAATACGTCGCGATTTTACAGTCAATGCATTAGCTGTGGATCTCCATCCGGATCGGTTTGGTGAATTGCATGATCCTCATGGCGGGATTGTAGATTTAAAAGCAAAAATTCTAAAAACACCGCTTGACCCAAATGAAACATTTTCTGAAGATCCCTTACGTATGATGCGGGCTGCATATTTCGCTGCAGCTTTAAACTTTGAAATCGAAGAAAAATGTTTTGAAGCGATATGCAAACAAGCCGATCGAATCAGCATCGTTTCTCAGGAAAGAATCACAGTTGAACTTCTGAAAATATTAGCCACGGAAAAACCATCCATTGGATTGATTATTTTGCAAAAGACGGGATTGATGAAATATGTTTTTCCTGAAATTGATAAAATGTTTGGGATGGAGCAAACAAAGGAATGGCATCATAAAGATATTTTTTTCCACACGATGCAAGTTGTGGACAACGCCGCTCAATTATCTGAAAAAATGGAATTACGTTTTGCGGCATTGGTTCATGATATTGCAAAACCAAATACCCGAAGGGTGGACAAGAAAAAAGGGTATACGTTTCATGGACACGATGCAGTGGGTGAGCGAATATTAAATAAAGTAGCCAAACATTTGAAACTTTCGAATGAACTTCGGGATTATCTTAAAAAACTCACCCTTTTACATCTCCGTCCCATAGCGTTAGTAAAAAAAGAAGTAACTGATTCAGCCGTTCGCAGAGTCATGGCTGCAGCCGGGGAGGATTTGGATGATCTTATGACATTGTGCCGGGCCGATATCACTTCACGAAATCCAAATCGTGTTAGTAAGTATATGAAAAACTTTGAAATTGTGGAAATAAAAATGTCCAATGTTGAGGAAAGAGATGCAATGAAATCATTTCAATCTCCTGTAAGGGGCAAAGAAATTATGGAATTGTGTGGATTGACGGAGGGTAAGGAAGTGGGAAAAATCAAACATGCTATTGAGGAAGCAATTCTGAATGGTGATATTGAAAATGAGTATGAAGCATCAAGAGAATACATGTTAAAAATTAAAGACGACATTTTAACTGAATAAAACGTAATGTTAAATATGAATAATCTAATAAACGTATTTCTAGAGCCGAAAGAAACATTTAGTTCATTGCAAGAACAAAATAATTGGAAAAATGCTTTTTTACCCATCATTATTACAGCAATAGTGGGTTTTATCAGTATGATTGCATTGGGAGAATTATTAACGGAAGTGCAAATCCAACAAACTGAAAAGTTCATCATGGAAAGTTCACAAATACCCGATGATCAAAAAGAAGAAATTTTAGCTGAAAGTTTGGAAAAATTTACACATCCGACAAGGAGCATGGTTATTATCGGATATATATCCAGTACCTTATCCACACCGGTTCGAATCTTAATGATGAGTCTGATTGTTATGCTTATCGGAAATTTCTTTTTTGGCGGGAAATCAACATTTGGTAATATACTTGTCATGACGTCCTATACGTATATGATCGCTGTTTTGGAATCACTTGTAAAGATTCCTCTCATGGTTTCTCAATGGCGTGTGGATATTCATACAGGCTTGGGATTATTGGGGATTGGTGAAAAAGGAAGTTTTTTATATAATTTTATGAACGGAATGGATCTTTTCGCCTTTTGGCGAGTAATCATACTTGCCGTTGGTATGAGTGTTTTATACCGCCGGGAGGTAAAACCATTTATAATCGCTTTGGTTATTTATTGGATATTTCAGACAACCTTTTTCTCATTTATTGGGTCACTATTTACTTAATCTATGAAACATCTATTTCACCTATTCTGTTTTTTAACCTTCGTGAGCTTGGATGCACAAGTGTATTCCCTGGCAGATTGCATCGAGATTGCGTTACTGAATAAAGAATCATTGAAATCAGCAACTTTGGATGTACAGTCTGCCGCCGCAGGGAAAAAAGGTTCGTTGAGCAATATTCTGCCTACGTTTAGTTATGGTAATTCATGGAGTGAATCACATTCTACAAAAGGTGTAAACACATCAGAGATGGTGTTATTAGGTGATACCCTATCTTTTTCTACTCCTTACGGTGGTACATCAAATAAGTATGGAGCTTCATTTTCTGTCAGTCAGCCCGTTTATGATGGCGGACAGTGGTTGAACCAGATCAGATCGGCAAATAATACTCTAGTTATAAGCCAGCAGCTTGCCCGTCAGCAGAAGATTAATGTAATCCTCAATGTACATCAATCATTCTATGAATTTTTAAAAGCACAGCAATTGTTAGATGTCTCCAAGAAAAATTTAGCTCTAGCACGTCATCAAGTGAGTTTGGTAAAAACCCAATTTGAACTAGGGGCAGTTAAGAAAACGGATTTATTGAAAGCACAGGTTTTAAAAGGAAATGCTCATTCGGATTTATTAATAAAGGAATCGAATCTACTTAATGCGAATCTTGTTCTCCGAAACAGCATGGGCTTAGTGGGCAGCGATATTCATTATGAAATTGTAGATACCGGACGACCATTGCTTCCGATACCGAACGTTGAGCAATCTGTGTCAGAAATGGTAGAATATAGCCCCACGCTGCTTGTGTTCCGCTCGCAGATTGCCGGGGCTGAATTAAACAGAAAAATTTTAGTCGGTACGCGCCTCCCTAAATTAAGTGCATCAATGGATTATGGAACTCTTGCGAATGATTTTGATAGCATGACTCAATTAGATGATTGGTCTTCGAGCGTTTCTTTGTCATTATCCGTCCCAATTTTTACCGGATATAGTTTATCCACAAAACAGCAGCAGGCAGAAATAAATGTCCGCAAACAGCGATACGATTATTTAACTCAAAAACATGATTTAATCGTCCAGTTGGAAAATTTGATCAATATTCTGGGGAATTACCAGGAGTTAATACCCATCAGCGAACAAGTATTAGCTTCAGCTGAAGAAGATATGAATTTGGTTCAGGAACGCTATAAACTTGGATCTACAACAATATTAGAAATATTGGATGCTCAAGTTTCAGTCAGCCAAGCGCGAAGTTCATTGGTAAGTACAAAATACAATGCACGCATTCAGGAAGCTCAATTAAGAGCACTATTAGGAACGCTTGATCAAGATTACAGATAACTAGGGAGTAAATTTTGTCAATGAAAAATAAAAAGAAAAAAATATACATCATCGGCGGAGCTGCGGTGTTATTAATCATTATTATTGCTGCTAATATTTTTCGTGAAGATGATAGTGCTATCAAGGTAGAGGTAGAAGACGTTCAACGAGGAACGGTTGTTCATAAAGTAAACGCCAGTGGAAAAATTCAACCCATTAGGGAAATCAAAATCAGCGCAACGACATCCGCATGGGTGACAAAAATCACCGTCAAAGAAGGTGATCGTGTACAAGCGGGACAATTATTGATTACGCTGGATGAAAAACAGCATTTGGCGGCAACAGAACAGGCACAATCTTCAGTCAATTCTGCTAAAGCAAGCCTGAAACAGGTACGTGCCCAGAAAAAACGAATGGAGTCTCTCTATAAACAGAAATTGATTTCAGAACAAGAACTTGAATCTATCACTGCTCAACATGAATTGGCCGTAAACCAATTGCGGCAAGCCAAAGCAGCCTTGAGTTCCAGAGAAGATGAATTATCAAAGCTGAAAATGACTGCCCCCACCAACGGAATTGTGACCAGAATAAATATTGAAGTTGGGGAAATGGCTGTTGGCAGTATGTTTCAGGCTGCAACGCTAATGACGATTGCTGATTTGACAAAATTGGAAGTGGACGTGGATGTAAATGAAAATGATGTTGTGTCAATTTTGTTGGGTGATACAACAGAAATTGAAGTGGATGCGTTCCAAGATACAATGTTTTTTGGTGTTGTGAGTGAAATTGCCCATGTAGCTGAAACATCCAATTTTGGTACACAAGAGCAGGTCACAAATTTTAAGATAAAAGTTCGCATGTTGGATGTCCATCCCAAAATCCGTCCGGGTATGAGTGCGAATACAAATATAATTACGGATATAAGGAAAAATGTGCTGACCATCCCTATTCAAAGTTTAACAGTCCGTCCGGAAGGGTATGATAAAGAATCTGGTGAAAAGAAAGAAGATGGGGAAGATGAAGACAAAAAATACAGAAGTGGAAATGAAAAGAAAAAAATGATTGAATTGGTTTTTGTTGTTCAGGATGAACCGGAAGGAGATCAAGAAGTTAAAGGGAATAAAAAAGGCCCATTTGCCATAGCCAAACCGGTAAAGGTGGGTATTAGCAGTGAAACACATTATGAAATTTTAAACGGATTAAACGAAGGTGAAAAAGTAGTAAACGGGAGTTATAAAGCTATCAGCCGAGATTTAAAACATAATAGCCTTGTTCGTTTAGATGAAGATTAATGGCTGATTACCCTAATTATAAAACTGATTTACATTTGATATCCCTTTATATTTACACCACCCCTAAATCCCCTCCTCGTATGAGAAGGGGCCTTGCCTGCCTGCTGGTAGGCAGGTGGGGAGGTGAAGAAATACTGAAGAAATCTTTAAAATTTGAATGGACAATTAATGGCAGATTTAATTAAACTGAACGGATTACAACGGTATTATGAAGTGGGAGGCGAAACCGTTAAAGCGCTGGATGGGGTAGACTTAATTATCAATCATAATGAATATATTTCCATTATGGGACCTTCCGGTTCAGGGAAGTCGACCATGATGAATATGATCGGCTGCCTGGATTCACCCACAGATGGCACCTATGAATTTGAAGGTGAAAAAGTTCACGAAATGGATGACAATCAACTGGCATCTATACGAAATAGGAAGATTGGTTTTGTTTTTCAAACATTTAATTTATTGCCCAAGTTGACGGCTTTGAGAAATGTAGAACTCCCCTTGATTTATGCCAATATTCCAAAAGATGAGCGTTTAGAACTTGCTGAAATCGCAATGGATAAAGTGAGCCTGACTGATCGTATGCATCACAAGCCAAATGAACTGTCCGGTGGTCAGCGACAGCGGGTAGCCATTGCCAGAGCATTGGTGACGAATCCTTCCATTATTCTAGCGGATGAACCTACCGGAAACTTGGATTCAAAAAGCGGTGTAGAAATCATGGATGTTTTTGATGAGTTGCATAATGAAGGAAATACAATTATTCTCGTGACTCATGAGGCCTATATTGCAAAACATGCCCACCGCACAATTCATATTCTTGACGGTCGCATCGAAAAAGACGCTCAAAACAAAACAACAAAACAACGTAAACAACCAAGTAAGAAAAAAGCGACTCTCTGAACATGTTTGCTTATGTTGAATCCCTGCGTATGGCCCTTAGTGCAATTTGGGATAATAAACTGCGTGCGGCATTGACCACACTTGGAATCATTATCGGTATTTTAGCTGTGACGCTTATGGGAACTCTTATTTCCGGATTGGATCGATCCTTTGAAAAGAGCATGTCCTTTTTGGGGAGAGATGTGCTGTATATTTCCAAACATGAATGGTTTGGCCAGGAGGAGTGGTGGGAGATCCGCAATCGACCTGATCTAAAAGTAGATTATATTGAAAAATTAAAAAATCAAAGTAAATATGTCATAGCAGCAGCTCCGGTTGCCATGCGATCAGTTAATATTACCCGTAAAGATGAAATGGCTATGGGAATAAATCTGGCCGGAACAACACCGGAATTTGCCCAAACAGCTTTTATGAATATTGAATCCGGTCGTTTTTATACGGAAGGCGAGGATCGCAGTGGGGCGCGAGTTATTGCCATTGGTTATGATGTGGCAAATGCGTTATTCGAAAATGAAAATCCCATCGGTAAAAAAGTGAAAATTGGGAATTATGTTTTCCGCGTGGTTGGAGTGACAGAAAAACAGGGAAAATTTTTGGGATTATTCAGCATGGATAATCGGGCTATCATACCACTGGGGACGTATCAGCGCTTATTTGCCCGCCGAGGCTGGATGCGATTGGACGTAAAAGTGGATGATGAACATATTGATGAAGCCAAAGATGAAATTATAGCTATTATGCGTCGATTACGCGGTTTACGCCCGGAAGAAAAAAATGATTTCGCTGTAAATCAGCAAGATGCATTCCGACAACAATATCAAACCATGAAAATTGCCATCGGTGGTACCGGTTTATTTATTACGGTTCTTTCACTGGTTGTGGGCGGAATTGGAATTATGAATATTATGTTTGTATCTGTAAAAGAACGGACAAAGGAAATCGGCGTCCGCAAAGCGGTCGGTGCAACCCAGGGAAGTATTATGCGACAGTTTTTATTGGAGGCACTGTTCATTTGTTTATTTGGCGGCGCCGTAGGAATTGTACTGGCATTAGGCGGTAGTTTTTTGATTGATAAATTTGTATTTCCTTCAACCATGCCTGTATCTCTAGCTCTTATTTCATTGATTTTGAGTTCGGTCGTTGGAGTTGTTGCAGGTTTAGCGCCGTCATACAAAGCGGCACGGCTGGATCCCATTGAGGCACTGCGATATGAATGAGTTGGAAATTGGATTAGGATTAGGATTAAGATTAGGATAGTGCAGAAGAAAAGCCATTTTAAAAATACGCTGAAGGAAAGCTTAATCATGGCTCTCCAATCTATTCGCCAGAATAAATTACGTTCTTCATTAACTTTGCTGGGAATTGCTATTGGTGTATTTTCTGTCATTGGCGTTATGACAGCCATAACAACCATGGAATCATCCATACAATCGGGGTTGAATGTGTTTGGGGCAAATACATTTTCATTCCAAAAATATCCGGCTATTCATTTGGGTGGTCATGGTTCCTGGCAAAAATATTCAAAACGTAAAAGTATTACTTATAATCAATACGAAAAACTGAGAGAACGAGTTAAAACAGCCGCATTTGTCAGCGTGAATGATGATGCCTGGGGAAAAAATATCAAAAATGGAGATAACCAGGCAAAGCGAAATACGGTACTTTATGCAGGAGATGAGTGGACGGCGCGGACGTATAATACGACGATAGACGACGGCCGCAATATTACACATGATGATGTACATTACGCCCGGCGAGTGGTTATTTTAGGCGGCGATGCCCTGGACCAACTTTTCCCTTTTGAGTATGCCATAGGGAATTCTATTACAATTGATGGGATTGAGTTCCTCGTGATTGGCACCGCCGAAAGAAAAGGGCAGTCCTTTGGAGAAAGCCAGGATAATTATGTTATTATTCCCATTTCTACTTACTTACATCATTTCGCCCATCAGCGAACATCATTAGTAATAACTGTGGAAGCACCTTCAACTGAACTCTATGATAAAACACAGGATGAAGCTGTTGGAATAATGCGCACGATTCGCAAAGTTCCGCCCGGTGATGAAAATGATTTTGAAGTCGTTTCAAACGCTCAATTATTAGACACATTTGGAGCATTTACCGGCGGCATAAAGATGTTTGCTTTTGTCATTAGCATTATAGCTTTACTTGTGGCTGGAATTGGAATTATGAATATAATGCTCGTATCTGTATCCGAACGCATTAAGGAAATTGGTATTCGTAAAGCGATCGGTGCAAACAAACGTGACATTATAACACAGTTTCTTGCTGAAGCTGTTTTTTTAAGTGAGATTGGCGGTGTGGTCGGTGTGATTTTAGGAGTAGTTGGTGGAAATGCCGTAGCGCTGATGATGAATATACCGGCTGTCATTCCCATGAATTGGGTTGTGTATGGATTGGTTGTTTGCTCATTCATCGGAATTGGTTTTGGAATTTATCCTGCCTGGCGAGCGGCTAATTTGGATCCGATTGAATCCTTGCGGTTTGAATAGGATTTGGTGAGTGGTTTAGTGGTAACTGGTGGAATGGTAGCTGGTGAGTTTACCAAGTGTTATTGAGTTATAATTAAGGCATTCCAAGTTTTTTACAAAATGTGGTAAACGGTAGAATTCGAATTCCGTTGTTCAACACATCTTTTTCCTGTTTTCCGTATTGGGACACCCAAAAAAGTATTGGATAAGTGTATGAAGTCCAAATATATCGCTAACAATACCTGCCCTGTTCTTTTTCTCTTGATAGAAAAAGAACCAAAAAGATCAAGGCTGGACTATATTTGCTAAAACTTCAGACAGTTTTACTAAAAGAAAAAAACTTGTCCGCGTGTCATTATATTAATTTATGTACAATAATGAAATACGGACTTCAAACAGTTTTTCTTTTTTAACGTAAAACCATCTTCGTTTCTTAACGCAAATAAACGTCAGGCCGTCGCCTTTGGAAATTTTATCATTAAAATCAAGACAATGTTGAGGATTAGAATGATTTTCTGTTTGTCGCGACCGGAGCTTTAGCGTAGGCGGGTTTGAGTCCCGACAAAGGGTCGGGACGAGTTTAAATCATTCCCGCAACATTGGTGATGATTGATAAAATTTTCAACAGCGACTGTTTCTTTTGCAGCCGTTTTCTTTGCGTCAAAGAAAATGGCGAATGGTCTGAAGAAAAACACAAGAATAATTCAGTTTTCACAATACATTAATCAACAGGTTTCTCATTCGGGAAAGGGGGTTGTTTATTGATCGCTTGCTTAATAATGATATAGTGTCGTGTCAAGCCTTTACTGACGTAACCAAGTCTGGTTATTATTATCATTAACTTCGTTGAATATCTTAATCATAGCTTCCGGCTATGAATAAACCATTCGCCTTGTTTCTGACAATAATACCTGCGACTTTTTACACACTACACACTTGACACAACACTAGGTGTTAATTCGTCAGGTTCGCATTATTGGAATGACCCTTCATTTTCTTCTGGACATACATACTGAAAAATACCACATTTTGCATATTGGGACACCATAATCTCCATTTTCATCTCTGTATCTTACACTATATTTAAACATAATATTCTACATCGAAAATGTGCGGAAGTCAGGAGATACGGAATGTGGATTAAGGCATCCCCAATGCTTTGCAAAATTTCACAAAGGGTATGATTCGAATTCCGTTGTTCAACACATCTTTTTCGCCTAAATGTACCTGGTAAAAGTCGGGAATATCTGTACGATCTCTAAAATAAGGAATTGCCGGACTCAATTCTTTTTCCCCTGTTTTGCATTCTACGGCAAAGAGCGGCTTTTTATCTTGAAGTACGACAAAATCAATTTCCCGCTTATCTGTGTCACGGATAAATCGCAATTCCATATTATACCCCTCGGTATCTTCTCTTAAATGACAATATTTTAATAATTGACAGGCGACCAAATTCTCAAACTTATATCCAATTTCATCTATAACAGACCAATCCCATAAATAGAGTTTTTGCTCTTTTTTAACGGCTCGAATTTTGGGTGCCCCGTAAGGAGAAATCCTGAAGGAATAATACATTTGGTCAAAAATAGAGACCCATCGTTCACATGTATCTGGTGCTATTTGTAATAATATTCTCAAGTTTCTTATGGATAAAGGTGCACCCACACGATTCGGAAGTTCTCTAGCCAATAATTCCATAAGACTTATTTCTCGTACATTTTCTAAATCACGAATATCATCATAGATAACTTTTTGAAGTTTTTCCCGTTGCCACCGTCGCCAGAATGTTTCCTTTCCTTTGAAGAACGGTTCGGGAAATCCGCCAAACATTAATAATGAATCTAAATCAGATTTTGTTGGATTAGCGTTTAATTCCATTAGGGATAAGGGATGTAATCGATAATAATGATATCTGCCCTGCAAAGAATCACCGCCTTTTCGATAATAATCTAATCTCGCTGAACCAGTGACTATAAATTGAATATCACTTTTGAAGGTATCATAAAATCCTTTCACCAAATTTCGCCATTGAGCGTATTTGTGAATCTCATCAAATATGACCATGGACTGATCTTCTGGCAATTCACCTTTGAGTAAAGCAGAGCGATTTTTCACATTATCCCAATTTAGGTATGCTGAATGTGTATAGTTTCCGTTGGATAAAAAAGTTAAAGCTAATGTGGTTTTGCCTACTTGACGGGGACCGCCGATAAAAACCATTTTACTTTTTAAATCTTCTTGAACAAAGGGCTGTATATATCTGTTAATTTGCTTCATGAGTATTATTTGGTGTATCTGATATTACTCATGAGTATAATGAGATGCAACTTATATTACTCATGCA
>JACKQG010004828.1_pt1 | contig 15384 bp, 11 predicted proteins | sample 8237621 | NCBI WGS metagenome assembly JACKQG01 (sample SAMN15677084, study PRJNA649215) | marine metagenome | biome: marine; feature: Black Sea; material: saline water; isolation source: suspended particulate matter (SPM) from the Black Sea western gyre | collected 2013-06-09/2013-06-10 | depth... | reverse complement strand
TGCCTACATTGACATGCGGTTTTGTTCTTTCAAATTTCTCTTTTGCCATGATCGTACCTCTCGGATGCTGGGCTTAAATCCCTCTGATCTTTTTGACTATTTGTTCTGCCTTAACGGCAGGAACCACATCATATTTCAAAAAATGCATGGTGAAGTTGGCTCTCCCCTGTGTTGCCGACCGAAGAGATGTGGAATACCCAAACATCTCGGTCAATGGGGCTTCAGCTTTAACCACCTGCAAATCTAATCTGGCTTCAACGCCAACAACTTTCGCCCGCTTTGCGCTGAGGTCGTTCATAACCTCGCCCAAATAATCCTCAGGGCTCACAACTTCAAGATCCATTACAGGCTCAAGCAACAAAGGGCTGGCCTCTGTTCCGGCTCGGCGAATTGCCATGGCCGCAGCCACACCAAATGCCATATCCGTAGACTCTTCGTCGTGACAGGAGCCTCCCACCAGACTAACCCTTAAATCTGTGAGTGGATAACCAATCAAAGGACCAGAATCAAGGCTGTCTGTGATTCCGCGCTCTATGGCACCCAAAAACTCCGGCGGGATCTGATCGCCACCTACTCTATTAACAAACTCGAAGCCTGTGCCCCGTTCAAGAGGCTCTACCTCAATGATCACGTGTCCGTACTGCCCTTTGGCACCGGTCAGATGATCAAACTTGCCTTCAGCTCTACTCTTGGCGCCAATGGTTTCTTTATAGGACACCTGAGGCTTGCCGACTGTGGCTGCTGCCTTAAACTCGTTCAGAAGACGATGGACAATAATTTCCAGATGAAGTTCACCCATCCCGGATATGATTGTCTGCCCGGTATCCTCGTTTGTCGTAATGGTAAACGACGGATCCTCAGACGCTATTTTCTGCAGGGTCTCTGCCAGCTTCTTTTCGTCGGCCTTACTTTTGGCCTCGATGGCAATCCCTATGACCGGCTCAGGGAAATCCATACTCTCAAGGACGATATGGTCCCCACTGGAGCAGAGGGTATCCCCTGTAGTGGTAAACTTAAGACCGATCAAAGCGCCAATATCACCGGCGGCTATACGATCAATCTCCTCGCGCTTGTTTGCATGCAATCTCAGTATCTTGCCGATCTTCTCCTGTTTTTTCTTAACAGGATTAAAGACCTTCTGCCCAACCTTCAGGTGTCCTGAATAAACCCGAACAAAGGCCAGAGAGTCAACAAAAGAATCACTCATCAACTTAAAGACGAGCCCACAAAAAGGCTCCTCTTCACTGGCGTGACGGATAAGAGTCTTCCCATCTGCGGCCTCCCCCTCGACTGGTGGAACGTCGAGCGGTGAAGGAAGATAGCGAATCACACCATCCAGCAGAGGCTGAATCCCTTTATTCTTAAACGCACTCCCACAAAGAACGGGCACAATCTTCATGCCAAGCGTTGCCTTTCTGAGAGCACTATATATCTCAGGCGCAGATACCGGTGTATCTTCGAGGTATTTCTCCATGACCCCCTCATCGAAGTCGGCCAACTTCTCGAGGAGCGTCAAACGTGCGGCCGTGAATATATCGTGATACTGGTCAGGTATTGCCAGTTCACTGATGTCCTGCCCCAGGGTGTCTTCATCAAAGACCAACATCTTGGCCTCAATAAGATCTATGACCCCTGAAAACTCAGCTTCCGACCCTACTGGTAACTGAATCGCTACCGGATTGGCGCCAAGGCGTTCTTTTATCATTTCCAGACAACGATCAAAGCTGGCCCCAACACGGTCCATCTTATTGACAAACGCAAGTCTCGGAATACGATACTTGTCAGCTTGGCGCCAGACGGTTTCAGACTGAGGCTCTACTCCACCGACGGCACAAAAAACTGCAACGACACCGTCAAGGACCCTGAGACACCTTTCCACCTCGACGGTAAAGTCAACGTGACCAGGCGTGTCAATAATATTGATCGTACTATTATTCCAGGTGCAGGTCGTTGCCGCGGAGGTGATGGTTATTCCGCGCTCCTGCTCCTGCTCCATCCAGTCCATGACGGCTGTGCCCTCATGAACCTCACCGATCTTATAGGAACGACCGGTATAATAAAGTATTCTTTCAGTTGTTGTGGTCTTGCCCGCATCTATATGGGCCATGATCCCGATATTGCGCACTCGAGATAACTCTTTTTCCACAGCCATCAGCTCACCATCAACTCAGCAGCGTCTGCAGATACGCAACCAACTAATCAAATCATTAAATAAACACTACCAGCGGTAGTGAGCAAATGCCTTATTGGCATCAGCCATTCTGTGCGTATCATCGCGCTTCTTGACCGCTGCACCGCGATTATTATAGGCATCTATCACTTCACCTGCCAGCTTTTCAGACATGGATCGCCCAGAGCGTGACCTGGCAAAGGAAATGAGCCAACGAATCGCCAAGGCATTACGGCGGCTCTGACGAACCTCCATGGGCACCTGATAGGTTGCACCACCTACACGGCGAGACTTGACCTCAACTCGAGGGCGAACTTTCTCCATCGCCTCCTCAAAGACAGTCAAGGGATCGTTGTCCTGAATCTTCTCAGCGACAATATCCATGGCGTCATAAAAAATGCGCTGAGCAATGCTCTTCTTTCCCTGCTCCATAATCCCATTGGTGAACTTCGTCACCAGGAGGGAGTTAAAGCGGGGATCAGGCTCAGTCTGTCGTCTGTCTGTATGTTTTTTGCGCGGCATAGTTCTCCTCTTTCCCTACTCGTCAACGGACGTTATTTCGGCCGTTTGGCGCCGTACTTGGAGCGGCCCTGAGCCCTGTTAGACACACCGAGGGTATCAAGGGTACCGCGAATTACATGATATCGAACACCGGGAAGATCCTTGACACGACCACCCCTGATCAGCACAACTGAATGCTCCTGGAGGTTATGACCGATACCCGGAATATACGAGGTCACCTCAACACCATTGGTCAATCTGACCCTGGCCACCTTTCTCAAAGCCGAGTTCGGCTTCTTCGGTGTTGTGGTATAAACTCTGACACAAACTCCACGCTTCTGGGGTGAACCCTTCAGCGCTGGGGTATTGGTCTTCTTAACCATTTTTTTTCTGCCCTGCCGAACGAGCTGATTAATTGTAGGCATGCTGTTTACTGCTCCTATTCGATTATCTTAAAACGAACGACTCATAAAGCGAGGCACCCGACATCATCACTGACACCTGGCACGAAAGAAAGTATATTTATCCAAATTACACTGCCCTGTCAAGGAAAAAACTCCTTAAGGGCTATGGATTCGTTCTTTCACATATTGCCACGCAAACCGGTTCCGGCCGAAATCAAACGGCCCATAATTACATTTTCCTTCAAACCCGCCAGCCCATCGACTTTTCCGGCCATAGCCGCATTGGTCAGGACCTTGGTGGTCTCCTGGAATGATGCTGCAGAGATAAAACTTTCCGTGGACAATGAAGCCTTGGTCACACCAAGGAGCATGGGTTCAGCCACAGGAGGCATACCACCCTCCATGATCAATCGATCACGCTCATCTTCAAAAGCCCACCATTCAGCCTGTTGTCCCATCATAAACTTGGAATCGCCAGCAGCGGTGATTTGGACCCGACGAAGCATCTGCCGAACAATAACTTCAATGTGCTTGTCATTGATCTTCACGCCCTGCAGACGATAGACCTCCTGAATTTCGTTGACCAGAAACTTTGCCAGTTCCTTGACCCCGAGAACTCGAAGAATATCATTGGGCAGGACTGTACCTTCCATCAGTGGTTCACCAGCCTGAACATAATCGCCCTCATGGACAATGGCATGTCTGGCCTTGGGGATCAGGTACTCCTGAGCTTCACCATATTCCGGGGTAACAACGACGCGTCGCTTCCCTTTGAGCTCCTTACCAAAACTGATCCGCCCATCGATCTCGGTGATCACAGCCGGTTCCTTTGGCTTGCGAACCTCAAACAACTCCGCAACACGCGGCAGACCACCAGTAATATCCTTTGTCTTAGAAGATTCACGGGGAATCTTACCAACAACGGAACCCGGGGCAATCACATCGCCTTCTTCCACAGAGATAATGGAACCAACGGACAGGGCATAGCGGGCAAAAGATTCAGAATTGGGCAGTTTCAAGGTCTTGCCCTTTTCGTTCTTGACTGTAATGCGCGGGTTCAGCTGGGCTCCTCCGCTGGCATGGACAATGACTTTACTGACCTTACCGGTAACGGTATCCACCTTCTCCTGCATGGTCACACCTTCAAGAATGTCACCATATTTAATGACACCACCAACTTCACTGACAATGGGAAGTGTATAGGCATCCCACTCTGCCATGACCGCACCGGCCTCAACAGTCTCTCCCTCCTGAATCAGGATCTGTGCGCCGTAGTTAACTTTGTAACGTTCACGCTCACGACCCAATTCATCCTGAATGGAAAGTTCGGCATTCCGATTCATGACAATCTTAAAGCCCTTGTCATTCACGACAGAATGGAGGTTTTTGAAAACCAGCAAACCGCCTCGCTGCGCCCGAATTTCTGCCTGTTCAACAGCACGACTGGCGGTACCACCAATATGGAAAGTCCGCATGGTCAGCTGAGTACCGGGCTCACCAATAGACTGAGCAGCAATAATACCTACGGCCTCACCTATGTTGACCATATGGCCGCGGCCAAGATCACGACCGTAACAGGCCGCACAAACACCGCGTCTCGAACGACAGGTCAGTACTGAACGGATATTAACACGATCAACACCAGCCTCTTCTATGAGAGCAACCTTTGGCTCGGTGATCTCTTCACCTGTGGCTACAATAATCTCTCCGGAAAAAGGATCAACAACATCATCCATGGCAACACGTCCCAAGATACGATCACCGATAGGAACGATAATTTCACCGCCATCCATGAGTGGCTCGGCAATACTGCCATCAAGGGTGCCACAGTCTTTTTCGATGATTGTTGAGTCCTGGGCCACATCCACCAGACGCCGAGTCAGATATCCGGAGTTAGCCGTCTTCAGTGCAGTATCAGCAAGACCCTTACGGGCACCATGGGTCGAGATGAAATACTCAAGAACACCTAACCCCTCACGAAAATTGGCCTTAATCGGGGTCTCGATAATCGCACCCGAGGGCTTGGCCATCAGACCACGCATACCAGCCAACTGACGAATCTGGTCTCGAGAGCCACGCGCTCCAGAATCAGCCATGATGAAAATAGAGTTAAAACTGGGGGCCTCAACCAGTTGATTGTCTCGATCACGGAAATAATCAACTTTGATATCATCCATCATCTCATTGGCCACATCCTCTGTCACCTTGGACCAGATATCGACGACCTTGTTGTACTTCTCACCCGAGGTGATCAGACCGTCAGTGTACTGCTGGCCAACATCAGTAACTTCCTGCTCGGCCTTCTCAACCAGATCCTCTTTATCCATGGGGATTTTCATATCATTGATACAGATAGAAATTCCTGCACGGGTGGCATATTCATAGCCACGGTCTTTAAGGCGATCTGCAAGAATAACTGTGTCCTTGCTACCGGCATGACGATATGTATAATCGATCAATTTAGCGAGGGCCTTCTTGCTCATCACCTTGTTGATCTCAGCAAAGGGAACAGAATCGGGAAGCAACTCTCCAAGGAGAATACGGCCCATGGTGGTCTCCACCATGGCTCCGTCAATACGCACTTTGATTCGCGCCTGGAGATCGACCTGATCATGATCATAGGCAATACGAGCCTCAGCAGGTGAAGAAAAAAGCTTTCCTTCGCCCAGAACGTTAATACGCTCACGGCTCATATAGTAAAGACCCAGTACGATATCCTGCGAGGGAATGATGACGGGTTCACCATTGGCGGGTGAGAGGATGTTGTTGGTAGACATCATCAACACGCGAGCCTCAACCTGCGCCTCGACAGACAGTGGCACGTGCACGGCCATCTGATCGCCGTCAAAGTCAGCATTAAAGGCGGCGCAGACCAGAGGATGAAGCTGGATGGCCTTGCCCTCAATCAACACAGCCTCAAAGGCTTGCATACCAAGCCTATGCAGGGTTGGAGCACGGTTTAGGATTACCGGAAACTCGGTAACGACCTCCTCCAATGCATCCCAGACCTCTTCAGTCCCCTTTTCGACCATCTTACGGGCACTCTTGATTGTCGTCACAAAACCGCGACTCTCAAGCTTATGGTAAATAAAGGGCTTGAACAACTCCAAGGCCATTTTCTTTGGAATACCACATTGATGCAGACGCAAGTGAGGCCCAACAACAATGACCGAACGACCAGAATAGTCAACACGCTTACCGAGGAGATTCTGACGAAAACGCCCCTGCTTGCCTTTAAGCATATCGGAGAGGGACTTGAGTGGACGCTTGTTGGCACCAGTAATTACACGACCACGCCGACCATTATCAAAGAGGACGTCAACGGCTTCCTGCAACATTCGCTTTTCATTGCGAATAATAATATCAGGGGCATCAAGCTCCAGGAGTCTTTTGAGACGGTTATTACGGTTAATAACCCGACGATACAGGTCATTCAGATCTGATGTGGCAAATCGACCGCCTTCCAGAGGGACCAGAGGACGCAGATCAGGAGGAAGAACAGGAATGACTTCCAGAATCATCCACTCGGGACGATTACCGGAATCGCGAAAGGCTTCAATCACATGCAGGCGCTTATAGAGCTTGGCCCGCTTTGTCTTGGAATTCGTGGCAGCCATCTCTTCACGCAGAGTCGCTGCAAGTGAGATCAGTTCCGGCGCAGAAAGGAGTTCGCGGATAGCCTCGGCGCCAATACCCACCTTGAACTGGGCTGGATATTCCTGAACGGCCTGACGGTATTTTTCCTCACTGAGCAATGTCGCAACCGGCAGAGCCTCAACGTCTGATGAAATAACGGCATATTGTTCAAAGTACAAGACCTTTTCCAGCTGCTTAAGAGTCAGGTCAAGGACTGCACCGATCTTACTGGGTAAACTCTTCAGAAACCATATATGAGCCACAGGCGCAGCAAGTTTTATATGCCCGAGACGCTCACGCCGGACTTTCGACTGAATAACCTCAACGCCGCATTTCTCACAAACAACACCACGGTGCTTCATGCGTTTGTACTTACCGCAATTACACTCAAAATCCTTAACAGGACCAAAGATCTTGGCACAGAACAGGCCGTCACGCTCAGGCTTGAAAGTCCGATAGTTAATGGTCTCAGGCTTCTTCACCTCACCATGGGACCAGTCCATGATTTTCTCAGGCGAGGCCAGAGAAATCTTGACACTGTTAAACTTGACAGGAGCTTTCGGTTTTTGAAAAAAATTGAATAAGTCTTCCACGGAATCAATTCTCCCAGCTAGACATTATAGCGTTAAAGTATAGAGGCGTTTTACTGCTCTTTCAGACTGCACTGAGCTGCTTACTCGGACAGAAGTTCCATCTCAAGACAAAGACCCTGCAGCTCCTTCACAAGAACATTAAAGGACTCTGGCAGGCCGGTGGTCAGGAAGTTGTTCCCCTTGACAATCCGTTCATACATGGTTGTCCGTCCTTCCACATCATCAGATTTGGCAGTCAGGAACTCCTTCAGGGTATAGGCAGCACCATAAGCCTCCATGGCCCAGACCTCCATCTCACCCAGACGCTGACCACCAAATTGAGCTTTACCACCGAGCGGCTGCTGTGTCACCAGTGAGTAGGGGCCAGTGGAGCGAGCATGGATTTTATTATCAACCAGGTGATGAAGCTTAACCATGTACATGACACCAACAGTCACCTGATTGGCAAAGGGCTCACCAGTGAGTCCATCATACAACTGACTCTGACCAACTTCATCCACTCCGGCCTCAACCAGCAGACTCCGGATTTCCTTTTCTTCAGCACCATCAAAAACCGGTGTTGCCATATGCAGACCGCGAGCGTGCTTACGGGCCCAATCCACCAGCTGATCATCGGTCCGGCCATCAACTATGGCTGCATACTCTTTCCTGGAATAAACTGCGGCCAATTTTTCTTTGATCGCATTCAATTCATAGTTGCGAGCCATCTCACTGATCTGTTCGCCCAGCTTTTTGGCTGCAAATCCAAGATGAACTTCAAGAACCTGTCCAACGTTCATACGCGACGGTACACCCAAAGGATTAAGGGCGATATCGATCGTAGTACCGTCAGCGAAATATGGCATATCCTCTTCCGGCAACAATCGGGAGACAACACCCTTATTTCCATGACGGCCAGCCATCTTATCACCTACAGACAGCTTACGCTTGGTGGCAACATAGACCTTGACCATCTTGACCACACCAGGGGGAAGATCATCTCCTTTTTTCTTGCGCTCGATGACTCCATCATAGCGCTGACTGATCTCCTGTTCCTGTTTTTTGTAGCGATCAAAAGCGGCATCAAGCTGCTCCTGATACTTGGCCCGTTCTGAGAAATCGATGTTTTTCAAGGCAGAAAACCCTATGAGATCGGCCATTTCGGCCTTAATCTTCTTACCTAACTGAACCACAACATTTCCATCAAGGCCAACGATGTCACTCTTGGCAGTACGACCAGCAATGATCTGACCAATCTCACGGCAAACACCACGCTTCAGACTGGCAAGCTCATCAAATTTATCCTGGGTAATCCGCTCAATCTCAAGCTCTTCAATCACAAGAGACCGCTCATCCTTATCAACACCCTTCCGGGAGAAGACCTTCGCGTCAATAACAACACCCTGCACACCTGGTGGTACACGAAGTGAGGAGTCCTTCACATCCTGGGCCTTTTCACCGAAGATGGCACGAAGCAATTTCTCCTCAGGGGAAAGCATGGTCTCACCTTTGGGTGTCACCTTGCCCACCATGGTATCACCAGCCTTGACCTCAGCTCCGATACGGACAATACCGGAATCATCAAGGTTTCGCAGATTTTCCTCACTGACATTTGGAATATCACGAGTAATTTCTTCTTTACCAAGCTTGGTATCTCGAGCAACAGTCTCAAAAACTTCAATATGGAGCGATGTGAAGGTATCTTCCTTCAGCAATCGTTCATTGATCAGAATAGAATCCTCGAAGTTGAAGCCACGCCAAGGCATAAATGCAATGGTCACATTCTTGCCAAGGGCCAGTTCACCCTGCTCACAGGCAGGGCCATCGGCCATAACCGTTCCCTTGGTCACCCGCTCGCCGGGCAAGACCAGAGGGGTCTGGGTAAAACAGGTATTCTGATTCGACTTCTTGTACTTGGAGAGGCGATAGACGGCAATGCCGGTATCATAGCCATCAACTCCCGGCTCGTCATAACGAACGACGATCCGGCTGGCATCAACCTCTTCAACAACACCATTATCCGCTGCAATGAGGCAGGCTCCGGAATCTCGAGCCACATAGCGCTCCATGCCAGTACCAACCAGCGGTGCCGCTGTAATCATCAGAGGAACGGCCTGGCGCTGCATGTTCGAGCCCATGAGTGCGCGGTTCGCATCATCATTTTCCAGGAAAGGAATCAGAGACGCGGCAACACTGACCATCTGATTGGGAGCAATATCCATATAACTGACGCGATCGGCAGCGGCAGTCACGACCTCACCTTCCTCACGAACAATCAGCGAATCGGGAACAATTCGACCAGCATCGTCCTGCAGGACAGCCGCAGGGGCGATAAACTGATTCTGTTCCTGGAGGGCACTGAGATAGCTGATCTCATCGAGAACGATGCGGTCTTTCACCTGACGATAGGGCGTCTCAACAAAACCGTAAGGGTTGACTCTGGCATAGGTGGCCAGGCTGACAATCAGACCGATATTCGGCCCTTCAGGTGTTTCAACCGGACAGATTCGTCCGTAATGGGTCGGATGAACATCACGAACCTCAAATCCAGCCCGCTCACGTGAGAGACCGCCAGGTCCCAAGGCACTAAGGCGTCGTTTATGGGTCACCTCAGACATGGGATTTGTCTGATCCATAAACTGGGAAAGCTGACTGGTGCCGAAGAATTCCTTAATCGCGGCAGAAATCGGTTTCGGGTTCACCAGATCATGGGGCATCAAACTCTCTACTTCCTGGAGGCTCATGCGCTCTTTGATCGCCCTTTCCATACGAACCAAGCCCATACGGTACTGATTCTCAACCAGTTCACCCACAGTGCGCACCCGGCGGTTACCCAGATGATCAATATCATCAATGGCACCCTGGCTGTCTTTCAAGCGAACCAGATAGCGAATGGAATGAATGATATCTTCCCGGGTGAGGGCTCGATGATTAATATCGATATCCAGACCAAGGCGGGCATTGATCTTATAGCGACCCACTTCAGAGAGATCATAAAGATCTGTATTGAAGAACAGATTTTCAAAAAAGGTCCGGGCCATCTCGATGGTTGGAGGACTGGAGGGGCGCAGTCGACGATAAATCTCAATCAACGCATCGTCGGTTGATGTCACCTTATCAAGTGCCAGTGTTCTGCGAAATGCATCACTGTAAAGAACACCATCAATATACAAGGTCTCAAACTCAGTGATACCAGCTTCAACAAGAGACTCTAGAACCGTTTCCGTGAGTTCGCTGTTGGAAAGCGCAACCGCTTCACCACTCTTGGAATCAATAAGATCGGTCACTAAAATACGACCAATCAGGCTCTCAGGGGTGATCTGCAGACGTTCGATACCCGCTGCCGTCATCTTTTTAACGAGAGCCTTACTGATCTTACGACCCTGCTTGGCCAAAATCTCTCCATCAGCCGGGTTGATCAGATCAAACTCCAGACGCTGACCAACAGAGGTATCAGCACTGAAATAAAGGAAATACTTGTCGCCTTCACGCTCAATACGAGTGGTACGGTAAAACTCACGCAACAACTCTTCACCATTGAGATCAAGTGCTCGCAACAGAGTGGTCACTGGAAACTTGCGACGGCGATCAATGCGGACAAAAAGAATGTCCTTAATATCAAACTCAAGATCAATCCAGGATCCACGTACCGGTATAATACGGGCCGAATAAAGCAGCTTGCCACTGACGTGACTCTTGCCCTGATCATGGGTAAAGAAAAGCCCCGGTGATCGCTGCAGCTGAGAGACGATAACGCGCTCAGTGCCATTCACAACAAAGACACCATCGCCGGTCATGAGCGGCAGACTGCCGAGAAAGACCTCTTGCTCTTTAATATCACGGATAGTCTGAACCCCGGTTTCCTCGTCAACATCAAAGGTAATCAGGCGCACGGTAATCTTTACCGGAATGTCAAAGCTCATACCTCGCTGTTGACACTCTTCCACCGTATATTTGGGTTCACCGAATGCATAACGGACAAACTCAAGAGAACAGAGACCGTTAAAATCACTGATCGGGAAAATATTATTAAAAATTGCCTGGAGCCCAAAGTCTTCGCGCTGGTCCGGATCTGTGTGTTGCTGCAGAAACTTTTCATAGGAAAGGCGCTGCATGGAGATCAGATGTGGAGGCTCCATGACCGATGAGGCCGTAGCAAAATTTTTTCTCACTCGTTCCATATTCATCCTCGAGAGTAACCTTAAGGGCAATGTTTGACAGGATCAGCTGTCAAACAACAGCCGATTGGACGGCAGCAAACGGCGCAGGTCACATAAAACCTGGCCGGTCCACCCGGAAAGACAAAGGAAATGGGGCAATTGATTCAAGAAAGAACCAATGAACCAACAGGAAGCGCAGAAGGATAATGGCCCAACAGGGCTATTCTGGACACGCTGATGAATCATTTCTGACGACCTGTTTGTAAATCATCTCACCTGAGCCGCGCTGAGCAACCCTGGCAACATATTGTAATTGCGACATTTATTCTGGCAAAAACATCACAAGCCTGAAACACAACACGCTACACGGCCAGGCCGGTAGCGTGTTGCTTCAAGCGTGTTCATCCACACACAATGTGGGCGGATGACAATCGAGAGGGGCTGTTATTTAACTTCGACAGAACCGCCTACCTCTTCAACTTTTTTCTTAATCTCTTCGGCTTCTTCTTTCGCCACGCCTTCTTTGAGAGGCTGAGGAGCACCCTCTACAAGATCCTTGGCCTCTTTCAGACCAAGACCGGTGATCGCACGAACTTCCTTAATCACCTTGATCTTCTGATCGCCAGCAGCGGTCAGGATGACATCAAATTCAGTCTTCTCAGCGGCGGGACCGGCAGCGTCAGCATCAGCTGCACCAGCTGCGGCAACGGCTACTGGAGCTGCTGCAGAAACACCAAATTTCTCTTCGAGCTCACCGATCAACTGAGAAAGCTCAAGAACGGACATATTGGCGATAAAATCAATTACATCTTCTTTAGAAACAGACATTATAAAATACCTCTTTGTTATAATTCAAAATGATTTTCACAACACAGAACGGAACAACCATCAAGGTCGTCCGCCAAACAATGACTAGTTGTCTGCCTGTCCTTTCTGTTCGGCTACAGCTTTCAAACCATACAGGAAGGTTCTCGGTACAGCAGAGAGTACCTGAACCAGTCCAGTCGGAACACCGTTGAGGACAGAAAGCAACTGACCGAGCAAGATTTCCTTGGACGGTAGTTTGGACAGAGCTAGCAATTCATCGGTGGATAGTTTGCCACCCTCAAGAGCAGCGGAGCGAATAGTGAACTTGTCTTTACTCTCGGCAAATTTTGTTAAAACCTTTGCCGGTGCAACAGGATCATCATAGGCCATCACCACAGCGGTTGTGCCGGTAAAATCATCTACAAGCAACTCACTAGAGGTGTCACTGACTGCTCTTTTGAGAAGGGTATTCTTGGCAATACGGAATTCAGAATCACAATCACGCAACTCACGGCGCAACTGCTCAATGTCTGAAACCTTCAATCCACAATAGTCAGTCACCACAGTAAACTTGGATCGGCCAAACGATTCGTTCAGCTCGGAGACTATTGTTGATTTTTCATCACGGTTCAAAGTACTCCCCCTTTCAAAGGTTGATGTTAACGTTCAATCAAAAACAGCAGTTGCGACAACTCAAAATATTATCAAGCTCTCATCAGCCTCGGCAGGATATCCTCTCAAACGACAAGGATAATTAAACGAAAAGGTACCTGCTGTCTCAGACCCTTGTTGCCCACAATCGATCAAGTCGAGGAGGGGCAACTTCCCATAACTCTATTATTTAATCAGCGCCCTGGCATCCAGCGGATCTACTTTAAAACCTGGGCTCATGGTCGAGGACACAGTAAGCGCACGCAGGTAAATCCCTTTGCTGGTGGAAGGTTTCAACTGAATGATTTTTTCTATAAAAGTAGTGACATTCTCAAGAATTTTAGTCTCACCAAATGAGACTTTACCAATCCCCGCATGAACAATCCCGGCCTTGTCAACACGAAAGTCAACCTTGCCGCCCTTGATGTCTTTAATCACGTTAGCAAGATCAAAGGTCACGGTGCCCAATTTGGCATTGGGCATCAGGTTGCGAGGTCCAAGAACCCGGCCAATACGACCAACAACACCCATCATATCCGGGGTTGCCACAGTCTTATCAAATTCGAGCCAACCGCCCTGAATTTTTTCCACGAGCTCATCGGAACCAACAAAGTCGGCTCCAGCCTCACGAGCCTCAGCCTCTTTCTCTCCCTTGGCAAAGACAAGAACACGGGTCACCTTGCCGGTACCGTGCGGAAGGACAACAGATGAGCGAATCATCTGATCAGCATGACGAGGGTCAACACCGAGCTTAATCGCAATATCAAAAGTCTCATCAAACTTGGCATATGAGGAGGCAAGGACCTGCTTAACTCCCTCTTCAACACTCAAAAGGGCTGTGCGATCTAACCCTACAATTTTATTACGGTAATTCTTTCCATGCTTCGGCATAATTCAATACCTCCTACACAATCGGCGCTCGGGATGTATTCCGTCAGCTACCGACAGTAGTTGTTGATTTAAATGATCATTCAACGACGGTAATTCCGGCGCTGCGTGCGGTTCCTTCAACAATGCGCATGGCTGCTTCAATATCATAGGCATTGAGATCCGGCATTTTGATTTCGGCAATCTCGCGAATTTTGTCGCGTCCAATTTCAGCCACACGCTCAATACGTGGATTGGAAGAACCCTTCTTCACACCAGCGGCCTTCATGAGAAGGACTGATGCTGGTGGAGTTTTGGTGATAAAGCTGAAAGATCTGTCCTTGTAGACAGTGATGACAACCGGCACAATAGTGTCACCCAAACCCTGGGTCTTGGCATTAAACGCCTTGCAGAACTCCATAATATTGACACCGCGCTGTCCCAAGGCCGGTCCAACCGGGGGCGAGGGATTGGCTTTACCAGCCGCGATCTGCAATTTAATATAAGCCTCAATTTTCTTGGCCATGACTTACTCCTACCATCCTGAAAGGCCTCAACTCAAGCCTGCCTGCTATTTATCTCATTCCTTTCAAGCTAGCACTAGCTGAAAAGATCCGTTTGTATTTATCCGTTGGAAACCTGAATATACTCGAGCTCAACCGGCGTCTCACGACCGAAGATCGAGACCAGCACCCGCACTCTTCCCTTCTCAGGAAAGACCTCATCAACCACGCCCTGAAAATTGGCAAAGGGACCATCAACGACCCGTACAGCCTCACCCACCTCAAAAATAACTTTGGGCTTCGGCGTCTCGGCACCATCTTGAATCCGGCCAATAATCTTAGCTGCATCAGAATCAGGCAGAGGGATGGGGTTCGTGTCGTCACCGACAAACCCGATAACCCGAGGCATATTCTCATGGACCGTGTGCCAAGTATTATCGTTGAGCTCCATGGAGATCAACATATAACCAGGGAAAAACTTGCGGGACGATGTTTTCTTCGTCCCCTTGATCATTTCCACAACCTGCTCGGTGGGGACCAGGATTTCACCGAAGGACTCTTCAAGGCCGTCCTTCTTGATCCTGTCTTCAAGCGTTGCCTTGACCTTGTCCTCAAAGCCTGAGTGGACCTGCAATATATACCAATGTCTTGCCATGGGAATCAGGATCCGTTGCTTAAAGGTTAATAAAAGTCACCGTAAGTGACTGAGCGGCACAAAGGGGGAAGCACACACCTTGCTCAACGCAAGATAGAAGATACAAGTTTCCCGAGCACAAGATCAACTGCACCCAGATAAAGTGCAGCAACAAAAGCAAAAACAATCACAATTCCGGTCAGGCCCATGGTCACCTTGCGATCTGGCCAAACAACCTTGAAAAACTCAGCCTTGACCTCCGTCACAAACTGACTGATTTGCGCCGGAGCAAACTTTGAGGGCTGCTCCAGTGATTTGTCGCTCTTTTTCTTTTTATCTTGTGCTGCCATTCTCTCCACCTGCCTGGCCGCCCCTCTCTCGTTTTAAGAAAAGCAACTCAAGCTATAATCCAGAAAATCAATGGCAGGCCAGGAGGGACTCGAACCCCCAGCATCCGGATTTGGAGTCCGGCGCTCTAC
>JACKQG010004827.1_pt1 | contig 15391 bp, 15 predicted proteins | sample 8237621 | NCBI WGS metagenome assembly JACKQG01 (sample SAMN15677084, study PRJNA649215) | marine metagenome | biome: marine; feature: Black Sea; material: saline water; isolation source: suspended particulate matter (SPM) from the Black Sea western gyre | collected 2013-06-09/2013-06-10 | depth... | reverse complement strand
AGACCGACCAGGTCCCAATCTCCGTCGTAAGGGATCCTGTCCACCGTTTCATTGACAATGCGGATCTTGGCGCCGGGGGGAGTTACGGCGGCCAGCATCTGTAGAGTCAGGCCGGGCAGGTGGACGCGCCACTGCTTTATCGGTCGCCCCGACATGTCCAAGGCGGTCGGCGCAATCAGAAGGATTCGCATCGGAACTCCCCTATGGCAGCACGTTGTCGCCAGTGCGGAATGCGTGTCGTTCTATGGCGAGGTGGCAGTGAAGTGAACGGCCTCATCAACCACGAAGCAAAAAGTCCGCTCTCGGTGAGTGGACGTGACAGCTTAAAGGAGAAAAGGATGCTGAAGTGCGATGTCGTCAGCCCTCCACATTGTATCAGTTGGATACACCATTGCTAGCGGTTTCTCGATTCATTCCTCGGGCGGTCGGCGGACGCAAGTCATGGTCACGTAGCCGGTCGATAACCGCGGGAAACGCCTCGAATTCTTGAATCACGACGTCCCAAATGGTAGTCTCGACCACAGGTGGGCCATTGAGATTCCCGACCGTCACGGATGTCCGGTTCTGAAACATCGAGGCAATCGCGGAGTATTCTATGAAACAGCAGGCGAGCGTGGAGATAGATCGTCCGATCGACGAGGTATTCCGGTACACGAACGATAATGTCGCGGAGTGGAGCCTCACCGTCGTTGAGGACGAAGTGATCGACGAAAAACCCGACGGCGTTGGTTCGACGTTCCGTTGCGTCACCGAAGATCACGGCAGGCGGATGGAGTTCGCGGGCGTCGTGACTCGCCGCGAGCCCCCAAATGTCTCGGCGATCCACCTGACCGGTCAGCAGTTTGACATCGAAGCGGAATACCTATTCGAAGACCTCGGCGACAGAACGCGCGTGACCCAGCGGTCGACGGTCGCTCCGAAAGGATTCCTCAAAGTCATCTTCTTCCTCTTCGGCTGGATGATGAAGAAGTCTACCTGCAAGGCAGTGCAAAACGAACTCGATAACCTCAAACGCAAGCTCGAAGAGGGAGCAGGGCGGTCTCTGGATTGACAACCTGTTAAAAGGTGTCCCACCCACGGCGATTACGTGTGAGGAGGTAGTATCGTCGGCATCTGCGCACACACGAGCAGATGACTGGCTGCGGGGAATTGTGCCGCGGCCATTTTTGTTTGTCCGTAGCGACAAGCTGGCAGCTTGCGACTACGGACATTCACCACTGGCTGCGGTATATACGGGAGTTCCCGCGAGCGTGTAGACGGGAACAGGCAAGGGCCGTTAGGCGAGCGGCAGTTAGGTTTATACCGTGGCGTAAGCTTCTAGCTTGCGAATTCGCCGGGGAAGGCAAGCTGGAAGCTCGCCCCACGGGTAAGTTCTCATCTGCCGCTCGCCTTACTTCCCTCTTATGACCATCCCGGGTTCATGCTTCCTGTCGGATTGATCCGCCTGCGAAGATGCGTTCGATTTCACTTGTCGATAACGCTGTTCGAGCTGTCGCTGAAGACTCTCGGTATCGGCGAATTGCATTGGAAGTCCGTTACGAGTTGAGCCATCCATGATGCCGCCTTTCTGCTGGGTATGATGTCTGAGGGGCGTGAGGGGAAATGTATATCGAATACATCGGTCAAGTATTCGGCGGACTTTGGGCGAAGCATGCTGGTCCGTTAGAGCCCGCAGAGTCACCGTATTCGATGCAAATCTCACCGCACGGATCGACCGACATCTACAGCCGGTGTAGGCATACTAAGCACATGTCGTCCTCTTGCGGGTGTTCGCCGACGAACCGTCTCACGTCGCGGATGATCCCCTGAAATGCCTCTTCGGCTCCCTGTGCGTTTCTCACGTGGTCCCGAATTCGCTCGATTGTGAAGCGCTTGTCGTCCGGACTTCTTGCATCGCTGATGCCGTCCGTGTACATGACCAACCAGTCACCGCGTTCCAAGGGAATTGTTATCTGACCGTAGTTGGTTTCAGGTTCGACGCCGAGGGGTATCTTCGACACTTCCTTGCCCGGCTCCTCGATATTGCCGGACGCGTGCCTCCAAATCGGTCGCATGTGCCCCGCGATGACGAACGTCACCTCGTGCTTGGCCGGGTCAAGCACGCATGCCAACAGCGTCACGAACCGATCGAACCGCCTGACGGTCAGTCGATCGTTCAGCTTGGTGATCGCCAAACCCGGTTCCGTCTCACTCTCCAGGTGTGATCGCATTTCGCCCGACACTCTCGCCATCAACATTGCGGCCGGAACCCCGTGCCCTGCAACGTCGGCCACAACGATGCCAAGGCGGTCGCCCGGCAACGGTATGTAGTCGAAGTAGTCGCCGCCAACCTCTTCGGCCGGGTGATAGTAGTCAAAGAGTTCGTAGCCTTCGATCTCAGGTCGGCTCTGCGGCAAGAAACTGTTCTGGATCTCTTGGGCGAGAGCCAGTTCCTGCTCCATCTCCTTCCGGTGAAGCACCGCTTCGTGCATCTTCGCGTTGTCTATGGCTATGCCTGCCTGGGAAGCGACACTCATGAGGACCTCAAGATCCTCCTTTTGGAACGGGCTGCCTTCGTCCAATGTGTCAACTTCGATGACGCCCAAAGCACGGCCCTCGGAATCGATCAGTGGGGCACACATCATCGAGCGAATCTTCAGTTCGGCAATACTCTCGCTCTGACCCAAACGTTCGTCGTGAGCCGCGTCGACCGTGAGAATCGCCTGCTTCGATTCCATAACTTGTCTGACGATAGTGCGGCTGATGCGAACCGTCTTCTGGCCGGCGGGTGTGCGCGCAATTTGTGCACACGGCTCTAATTCTCCTTCCTCAGTCTCGAGGACAATGAAACCGCGATCCGCTTGGTCGAAGATCCTCAGGAGGCTCTTCATCACGGTTGGTAGCACCTCGTTCAGCGCGAGCACCTTGCCCAAGCTACCGGCAATTTCGACCAACGCATCCATGCGTGATTTCAGGCTGGTGGCGCTGCGGACCATCGTGACGGGATCGGTCGTGACGACCTCGCGCGATAGGGTCGATTGCCACGGCTCGATTGGATCTTCGTGGTCGTTGACCAACACGACTCTTAGAGCAGCGCCCTCGTCTGGAACGACGACCGTCTTCGCGAGGTGTCTGCTAAGTTCGTCGGGGAAACAGCGGAAAGCCAACTCTACATCGCAGATACGCACAATGTCCCGGTCTTTCAACAGGCGAAGTTCCTCGTCGATCCGCTCGTCGTTGTGATACGTTCCGTTGCGGCTGTCCAAGTCCTTTATGTAGTAGTCCTCGCCTTCGCGCAAGATCTGCGCATGCTGCCGGCTCACCCGAGCTACTTCGCGAAGCACGACTTGACAATCGGGGTGTCGGCCGATGGTCGTCCAATCGTCCCTCAGCCTGTACTGCCATCCCACGCCGGGACCGCGCACAACTTCAAGATAAGCCATGGGGACCTCCTTTGATGAGCGACTCGCAATGTCGCAACGATCGCGGTTAGCGGTGGTGCTCACGGCACGCAGTGTGTGCCACCATGTCGCCCACCGAACAAAGAAGCGGGCAAATTGGACCCCAATACCGAAGGCCAATGATACCGCACGAATGGGGACGTTTCAATATAGGGGATCATGGATGGAACACGTTTCAGACCTTGGAAACGGAGAAGAGGGCCCCGCGGTCAGATCTTTTGGGCTCGACAGACCTATTGAAACGACCGATATGGCCGCCATTTTGACGGCGATCTGCGTCTCCACGCACGGATATCAGGGAACAAGTTCCGGCGAACACACAGATCAAGAGCAGACGCAGGAGTTGGTTCGTAGTCCCGCCTTTAGGCGGTCTTGAAGCAGAAGACGGCGGAAAAACCGCCTAAAGGCGGGACTACGAACGGCCTGACGACCGATTTATGCGTCGGCTCTCTACTGAAAGTAGATGGGCTTGTTTTGGATGTTGAAACTGAAGTGCTTCGGTGTTGGGTTGTAGTGCGACTTGGGGTAGTACCAGTAGTTGATCACCGCCCAGTGCTTGTCTTTGATCTCGAATTCCTTTTCCAGTTTGGCTTGCCCCTTCTTCGACACAACCACCAGCTTGTGCTTACCCGGCTGCAGTCGAAAGATACGCTTGACCCAATTATGCTGGTCCTCGACCTCGAAGTTGCCGGCCACGGCCCTCTTCCCGTCGATGTGAATAGTGACGTCCACCGGGGTGATCGCGAAGCTCTGGTTGCTCACGTGCAGCACGAAGTTCCCCGTTTTGTCCTGTGGCAATATGCGTTCCGGCTTCTGTTTCGGCCGCTCGGCCGCACAGCAAACAGCGGCGAGAGCTATTGTCGCAAACCACAAAGCCATGTACTTCTGCATGATGCTTCCTCCATTCAGTAAGACGAATCATCTACCGTTCTGGTTTTCGTCGGCGCGACGAGGATCCGACTTGGGATTGACTCCGTGCAGGAGTCCCAAGCCTCGCTGTAGTGATGTCGGCCCGAACTTCTCCTTGATGCGATCCGCGACTTTGTCCAAACGGCTTTCTCGCTCATGTCCAGCCTCCGGGAATAGACTCAACTGCGTCAATTCCCGAGTAATCAGGCCGCTCATCCCCACGCCGAGCAAACGGACCCGAAGTCGCCGCGCGGGCATTCGTTCGGCCAGCATCTGATCAACCGTCCGCCATATCTCCTTCGTCACGTTCGTTGCTTCCGGAAGCGTCTGGGCACGGGTGACCGTGTTAAAGTCGTCGAACCGAACCTTCAAGTGCACGGTACGTCCCTTGAGCCCGTGGCGGCGCATGCGGCACGCCACCTGCTCGCTCAGTTCCAATAGCCAGGCTCGCAAAACCTCTGGTTCCTCGATGTCCTCAGCGAACGTCGTCTCATGCGAAACGGATTTTGCTTCCCGTTCCGACACTACCCGGCGTTCGTCGATTCCATGTGCGAGGTTCCACAAGTGCTCGGCACTGTTGCCGAAGTGATGCCGAAGTAACTCGATGGGCACCTGCCGTAGTCGACCGACCGTATGAATACCGAGCTTTTCGAAAACGCGGCCGGTGACGCGCCCGACGCCCCAGATGCGACCAATCGGGAGCGGATCGAGGAATTGTTGTTCCTGCCCTGGTTCGACGATCACAAATCCGTCGGGCTTCTGTAGATCACTGGCAATCTTGGCCAGGAACTTGTTCGGCGCCACGCCCACCGAGGCGACCAGCTCAAGGTGATCGCGAATGTCTTGTTTGATCCTCTGTCCAATGCTAACCGCCGAACCGAAGAGCGACTCGCTGCCCGCGACATCCAGGAACGCCTCGTCCAGCGAAAGCGGTTCTACCAGCGGCGTGTACCGCTCGAAGACGGCCCGGATCTGCTCCGAGATCTCAGCGTAGTAAGCCATTCGCGACCGCAGAAACACGGCGTGCGGGCACAGCCGTTTCGCCGTGGCGGCTGGCATGGCGCTATGGACGCCGAATTCACGCGCTACGTAGTTGGCTGCGGCCACGACACCGCGACCTTCAGGCGTTCCGCCCACAATCACCGGCTTGCCGACCAGCGCGGGCTGATCTCGCTCCTCGACCGAAGCGTAGAAAGCGTCCATGTCAACGTGCAGAATCATGCGGCAGCCCGTGGCGCGGATGGGTTCATCGGTTGCGAATGCCGTGCCCGCCTAACCGAATTCTACCCGCTGGAGATCTCCGCGACCATTCAGCATGACTCGCCGGATGACTTCCGACTACAAGCAGCGGTGGCAGGAAGCAAACCTGCGTCACAGCGGTTCAGGGCCGCCAGCCCGTAACCGGGCCGCCGCGGTTGACCTTCCATTTGTAACCGCGCTGACGGCGGTTCGCGTTTGGCGACCTTCAGATCGCTACGCTCACTTCTTTCCCAAGCCTTGCGTTCTTCAGCAGTTTGAGAGCGGGGTCGGCCGCGGCGGAAAAGTCCTTTGGCGTGAATTCGTTCGAGGGGAGTGCGCTCTTTGAATTCGACAGCAGACCCATTCGCTGATATGCCTCCGCAACCAACTCGCTGCAGAACAGGCTCGAGAGGTTCTCGGTGTTCTCGCCCCACCAGCCGTCGTATGCGGCCTTTACTAGCTCGACCTTGCTCGTTTCGTAAGGACGCCCTTTGACCTCCTGCCGGAGTCTCATTAGCGCGTTGTTCATGGCTGCCGTTCGCTTGACGCTCAGGCGGCGAATGGCGGCTTCTCCACCGTAGGTACGCAAGCGTTCGCTCAATGCAACCAACTGCACTCCCTGCTTCGCCTTTCCATCCATGACGTCGGCGATATTGCTCAGCGTGGTGGACTCCCACAACAAGACCATATTCCAGTCGGGCAGTCTTACTACCATGCCAACATGCGACCACTTGCTGATGGTGAACCACTTGATGCCGGCGCTGATGCCGCCCTTCCCCGAAAACAACACAATGTCGCCTGTATCCAGTTTGTTACGAATCTGTGTGTACTTCATGTCTCAAGCCTCTCAGTTGATCAGTGGATACGGAGTGTAAAACTCTGGCTGATAGAAAGACGATAACGAGCGTAATCCGCCCGCGAGCCCCGACCGAACAACGCGTGCCGTCTCGGGTGGATTCTCCTGCGACAGAGGTAGTCGACATCCGAATCGTGGACAAACGAACCTCTACTGTTAACAATCGAAAAACGCGACGAAAACCGGACGCAAAATCCAGATTTTCTTGATCCAAATTGCGACGACGGAGAGCTGACTCGCAGTCCATTGGCTCAATCCACTGGCGATGGAAATCCGTCCGCCGGGACAAATGGGCCGAAATATCGGCGGTCCATCTGGTCATTCACGGCGAATCTCGCATTGCCCTATGGATCAGCACAGAAAGGTTCAGCCGGCGAGTGGGCGTGTCCCCGAAGGTGCCTGTTAGAGACCTTGCGGCCGTTGTCGGCGACCGGCTGCACATCCTCATTGCAGACCGCTCGCTGAGCCGATAAGATCCGGGGCTCACGTTTCAGACGGATCGTATCGCGTCTGGCCACCCATTTGGAAGCGCGGTGGCCTGTGGCGAGGATCACGCATATCACCAGTGCCCAAAAGGAAGGAAATGACAAGTCGCACAGTTACACGTAAACGGCTGACCGCACCTCTCAAATGGTGGGGCGGCAAATCCTACCTCGCGCCGAAGATCATCGAATTGATGCCCCGCCACTTGCATTACGTGGAACCGTATTTCGGTGGCGGCGCCGTATTGCTCGCCAGGGATCCGCTCGACGAATCATTCTGGTGGGGCAGCCAGTCTCACGAGAAAGGTATCTCGGAAGTCGTCAACGACATCAACCTTGAACTGACCAACTTCTGGCGTGTGCTGCAGGACGACAAGGCCTTTGCTTCGTTCCGGCGGGTCGTTGAAGCCATGCCGTTTTCACAGATCGAGTGGAAGGAGGCCGAGGCCCGGCAGTGTCCGGTCGAGCCCCCCGATGTACAAGCCGCTGTTAGTTTTTTTGTTCGCTGCCGTCAATCGCGGGCTGGCGAATTCAAGGAATTCGCTACGCTTTCCCGAAACCGTACCCGTCGTAAGCAGTGCGAGCAGGTGTCGGCCTGGTGGAATTGCATCGAAGGGCTTCCGGCCGTTCACGCGCGGCTACGGCGAGTCCTGATTCTTAACCAGGATGCTCTGAACGTCATCAGAACACAGGACGGTGAAAAGACCCTGTTCTATTTGGACCCGCCCTACGTTCCGCACGCACGAGCGACGCTTGGCAACTACGCGCACGAGATGACCGAAGACGATCATCGAGCGATGCTGGAGACGATCACGCAGTGTCAGGGCAAGGTCATACTGAGCGGGTATCCAAATCTGCTGTACAACGGCGAGCTTCACGATTGGAACCGGCATGAAATTGCCATCGACAACAAAGCTGCCGGTGGGAAAACGAAGCAAAAGATGACGGAAGTTCTCTGGATGAACTTTTGAAGACTGCGAACGGATGGGAGCGGGTAACGTGGCAGACGGCTCTGCCGATGACCGGAAGTCGCCCAAGGTCCTCTCATGGATACACAGCCACCTGGCATTCGCAGTCGACTCTTAGCGCTGTTGGTCGGCCCTTGGTATCTTCTTGTTATCACGGCCGTTTTCACGAATGCGACGAGATCTCCGCCGCTTCAAACGTTCGTGGCCGTGTTTGCCGGCTCGGTTGCCATTATGGTCGTCCTGGGCGTCTTCGGAGTCAAAGCCGATCGTCACACAGGCCGTCGGCTCAGGTTCAACCTGTCTTCCATCATGCTCTTCATCGTGCCGCTTTCCATCTACCTGGCCGCCATTCGACACGTCCTTCGCGCTTTACCGACTCGCGAGTTGTATGTTCTCAGTTGGCTCAAGGTCGCAGGCGTCAGCCTGATATTCATGATTCTCAGCACCGCGATACTTCTCTGGTTCGCTGAAGCATTGATGTGGTTTGTTCTGAGCCTGCTCCGGCTTTTCTCGTCATCGCGCCATGACCGCCACTAGGCGACGCGCGCCCGATGTACCGAGGCGTCCATGCCGCGGACGCCCCCGTTGTGATGCAGACCTTGGGCCACGATGGTAGACTGATCCCACGTTCCAGCCGCTTCCCCGTGGCCGGCGTCGGTGTTCGGAACTCGTTCCGATGGGTAAACGTAGGAGATTCTCCATGAAGCGATCAACTCTATTCCTGGCTGCCGCTTTGGTAGCGACTGCATTCCATTACACGGCGGCGACGTATTCCGCCGGAGATGATCCACCGCGGCACGATGAATTGGGATTCCTTGGCAATCTCAAAGTCGGCCAGACGGTGATCGCTGCGCAACGCGAATCGGGTTTCTTTAGGATCTACGTGGAGCAGCACGACCCTCCCGTCTTGACCAAAGATCTGCTTGCTGCCCTTCCTCTTAGTCCTCGACGCGTGACGAAGGTCACTGAGTCGCATGTCGAGCTGAGGGGCAAAGACTCGCAAGACCTGACCAGGCCGGAGGGATTCGAGAATGTCATGGTCATTCCCCGGCACGCGATTCTCTCGATCGCATCCTACTCGTCCGAACAACCTGCGCGAGAGAGAGAATAGCGACCTCAACAACGAAATGATGCACGTCAACTACGGTCAACACCGTCTGAGGCCCGGGATCATCAAGCGTCGCGTTACGGTGGGCGAGAAAACGAAAGTCGCGGAATTGCGGAAGGGCGACGCTCAAGAGGTCATATCCATCCGTGACGACGCGCGTATCTGGCGACCGAAGCTCCGGCAACGGATCGAGTTGCTCGACAGGCTAACGCTGGTGACAAAGTCGGGCCCGCCGTATTTCAGCGGCTAGTCGAGGTATCGGCTGTCTCGCCCTTTTCGGCGAACTTCACAACCAGAATTGGACCTCAGCATTTCCCCAAGCTGAGTCGTTGCAGTATACTGCGACAAGTGGCTGTAAAGCCGGTGTCGTCTATAGAGATGTTGTGCGACCACGCGGAGGCCCAAAATGGCGTACTTTGCTGCTTCAGACGACGAATCTTTCGACAAAATGCGAGATATGTTCGGTCCTTCGCAGATTGACCATCAAATTCGCCAAGCGATTCACTTCTGCTGGATCGGCCTCCCGAAAGACAAACGCAACGTTGACGAACTCGAACGCCAGATTCGGCGTTTGGTAGATCGCGCCTTGCGGGATGTCCGGGAGGACTTCGACGAATTCTTCAGCGACAAGAGTGAATAGTCGGGGCCGCACAACAACAGTATGCCCGCAGAGTCCGGCATCCATGCAGACGCCGCACATCGATAGTCCGCCGAATGCCGAGGATCTCCGTGAAAGAAGATTGCGCCGCCGCAAGAGGGTGCTGGCGGCATCGGCGGTGCTGTGCGCTGCCGTCTCGGCGTGTTACTGGTGGCAAGCGGATTGGCTGGCCCCAGTGACGCTGGTGCCTGCCTGGTTCTGGTTGGTGTTTGCTTTCGCGCTGACCGCACGCGGGATTAGCCGGAAACACAAACTATGGTCTCTTGCCGTTGTGTCGCTTTGGGTCGTGTACACGGTCTTGATGGTCGAGGAGGCGCGGAGCCTCGTTCGCAGCAGAAGCCGGCCGACGGCCGAATGGAAGGCGGCCCGCGATCGCGGTCGCGGTGTTCGCGTCGTGTCTCTGAATTGCGCTGCTGCTAACCGGCACGCCGCTGCGGAAGTCGCGAGGTGGGACCCGGACATCGTGTTGTTTCAAGAGTCGCCGAGCCGCCAGAACCTGGAAAACCTAGCGCAAGAGGTGTTTGGTGCTGACGGAGAATCTCTGTGGGGTGGGGACACGTCGATTCTGGCCCGCGGACGTATCGAGCCCGGTGGTGTGGACGGCACTTCGCATTATGTTCACGCGCACGTCGAGTTGACGACGGGTATGAAAGCGGACGTGATCAGCCTGCGCCTCAGTCCGCCGGTTTTCCGCCTCGATTTCTGGAGTCCGGGTTTCTGGCGAGATCACCGCGATAAACGAATCAAGCATCGTCAACAGATCCTGGATGTCGTGCAGCGGATCCAGAGCATACCGCAGTCTGCCCCTTTGATCGTGGGAGGCGACTTCAATGCACCGCCCGACGATGCGGCGTTGGCCCAGCTCCGACCGCGACTGTTCGACACATTCCGCAAGGCGGGACACGGCTGGGGAAACACGGGGACGAACAGTTGCCCATTGTTCCGCGTCGACCAGATTTGGGCGAGTCGACAGTTCCGCGCGGAGTCAGTGACCGCTCAGAAGACGATTCACTCGGACCACCGGATGGTTGTCTGCGATCTTCTTCTTGATGAGTAGCGCTGCCGGTCCCCCAGTCAGTTGCGACCTCGGAGCTTTGACAGAAGACGCAGGATTTCGATGTAGAGCCACACAAGCGTGACCAGCAGACCGAACGCCGCGTACCATTCCATGTACTTCGGCGCGCCCCGCTCGACGCCGTTCTCGATGAAATCGAAATCAAGCACCAAGTTCAATGACGCGATCACTACCACGAAAAGCGAAAAGCCGATGCCGATCCATCCGCTGCCATGGATGTACGGGATCCCGCTACCGAACATATTCAGAACGATACTCACAAGGTAGACCAGGCAGATCCCGCCCGTGGCCGCCACGACCCCGAGCTTGAAGTTTTCCGTCGCCCGTATCAAACCACTGGAGTATGCCGCCAGCAGGGCTACAAGCGTCCCGAAGGTGATACCTACTGCCTGTGGCACGATGCCCGGATAGTGCGTCTCGAAGATCAACGACAGTGCGCCCAGGAAAACGCCCTCTGCCAGTGCATAGACCGGCGATGTATAGGGGGCCGCTGTCTTCTTGAAGATGGTGACCATGGCGAGAATTAAGCCAACCACCAGGCCAGCGATGATGAAGGTGGGAGCCGACTGTGGATTGTTGGCAACTTGGGTCCAGGCAAAGGCGGCCCCGGCCACCACGAGCACCAGCAGGATGCCCGTTTTCATCACGGTACCTTGCAACGTCATCACATTGCCGTAGGTGCCCTCGACGGTGAATACGTTGTCGTTGAGCGCTGGATTGGCGGTCCTCATGGTCGAGTCTCCTATTGGAGGCGTGCGGTTTGGACGGGCGAAACTTGAGCCCACCAGACGGGCTGCAACACCGAGCTGAGTATAAGCCATTGATACCAAAAAACAATTGTGCCACGAGACTCCACATCAACAGGCAATCGTCGATATGCTCCCATTTCGTTGCCGCCCTGAATTCGTTGGGGACCTTCCAAGACTTTTCCCAACGAATTCAACACGGAAACGATTGAATTGGCTACTGCGAGGCGGCGTCAGGGCTCAACCCGTGGTATGATCGTGCAGAAGCTCCGGAAGGTGAAACTAGAACGAAAGGACGGCAAGCCCAATGAAGTGCGTATCCATGCGACCGTGGATGACCGTAGTGCCCCTGCTCTGTGGTTTCGCGCCGGCTCATCAATTGGCGGCGGCCGAAGTCCGTCCGGTGCCGGTGATGACTGTCGAGAACGATTACTTGCAGATCGCCGTCGACGCCAATGGACAAACGTTGCACTTTGTCGATCGACGAGACGGCGTGGACTACTGCCGGCAGGTTTCGCCGTTTGCGCGTGTGAAAAAGGATGGCCAGGGCTTCGCCGCGACGCAGGCGGCGTACTCGGACGGGCGGTTGACGTTGAAGTTCGGCCAGAGCGGCGTGACAGCCGTACTGCAGGTCAAGGCGGCAAAGCCATACTTCGTTGTTGAGGTCGTCTCGGTTACTCCTGAAGAGATCGACGAACTGGCCTTCGTGGACATTCCCCTCGCGCTCACCGGTGCGATGGAGGAGACTTTTGCGGCTTGCGCGTTGGCGCTGAACCTGAAGACGAACGTACGGACGATCCCGCAAGCGACCTCGCACCTGTGGGCGGCGAGCTATCCGCGTTTTGGGTTTGCCGGAGCGAAAGTGGCATTGATCGGCTGTCCGTATGGAGACCTCCGCAAGGTGATGCAAGAGTGCGTCACCGCCGCTGAAGATTTGCCATGTTCGCCAATCGGAGGACCGTGGGCCCTGGATGGGCCGAACAACTATGGCTCGTACCTGTTCGACTTCGGTAACCTCACCGAAGAGACGGTGGACCGCTGGATCGAGTTGGCACAACAACTCGGCGTCACCCAAATCGACTTCCACGGCGGGCGTTCGTTCCGGTTCGGCGACTTCCGCCCCGATCCGGTGCTGTACCCGCGAGGCGTGGCGAGCATGAAGGCCGTGATCGACAAGCTGCATGCCGCGGAGATGCAGGCGGGACTGCATACATACGCCATGTTCATCGACAAGAGTTGCCCCTATGTCACACCGGTTCCCGACCCGCGACTGGGCAAGGACGCGACCTTTACATTAGCCGCCGATCTGCCCGCCAGCGCCACAGACGTTCCCGTTGCCGAGTCGACGGAGAATATGTCCACAATCACCGGGTTCTTCGTTCGAAACAGTGTGACGCTGCAGATCAACGATGAATTGATCACCTACACCGGGGTCTCGAAGGAACCGCCCTACGCTTTCACGAAATGCACTCGCGGCGCCTGCGGCACCACCGTTGCAGCGCACGAAAAGGGGGCCAAAGTTCATCACCTGCGGGAATGCTTTGGCCTCTTCTGTCCGGGCGGCGATTCGACTCTGTTCACAGAAGTAGCGGCAAAGACGGCCGAACTCTACAACGGAGCCGGGTTTGACATGATCTACCTGGACGCGTTGGATGGCGGCGATACGGTGGCGGGACGCGCCAACGCGTGGCACTACCAGTCGAAATTCACCTTCGAGATCTTCAAACGGCTGGAGAAGCCCGCGATCATGGAGATGAGCACCTTCCATCATCATCTCTGGTACGTCCGAGCCCGCATGGGCGCGTGGGACCATCCGACTCGCAGTCACAAGAAGTTCATCGACATTCACTGCCAGACGAACGCGGGTCTGCGCCGCCAGTTCTTGCCGGGCAACCTCGGGTGGTGGGCGTTTAAGACTTGGCAGGGCGCCACGGGAGAACCAACTCACGTCGACGACATCGAATACCTCTGCGCGAAGGCATTGGCGAACAACCACGGTCTGTCCCTGATGGGCATTAGCCCTTCCACGGTGGGCAGTATCCCCGCGCTGCCGCGACTGGCTGCCATCGTGCGGCGGTACGAGCGCCTACGCCGCGCCAACTATTTTACCGACGCGGTGAGGGAAAGGGTGCGGACTCCCGGCGACGAGTTCACGCTGTTCCAGACCCTCGACGGCGAGTGGCGGTTCCGTCCTGTGCGATATGACAAGCACAAGGTTCGAGGAATGGACGACACGAGCAACACCTGGACCGTGAACAACCGTTTCGACCAGCAACCGCTGCAATTGCGAATCGAGACGCTTTTGTCAGCGGGCGCATACGAGGATCCCAGCAACGTAACACTGGCCGATTTCAGCAATGCCGACGAGTTCGCCGACCGCGCAGCACAGCCGGGGATCTCGGCCAGCCTCGGCATGTCGACCGAACAGACGAAGGTCGGTGCAAGTAGCGGACTGTTCACCGCCAGCAATTCAACAGACACGCCGACTCGATCGTGGTGCAAGGCGGGCAAGACATTTTCGCCGCCCGCGAACCTGAACGCACATCAGGCCCTGGGATTGTGGGTCTACGGCGACGGCAAAGGCGAGGTGCTCAACTTGCAGCAGACCAGCCCTTCGCACCTTTCCCATGCAATCGCCGACCATTATATCACGGTCGACTTCACGGGTTGGCGGTACTTCGAGTTGGTCGAACCCGAAGGCGAACGCCATGCTGACTACTCGTGGCCGTACGGCGGCATCTACTCGATCTATCGCGAGTCCATCCGGCCAAACAGCGTTGAGACCTTGAGCCTCTGGTACAACAACATTCCGCCCAAGGAGACGGTTGCATGCTATCTCAGTCCGATCCGCGCGTTGCCGATCGTGCCGGCGAAAATGCGCCACCCCTCGGTGACGGTCGACGGAAAAACGATCACCTTCCCCGTGGACATCGAGACGGGGCAATTCCTGGAATTCCGCAGCCTGGATGACTGCAGGTTGTACGGGCCGAAAGGCGAAGAGATCCGCGATGTCGAACCGGTAGGAGACATACCCACGCTGGAGCCGGGCGCGAACACAATCACCTTTGCGTGCGAGCGAGAAGCGGGCGTCAATCCGAGAGCGTACGTGTCCCTGATAACGCAAGGCGAGCCATTCGGCGGCACGAACCCGTCCGACAAGATTCGTTCGGAGTTCCTGCGGCGGTAGGATGACGTCCTTCACAACGCCGGTACACTGCTACAAAAGCACCAGAGATTTCCGGCGTAGTCGTGTACGAATAACAGGTTACCCGACACCGCGGGGGAGGTCTTGATGGGGGTCCCGATGCGGTGTTCCCATACGATATCGCCGTCTTTGTTCACCGCGCGGATCGAGGTGTCGTCATGGCCGAAGTAGGCCAAGTCTCCGGCGACGATCGGTGTCGAACTGCCGGCCAACACGTGACGGCGAGAACGGACAAAACGATCGGCTTCCTGTCCGCACTCAACGGTCCACACCGCCTTGCCCGTGGCCAGTTCGACGGCTGCCGGTGTCGTTCCGTTGACGAGCACCAGATCATCCCAGACGACCGGGAACGGTTTCTGGTAGCCGTTGTTCGCAACGCCAGTGTGCCATAATTGCCGTCCCGTGGCGGCATCCACAGCTTTTACGCCGCCTTGCGTGGTGTACAGGAGTTTGCCGTCGACGACGATACCGGCGGATGTTGAACGTGACGTTTCTTCTGCTTTCCAGACGACTTCGCCGCCGGGGATTTGCCAAGCCCCTGCGCCGCCGCGACGAGCGGCGTACATCACGTCGTCGAACACCGTGGCAAAGGCTGCGTAGTAGCCTATGTCTCCATCAAGCTGCGCCAACGGTTCGCCGGTGCGATAGTCGAGCAAGAACTGCGGTCTCTGCCAATCGCTGACCAAGAGGCCGCGCGGAGTGGGC
>JACKQG010004825.1_pt1 | contig 15398 bp, 24 predicted proteins | sample 8237621 | NCBI WGS metagenome assembly JACKQG01 (sample SAMN15677084, study PRJNA649215) | marine metagenome | biome: marine; feature: Black Sea; material: saline water; isolation source: suspended particulate matter (SPM) from the Black Sea western gyre | collected 2013-06-09/2013-06-10 | depth... | reverse complement strand
AACGGCTCTATCATATAGGCGGTGTCCTATAGTGTTGCATGGTAATCCATTTGAAGGGTTCGAATTGATCGGACCGTTTAAAACCGGTGTCGAAGCATACGATTGGGCATCCAAGTGTTGCCATTTAGAATGGTGGGTCATGGATGCCCACGATCCTTATGAGTACACCTAAAGGGTTGGAACTTGACCGTTGGTGGACGCATGCTGCATGTAAGGGAATGTCAGTAGATGATTTGCCTATCAAGTTGTGTTTCGATTGTCCTGTGCAGAAAGAATGTTTGTGGTCTGCTATTGAGGTAGATGACAGGATGAGTATAGATCCTATATTTATTCGAGGTGGTGTTCGATCAATACATCGTCGTAAAGAATGGTATGCGAAGAAGCGTGTACCATTAGAGGTGTATGCCGGGTGTATGGTGCAGATGTTGAGAGATAAGGAGGCATGTCGTAAGCAAATTAAAGCAGGTACATAAGTTGGTTAATCAGTTTGCTAGTAGTATTAAACATAAACCATTTCATAATGAGTTAGATAAGGCAAGAGCGTTGGCGTTTATTCGTGCGTTGCGGTTGGTAGTTAGTGAAGGTACGATGGAGCGTCAACGTGATGATGTCGTGTCTGACTCTGTTGAGTTGGATGATGTGCAAATAGAAACAAATGTTACGGGTGTTAAGGATGCTCGTGATGCTATGAAAAGGAGAAAGCATGGAATGGATTAGAAACCGTACGGATAGTATGGATACGATGACTCAGATATCTGGTGCTAATCAGCATCTGGGTGGTAATGCGTTGGATGTGATGGAGGAAGCGGGTGCATTGTTTGATGTGTCGTATCCGCGGGCTGAGTTTCTGTCAGCATCAGGTGACATGACGGCACCGCTGATTGGTACTGGTATCAATGCTGGTATGCCGTTGAATAAGTATGTTGTTAGAGATGATGACGATACTGTGTTGGGTATTCATTCGGGTACGTTCCCTGAGTCTGGGTCGTACCGGTTCTTAGGTCAGATGGCTGAACGAATCTTTCCGAATAGTACTACGTCGTGCACTGTGTTTGATCATGGTGAACGGGTGGCGTTGACGCAGGACATTGGTAAGTCTGTTGACTTGGGTGATGGTGATGTCATTAGACCACAGTTGATTTGGACTTCTTCGTTTAATGGCCAGTGGGCTACGAAGGTGCATGATTTGGTTGGCCGGTTGTGGTGTACGAACCAGTTGATTAGTGCGACTGCATTGTTTTCTGTGAAGCACACAAAGTTTCATGACATTACGTTTGCTCAGCGTGCCAACATTATCGAAGCAGCAGCAACCCGAGCGCAGATTGTGGCTACTCAGGCGCAGATGATGAAGGACCAAGCGTTTACTGATCAGCAGTTTAAAGAGTTGACGCGGGGATTGGTGCCGTTGCCTCCTAAGAAGGAAGGCGAGGAGTGGCATATGAAGGCTTTCAATCTGATTGAGCGTAAGCGTGGTGCGATGACTGCCAAGTGGGCTGAAGAGTGTGAGCATTGGTCACCGAATCATGCTACTACTGGTGTTGGTAACAAGTGGTTGGCTTACAATGCAGTGCAGGGTGCTGAGCAGCATCAGATCAATGCACAGTTTACGGATAGTGAGGTTGGAAGGCAGCGGTCGTTGACACGGGCGATCAATGGGAAGGCTCCGTTGGCTGATAAGGCGTTGGCTTTGTTGGTTAACTGAAAGGTGTGGGAGATGAGGTTGGGGGTCAGCCTCATCTCCTACTTTCTTAGAAGGGAAATATTATGGGAAGGATATTGAATGATGATGAAGCGGTACGCTTGATTTTTCGTGCGAGTAATCGTGCTAAGTACCCGTGGCATGACTGGTTGAATGGAGAGTACTGGTATCTTATTGAAGGTACTGACTACTTCGGTACAACTAAAGCATTTCGGGAGAGATGTTACCGGATGCAGGGACAACACGGCAAGTTGAGTGTGTTTGTAATGGATGATGGCGTAATACTAAAGAAGGAAACTGATGGAGATAGAAGTTAGCCTAGATATTAATGTAGAAGATTTGTTTCTGGAAATGGAATCACATATTCAGAGTGCTATTGATGAATTTGCATGGGATGTAGTCCAAGGAGAAGTTAAAGCATACGTTGAGGAAGCATTAGAAAGGTACAGCGACGAACATTTTGAGAGTGTGGTCAACGGATATATAGATACGATAACTGGTGCTGTGATCCGTTTCTACACTGGCCACACCGACGAAGCGGTTAAAACCATTGTTGGTGAGTACTTGAAGTCTGTTCGTATCGAACCAGCCTTTGTAGATCCTTATGATCGACCAGCCTTGAAAGGAACAGATGCTGATAGCGACGGCTGATACGAGACTCTTTGTTCACCGGATAGCAGAACATTGGGCTGGAGGATCTGAGGCTCCGTATACGCCTGATGATATGAGGTGGCGTGGTTCGCAGGCAGGTATGTGTGCCCGCAAGGTTGCTTATGAAACACTTGGTATCGAGAAAACTGATCCGCCTTCGACTGCTGATTACTGGCGTATGGGGTTGGGTTCTGTTGTTCATGAGTTGTTGGAGCCTGCTATCAAGGCGTGGCTTGACACAGATGACAGTGTTGAGATTGAAGAAGAGGTCGATGTGAAAATGGGTGAGCATGGCTATGGCCATGTTGATCTTGTTCTTCGCACTAAGACTGAACCTCAGCAGGTCATTGTGTTGGAGTTGAAAACAATCAACGGATATGGGTACAAGATGTCTGTTGAAAATGGGCAGGGACCAAGGCATTCTCATGTGTTGCAGGGTGCATTGTATGCCAATGCGTTGGATGCTGATTTGTTGGTGATTGGTTACCTGTCGATGGAGAACATTGCTCCGAACAGGGCTGAGGCTAAAGGCATCGACGACATTGGCAGGTTCGCTACCGAATGGCATTTCCCTCGTGACGAGTACGTTCCGTTAGCAGAGCAGGAGGCTGCTAGACTCACTGGTATTACAGAACAGGCGCACAAGTATGGGACAGCAACAGTGATTGATCGTCGCTTCTCTCATTCTGATCCTGACATTCCGTTTCCTGCTGCGATTTCTGATCCAGCGACGGGTCGGTGGGAGCATGATGCTTCGTATGGAAGGGCGTGGCAATGCCGGTACTGTGATTATCAGACCCGTTGCGTATCTGAGATGGAGTAGAGATGAGTAGTGGTTTTGTGGCGATGGAATGGGTGTATGACGAGGGAGAAAACGATTGGGAACCGGTTGCTTGTCTAGAGTATTGGGAAGTGTTTGCTGTTGCGGAGGCGTTGATTCCGTACATTAAGGAGAAGAAGTCTCATGCTTCGTATTGGAAGAAGCGTGACCCTGATTCTCGTGGTACTGAAGTGTTGATAAATGCTGTTACATCGGCTGAGTCTGCTGCGGCTGCGTTTGAAACTGCGTTGAATAAGATGCGTGACAAGTTTAAGGGGTCTGATGGTAACAGCACTGATTGATTTGGGTCGTATCCCTGAGCAGGGTCGTATCCGTTTGGGTGTTAAAACCGAGCGTGCGATGCGTGCATTGGATACGTTTAGATTTACTTCGACTGATGAGAAGGCTATCAATCAGATTGCTTCTGTGTACGGTGGTGTAGTTGCACCGTGGAAGCCGCCTCGTTCTCAACAGCAGCAGTGGGAGGTAATTACTGAGGCTGCTGATATTGCTGTGTATCTGCCGCCGAATAGTATCAATGTGCATTACGAGTTGTGGTCTGGTGGTGGTTGTCAGCGTCGCTGCGATGGTGTGGTAGCGGTTACACCTACCAAGACTCCGGATGGTGTTGACATGGATGAGGAGTCGTGTCTGTGTGCTGCTGAGGATACGCAGGTGTGTGCTCCATATACCCGGCTGCAAGTTATTCTACCTGAGATCAAGTTTGGTGGTATATGGCGGTTGGAATCTAAGGGATGGAATGCAGCGAATGAGATTCCGGGGATGGCTAAAGTGTTGGAGCATATGCAGGCTACCGGGTTGGTTTCAGGTAGATTGTTGTTGGAGAAGCGTAGTAAAGTATCGGGTGGACAAACGAAACATTTTGTGGTGCCTCGTTTGACAACGGATGCTTCTGCTCAGCAGATTATGGGTGGGCAGGCGGAGGCTATGTCGTTGGAGGCTCCGAAGGTGGCAGAGTTGGCCCCGGTTATTGATGCTGAGGTTGTGGAGGAAGGATGGGATGTACCGCCTGCGGGGATACCAGTTGTGAAGAATCCGAATCCTCCTCCAAAGTTTATTCCCAAGAACTAAACTTGTATGAGTGTGGTTGCTTGTCATGTGGTGACGAATGGAAGCAGGCGACGGTACCTAGGTGTTGCCCTGTTTGTAAGGGCGGCGTGTATTACATGTAGGAAGGAATCGTACGTTACTTGTGGCTAACATTTACGGTAAGGGTAGCAAAGGGAAGGCGACTAGATTACATGCGTTGATTACCCGTGACTACGGGAAGTGCATGAAGTGTGGTCATACTGATTCGTTGCAATGTGCACATATTATTTCACGCAAGTATGGGCATACACGCACAGATTTAGATAACGCATTCTGTTTGTGTGCTTCATGCCATATGCATTTCACTGACAACCCTGTCGAGTTTGGACAGTTTACGATTGATCAGATAGGAGAGGATAACTATCAGGCACTAATTGTTAAGCGTCGTACAACAAGTAAGATGGATTGGGATGAGGAGGCAGAACGATTAACGGTGATAGCGCAGGAGCGGGGGCTGATATGACTGACCTACCTAATGATTTAGAAGCGAATCTGTATCTGGATGGTGACACCCGAACGTGGAGACTTGAGTTGCAAGGGCCTGCATTTGTGTTGCTTGCGTTCATGTTGGATGCGACGGAGAATGGGATTACTGATAAGTTGTGGACTGAAGCGAAGTTTGATCGTCTATTGAAGTACGATCTGGCTGAGTTGGCTGATGAGTGAACCAACGGGGCGTGCTAAAAATTATGTGAAGTGTTGGAATTGTGATGGGTATGTGGGTAAGAAACTATTACGAGAGGATTGGTATGACAATCAATGCCCGTTGTGTGGGGCTGATGAGTTGGTTACGGAGGAGAGAACATGAATACATCGGAATATCGAACTGTTTCACCGCAACTGAAACAATTGCATGCGGTTGCGGCTCAACCGTATACAAGCGGCGACGATGTGTACACATGCAGCCGCTTCCCCTGAGCATGGCTACATGTTGACACGATCCAACAAAATTACACTACTCAACCAACAAAGAAGTCTGCCACAAAATACCTTTACCCGGCACATTAATCCACAACGCCTGCTGCGGTACCTCAAATGCGAAGTTATTGATAGCAGCATACTCATCGTACCCTTTTAAAGATCCGTTGAGTAGAAACCCTGATGATGGGGCCATGATGAGTTGATGGAAATGACCGAGCACCATGTAATCAAAGTCTGTATTGTTGCGTTTCCGTGCCACCATCCGCATAAGAGGAGGCCAGATGCCACCGATGCCGCCTCCTCCACGGGCCTGATCACCGTGGGTCAACAGGTACGTTGTGTCTTGTACGTCCACGAGTAGGTCAGCGCCGGGGGCTACATCGAATGTGACTTTATCGTTGCCGATGAACCGTTGCTCTAATGTCTTGTACAAAAACCAGTCGAAGTTATCTCTGACCCGCAACTTGTGTCTAGGTTTATGTGATCGTCTGCCGTGGTTACCTACCACACAGGGCACATGCACATAATCAAAGTGTTCTGACAACAGGTTGATACCTGCTGTGATCTGTTCAGTCCAGAAGATAATTGACCCAAGCATTGTATCTTCATTGGTTTCAGTTAATTCTTCGTGGATGTCTCCACTAAAAATGTCGCCGCCTAAGAATAGAACGCAGCCTTGGTAATCCAGCCCAGTAATGTACTCGTTGGTGAGTAGCACAATCTTTTGGAAATACATTTGCAGTCGTTCAACTGCAATCTTCCGATTGTATTCGTTGCGGCCACCGATCTCGTCAGGGTCTACCACCTCATCGAAATGAGTGTCCGACAAAACAGTACATACAACAGCAGTATCACGTTTCGCTTTCTTCGTAAGCCATTTGGGTGGCTTATATGTGTGACCTGCTAGTTGTGTAAAGAGTTGGCCTCTGGTTTCAGCCTCATCTAAATGAGATTCAAGTTCTTTAACCTGTGCCTTAAGAACATCTCGTTCGGTACGGGTCTTACCTAATTGTCGAGAGAGAGCCGTGACCTCTTGGATCACGGCTCCTTCTTCAGCAAATTCGCTGAGAGTTTTATCGTCGTTCGGCACTACGGATCTTCTTTATTCGTCCTTCTGTGGCATCGTCGTAACCTTTGTCACGCAACCAAGCAAGTACAGTCATCTCACCTATCCCAGTATTGGCATGCATCGCATCCCATATCTCATTGAACAGATCATCAGGGAGCGTGTAATGCCACGCCCAACCGCCACGATCAAGCGATCGCGCAAATTCTGTAAGACTAGAGTCCATTAGGTACCTCCGGTGACAGCATTGTTTTCCATGTGTTATGTCCCACGACCCCATCGACAGTCAACAGGGTTGCTCGTTGGAATCCTTTCACCGCCCGCTGTGTCTTTCGTCCGAATGTCCCGTCGGGTCTACCAGAGTTAAAGTCCAACGCATTAAGTTTTCGTTGGACGACTTCGACATCTCCGTTTCGTGCTCCTCTTCGCAGGGGGCATAGGTTGATTCGGTAACCAATGTCGGCCACCAGCATGAGGATGAGATTCCAGTCAACAGGTGCCTCTTCTTTGTGGTCTAATGCAGGGGCGGCGATAGCGCCGAACCATCCTGCTGCGTTGCGTGGCTGGAAATGCCACCATTCGCCCTTCACTGTCGGCTGCATACCGTACCGTGCAGCGATATCAGTAACCGATCGTTCGCTTATCGACTTGTTAACAATGCGGAGATCTACCGCATAGCAGTATCCGTCAGGTTGCTCTTGATGAAACGATCCACGGAAGTAACCATCGGGACGGAGCCAATCAGGGTTGGCTGCAAGGTTGCCTTTCCCTGCCTTGTACTTGTCGTACAGTTTCTTCTGATGTGCATACGATCTGCATGCACTCACTACCTTCACCTTGTCTGCGATGCGGCCGTCGGCAAAGAACGCTTCGAGCCGTGTCACAAACTGTGGGTGAAGAAGTTTTAGGTCAACCCATTTGCTCGTTGTTGGTATCATGAACCCTCAGATGTTCGATAGGAACCTCGTCGGGAATATATTCTACCACAATGCTGCCAGTTTCATCGGTCATAGGTGACTGGTGGATGTGCGGGTCGGTTCTTTCAGCGATAACTATCCATGAACAGACCGCTCCAACATCGCCTGTAATCGTTAAATGCTTACTGTCGAGTGACCAATCGACTACACCGCCGGGTGTTGACACGATACTCCACGGGTCACGACACAACGCTTCCCATGTACCATCGGTCATACCAGCAGCGTCATCTAGGTCAATGCTTGTTGACCCGGTAGCGTCAAGGGTTACGGTGCCACGGTAAATGAGATCAGCCTGCGGTCCTTCTATAAACGAATGCCTTAACCGGTGGCCCTCTAATGTTGGGTGTTCGATGTCGAACGATCCAGAGCCTTTAGATAGGGAGCCTGCAACGGTTAGGTTGCCGGAGTTGTCCAGCACCATTTGTTGTGTTACCCCGGTGGGTTCATACCAGTAGTTTGTTGTTGCGTAATGGATTATATAATCCGTGTTGTCTGCTAGTTCTTTCCAATAGGTAGCAGTTTCTATCGCATCGGGATCAGGGTCTGTGTCCCACAAACCAACTGCTGTAGTAGACCGACCGTCGTCATAGGTAAGCATTGCGACGTATGGGCGCACTGGTTCGCTTGCAAATTGCGGAGGTCGCCATGCCACCTGAGCAAAATCTGAACCACCAGATACACCAGTTGTCGTATCTATATATCCGTTGACCACTTCGTCGGTGTGGCCAGTGTAGAAACGGATCACAGCACCAGTGGTTAGAGCATTCATCGTGATATATGGATCGCCGGAGCCTTTAATCTCCAGCCCGCCACCTGAACCTATGCGCTGAATGTTGTTGCGTTGCCCGCCACGAGTATAGGAAGGAAAGAATCTCACGACTGCACCGTAACAACAGAAACAGTCAGCACTCCTTCAAACCAGTTGCTGCTATCAGACCACTTGGAGATAGCACCTTGTTCGTATGACACACCTGCTACATAAACTGTTTTCGATTCACTACCCATAGTAAATGTTACAAGTGAACGACTCTCAAGCAATGACCGTATATAAGCGTAATCGTCGTAAGTATCTTGGTAGACATCACGCTGATCAAACCGCGTCTGCGTAGTCAACACGACAGGCAACTGAATCACTTCCGCCACAAACGGCATAGGGATCGCTCTCGTCGTCCACCGATGCAAAGTAGGGGTAGAGGTACCCGGACCTGCCAGCGTGACCTTAGGCGTGACGTACTCGCCGCTCACAGAGGACACAGATTGAATACCGGGCGTGTAATCACCATCCGTATCTGACGTAACAGTAGATGTGTCACCATCATCGCTTGTAAGCGTGATCGCAACCGATTCGCTAGCCAGCAAAGCCGAGTGTCTCAAATCAACAGACACGACAGACTTCAATTCAGTAGTACCCCACCTGAATCTACCTTCATCAATCGTACCAGTACCTAGATAAGTAGTTTGTTCCTGCCATACACCGTCACCACTCACCGAAAACAAACGAATACCAGACGATGTAGTCACAACGCCCTGCACCGTACCTGTTTCCCCCTCAGCCATCAGATCAGAAGCATACGCAGGAACCATCACATCAGTAAGTTCCGCCAACCCGATCCGGCCAAGACCCGAACGTGTTGTCGCATCAAACGACGAATCGTAGTTACTCCAACCAAACCAAATGAATTCACCCTGAGGTTCCAACACCTCCGTACCACCAGAAATATCTACCCGAGGACCATAGGTAAGGAACCCGCCGCCTGTTATCTGCGCCAACCGGAACCCTTTATTTGTTCCGATGGTTATCAAACCACCGTACTCAGCCAACACATTGACTGTTTCACCGGCAGGTAGTTCCGCTGCGATAACTGGAGCCAACAAATCAGTAGTCGAATCGTTGATACCGATGTAATAGATCCGTGACTTGTTGCCCTGCGTTCCTGCTGCGTAGATACCTGACGGTGTACCAATCACCGATGACCATGTATCAACCTGACTAAACGTCGAAGAAACAATATCGTTGGATGTTGCCTCGTCAGAGGTAGATGGCAGCACCGTCAACCGAGGCCCATCTGAAGCAATCAAATACCCGTTAGCAACCCATATGCCATCACCATCAGTCATCCCCGTCATCGTCCACACATTGCCAGTACCGGTACCAACTGTGGTGCCTGCAATCTTTTGCACCTCAGACGTACTCGCTACATATACGTTGGTGCCGTCGCTGGCTATACCAAGGATGGTGCTTGTCGCCGGAGCAGTTAACGGACTCCAGTTCTCCCCGTTATCAGTGGAGTAGGAGACATCTGACCCGTCGCACACATAAATATACTGGCTGGAACTTGTAGAAGCAGTCTCCATATACAAGTTAGAGGCTGTAGAAACATGCTTCCTAGCCGTAGTAGGCAACAAACTCAACTCATTCTTAACCCACGGATTAATACCAGTAGACTCATAAAACCTGCGTAACCCCGACTCAGGTGTATCAGCCTCACGCTGACCAGCACCCAACTCCCAATCATCACGGCTACGTTTCCACACGCCAGCCTGATTCAAAGACTGCTCACCCGGCGTGCCCTGCGTATCAAACCCCTGCCGAATAGGATCAACAGTTGCACGCGCCAAACGTGTAACATCTATATTATATCTACGATCCCCAAGTCTTACAGGCAGGGCATCGCGAACCGTTTGGTGGAGGCCCATTGTCTAACGTATCGTCGTTGGAAACACAGAGGAGGTTGCGGCATCCATCCGCACGCCATACTCAGCCATCAGACGACGAGCCTCCTGAGAAATCCGGCGATCAAACTGAGCCTGAAGAACCAACGAATAACGTGCACGATCACCCGCGTTTATTGCAGCATCAACACGAGAATCCCCCGCCGCATGAAGATCCAGACGAGTCGATTCCTCCCCAAGCATTAGAGATGATGCTGCTCCTAGTGCTGGAATATCTTGCATCGTGGCCGTCATACCAACAGTGGTTACGAGATCGGTACCCAGATCTAGAGTGGATGTTACAAATGGATGTGCATAAGTTAACTGAAGAGTAACTGTTTTCTCCAAATCTTCCCGAACAACAATCGCGTAACCATCAGCAAAATCTGTTTTATTACTATTCTTATACACCTTCACATTGGCTTTAACCCAACGGTCATGCTGCGACCTAGGAGTCCGCAAAGCCTGCAACAAGTGAAGGAACCCTGTCCCTGAGAAATCGTGGTTGATTGCCTTGTCGGTGGTAGAAGAAACCGACGGACTGATTGTAGTCACCGCAAACAAATTGGCAGGCAACGCACGAATCGAATCTCTTACCGCTTCAAGAATCTGAAACTCTGTGAACCGTGGCTCAACCTCAATCGTAGTATCAGCCTGCCACGACTCATCCTCACCCGACCCCAAGTCCGTCGGTGCGGTACTGCCATCGACGGCACGCTGCACAGTTGCGTACTCACCATTACGAGAATGCACATACATTGTTTCAGGCGCATTGGTGCCATTGCCAACAGAAATGTACGATCCGGCCCTAATACCATCAGCCTGATACTTTAATCTAATAGTCGGAGTTGTCCCCAGCGGCAACGCGGTATGAATCGCATCCAATTCAGTGCGTGTATTGCTATTCAACAACCTCTTTGTACGTACAACAGCGTCACCAACAGTAGGCATATAAAGATCCTAACTGGTTACGGAGGGCGGGACAATGTACAGCAGCCCCGCCCCCCGACACCAATCGACTATCAGGCGCTACCGGTGTAACCGGTTAGCCCACTGAAGTAAGCCATGTGCTGCTGGCCCTTGACCTGCAAACCCTCTTCGCAAAGGATCTGCACCTTGTCAGAATCACCAGTCTTCGCGAGAGCCTCAACCACCAGAGGCTGAATCACGCGACGCTGAACGTTTTCCTTGGTAACAAGGAACGCAGTTTCGGCGTTGACCCAACGGTTACGAGTAACCGAAACCTCACCGAACTCGCTGTAAATCGACATGACCGACTGCCTGCCACGACGCGGATCATCGAATGTGTGCCGCACAGTAGAAGTGTTGGTCGTATCGTTCAGAGTTGACAACGATGCCGGGTTCGCAATCAAAAGATTGGGAATACCACCAGCGTTGTAGCAAGCCTGCAACTGAGTATCAAGGTTGGATGTCGTCAACGTAGTTGAAGACGAGTCAACATTGCTGGTCAACCAGTAAGACAGCCCACCAGTGGACCGCTTCTTACTGGTTGTGTTATTGACGGGCTGACCGTACAGGTAAGCCTGCTCACGGGTGATGACGTTCTCAACCGAGCGGCCATAAACCTGCTTGGCGAACTCGTCGCTCACACCGTAACGGCTGATCTGCTGCTCAGTACGCGACATGAAGATCGGAGTCGGACCGAAGATCTGCGTGTAATTCAAACGCTGAGTCCTGTCCGCCGAACGTGCCGTACCCGGATCGGAACCCTCAGCAAGAGCGGTACCGAGACAGGTAACAATGTCACCTACAGCGATAGCGGTCTGAACTGCATGGTTTGCCCAACCCGAAACAGTCATAACACCCGTGCCGGTTACAAGACTATCTACAAGAAGAACAGCGGCGTGCTGGGCTGTCCCCTCATCCATGACGGTAAGCAAGTCACCGACCTGAAACTTGTAAATGTCTGTCGTAGACACAGTAACAGTAGTAACACCGGTGCCGGTCGAAGCGTTAACCGCGCTAGCGGCTGCACGAGGAAGCAACAGTTCCTCATCCATCCACTTGAACGTAGTCTCCGTCGTAGGGGACGATGCCAAAATCTGGCGACCGTCCGAAGCGACACCGTTGATAAGGGGGGAATCAACAGGCGAAATCATATAAATGAGTTCGTCCATGTCGATCTTTTCCCCAACGGTAAGGTCATAGGTAGTGACCTTCCCCGCATAAGGATTAATAGTCATGATGTATCTCCAAAAGAGTAGAAGGTAATGGACTAGCCGGAGTTACCCGACCGAACCTTCCGCAAATGACCCTCATATTTGGAGCGATTATCAGCAAACTCTTTGACACCCATAGGCGTTTGATCCGATGGCCGTAGATACGGCGCAAATGAACCATCGACCCTGCGTTCACCAGCCCTGCCCTTCTCCCATTGAGGCTCATGCCTCTTAGGGGGAACAGCATTCTTTCGGGTCGGCATAGACGAAGCCGTTATCTGCGGAGACTGAAGAACCCGCTTAACAGATCCTTCGCACTCTTCGCAAATCTCGTCTGCATCATCCGACATTTGCTGCCATCTCTCATAAAGAAAGTCGCAATCCGAACAACGGTAAACGTAGGTAGGCATTTACCTAGAAAGAACCCGTTCATCTCCCGATGTAGCAGCCTCAATCACAGTCGAAACAAACCTTGCTGCGGCTTCATCCTGAGGACGACCCGCATCAATCATTTCTTTAAACTGTCTGTGACCAACATCGTAAGGGGATTCCGTCTGAGTATCAGGTGGTACCTGATCGGATACCAAATCCCGGCGCTGCTGCGCAACCTGCGTATCAGCCTCCGTGACCTCCGGTTCAGGCTCAGGATCGACACCCTTAAGGATGCCTAACTCCTCTGCCTCAATCCGAAGAAGATCGGGATCTAGATCACCGTCGTAAGCCTTAAACAAAAGTTGTCCAGCCTTCGTATCGGTATCCACACCAGCCTTCAGAAACGCCATCTCGCGTTTCATCTCCTCAAGTTCCTGCGATGCCTTCCGACCACGGTCGGCTGCATCACGCAGTTCCTTGATACCGGTTTCCTGTGCCTCTGCCATGATGTCTCTCCTGCCTTAATCGCGCACAAACGGAGGGAATGTGCGGTGGGTGACTTATAAGGAACATCCCCGGTCGTCACGATCCGGTTCAGTCTCCACTTTCTACTCATTGAGAGCGTGGGCGTTCTCAACGGATAAGCACTCGCCGGCCAAATGGGCACACAGGGGCTGAGATGGTTATTACTAAATCACACTTTCGGCCGGGCGTGCAACTCAAAAAGAGGATGCCGCCATTCACGCACCGAACGAATATCTTACCAGGTCAAAAAAATTTTAGCGGCAACCCCTTCGAGGCAAATGTTATGGGCACGATGCTGCCCCCCGTTCTCCCGCCTATACCGGGTAGCAAGAACAGCAAACACGCCGCTGATAATGGCCGCTCCGATTAAACCCGCGAAGCCAACCCATTCAATCATGACGCGGCCATTATTTTCTTTTACGCCCCGGCCGCTTATGGGCACCGAGACCCTGACCGAAATAGCCGACATCAACACCAGTTATCTTCTTACGTCGCCTAATCCCCGCTAAGCGTCGCTTCTCGCGTGCCATCTCGCGAGCCAACCGTTCTTCTAACTGCCCCGGAGTTTCACCACCGTGCCAATCAATTTTGCTATGCGACATTACGACACCGCCGATGCGGAACCGTCACCGTACTGCGATGCAATCATCGACTTGATGAAACTTAGTACAGCCGACGCACCAGCCACCGATGCAGCCTTAAGCGAGTCGGCACTACCAACGACATATACAGCAAGGAATGCCTGCACAAACGTCGCGATAGCCCTCTCAAAAACATCTCTAGTAAGCACGTTTCCTCCCTTTGATCTTCTTGTAAGGCATCTTTTTGGCCTTACCTTTAGACTTCGCTGTCTGAACTTTAGGCATTAGCCGCTCCAAATCCTGTAGCAGATTGAGTAATCATAGCACCACCGCCACCACCGAACTCTGCTGCACGCGTACCACGCCTACGCTCCAACACATCAGACAACTCGAACCCAGACAAGAATTCGCCATCGACCTGTTCACCCCCCACACCAAACTCGGCCGCAGATCCATGCGTAATCAAATCTAGATCTTGTTCACCGGCACGTTCAATAAACAGATTCTCCTGCTCTTTCAACGTAGCGAACTTATCCCAAATAGCACCCTGCTGAAGCCCCAACGAAGCAATAGACCGTGCCCGCTCCTTCGCAACACGGCTATCCAAAATCATAGACGAAAAACCACCAACCTCAGCAGCCTCAATGTTGCGTTTCACCTCAACCCAATCGCCGCCCCACTTATCTGTCGGATCAAGAAAAGTCATCATCAAAGCAGCATCACCCTGCCGACCATACCAATCAATAAACGTCTGCTTCACATCATCCGGGGCTTGGAAGATGACACGCGCCGCACCTGCCAACCGTTCCTGAATCTCGGCAGTACCCACACTATTAACAAACGTATCAGTAATAATCGTATTGATATTGGGATCCAAATCAGTCAGACCGTAACGAGTCAACTCGCCAGACAACCACTTTTCACGCTGCACATACTCGTAAGGAGTAGGAACATCACGCCTTCCAGCACCACGCATCTGATCAATAGCCGGGAACCGTTCCTTAAACGCAGGTTGATCATAAACCTCGATCATTGCCTGCGCAGCAGTAAATGACGGATCCGAAGTAAACCTGCCCTTAGCCCAATCCCACAACTTTCGTGCCAGATCGGAACCAATACCTGCTTCAAGCAACGCAGACACAAACCCGTTTTGTAAATTAACAAGCGCGTTCTCACCCTGTGCAGCATCCCACGCACTACCCAAATCGCCATCGCTGCCACCACCACCGCTAGGGCCACCGAATGTACCGGGGTACTCGCCACCCTGCGCCATGACTGTTCCAGCAATATCGCCACCAACCTCGGCAGCAGCCTCAGCCTGCGCAGCAGTCAACCCAAATGTTGTAGCCAACTGGTCTGTGCCGACACGCCACTTAAGAATGTCGCTACGAATCGACGCAACTTCCTCCCAAGCGTCCGGTGCAGCATCAATTCGAGAAGCCCACCGTTCCACATCCGCAGTCGTAATCTCAGATGTCAGGTTTTCCTGACCAACCATCGCGACACGATCAAGGGTCTGCGCCAAAATCTCATACGGGGTCATCTCTCCAAATGGGCGGTTACCCAATGTGCCATAATTGGCAAGATCTAACAGATTCTCAGCCATCACCGCACCCCAAATGTCTGCAATATGCCAGCCATGATATTACTCATATTCTGCGAATAAGCAGAAGTCTGCTGGAACTGCGGCTGACCACGCGCCCAAGCACGCATCTCCCGCGAATTCATAAACCGCTCATCATCACCCTCGCCCACAGTCAACCTCGGAGAATCCAACTGCGGAC
>JACKQG010004824.1_pt1 | contig 15400 bp, 6 predicted proteins | sample 8237621 | NCBI WGS metagenome assembly JACKQG01 (sample SAMN15677084, study PRJNA649215) | marine metagenome | biome: marine; feature: Black Sea; material: saline water; isolation source: suspended particulate matter (SPM) from the Black Sea western gyre | collected 2013-06-09/2013-06-10 | depth... | reverse complement strand
TGGGAGCGTTGATCATCCTAACAGAAGGCTCTGCCATTGCGCCGTTTATTTATACGCTTTTTTAGATTCCTATAATTAATCAAGATCTACTTATAGACAGATTTTAAATCTTTATAAAATCTCTGGGCATCAGGGAAATCTGGATTTAACTCCAACAATTTTTCTAATTCAGTTATTGCGCGGCTTGTGTCCCTATTTAGAAAATAGGCACCGCTAAGATTATAATGTGTTTGATAATCCTCTGGATTTAGTTCTAATGTTTTCTGTAGGTATGGAATTCCTTGTTCTACTTTACCCTGATCGACCAATATAGTGCCTGCCCATTTATAGCTGAATTGATCCTCACTGAGTTCAGTTGCACGTTGTAAATAAGTAAGGGCTTCTTCAAAACGTCGAGTGTGAACTAGTAATCTTCCTAACTCTAAAAAAGGGGATTCATGTATAGGTGTAGATTTGGCAAGAGCCCTGTATTCAAGGATTGCCTCAGTGAATTTCCCCTCTCTCTTGTAGTATTCTGCCAGTGCCACATGTGCCCTCTCGTAATTAGATTCTGCAGCTACAACAGCTTTAGACTGTTCTTCAAGATAAGAACTTGTCTTTATCATACTGGGAGAAAGGGTCCTGTGATCTTGCTTAAAAGGCCATCCTGAAATCAGGATGTCTATTCGATATTCAGCAATTTTCAGGTCAAGTTGTGTGATACTCATCTGATCTCGATACCAATCATCAGACTCAGCAGGATTGTGTACAATATTTAATTTAAAAAGGTTGTCATTGATAATTGCATTGGAGAAAGCTTTAGCCATCAGAAAGTAACCATCTAAATTAGGATGGAGATGTTCCAGCATCAATTCATTCCCAGTAATTCCATTCGGAGAGTTTTGCATAAATGCTTGTTCAATGTCTGCCAGATAAACCCCTTCAACTTTTCCAAGTTTCCTTAAGATTTCATTTATATCTGAACTTGCTCTAAATCGAAGACCATCATAGTCCCGGGCTTTTGTGTAAGCCTCCATAGCTTGTTCGTATTGTCCAAGATGTTCATAACACTTTCCAGCATAAAAATGAGATAATGCATAAGTAGAATCAAAGTTGATGGCAGATATCAATTTGTGGATAGCTTCATCGTAGTTTTTCTTAATCATCTGCCTTTTCGCCTGGTTGATGTAGTTATTTATTTGGTCAGTTTCAGTAGGATTTTGAAAGGTAGATACAAATGGTCGTTGATCACTTAAATTTGATACAAGCGTTCCTATCAAAACAGGAACATCTTCTTTTTGAGCTTTTTGAATGATTCCTTTCATATTGGCGTAAAAAATGTTGAGAGTTTTAAAATATAGATCACTGCCCTTGGAGATAGCTTGATCTTTTACCATTCTTGCCATAAGGGTACCACCATTTCTGGGGATTGTTGAAGGAATTAGATCAATTATTTTGAAAATAGCGGATTGCAAAAGTTGGAATAATCTCAATTGACGCATCTTCAGATAGACAAGGGTGAGAAATCGGGAGCCTTTAATACCCTGTGTTGAGCCGGTTCCAAGAGCACCGTAAAACTCGTTATGACCGGTATAGACAATAATAAAATCAGGATCCTGAGCGAGTACCTCATTCATTAAGTCAAGTATAGCAAAGGAAGTGGCTGCAGTGATTCCTAAATTGATTACCTCAACGTTGTAGTCAGGATATGCGTGTGATATGCGATCTTTCAGCATAGAGGGAAAACTGCCATTAAAAAAATAAGGGTAACCTGCAGTGGTGGAACCTCCCATAGTAAAAATACGCAAGGTTGATGGACTTTTTTCCTTCAAGAAAAAATCCTGTGCTACAATGGAGACACCGCTCTTTTTTGAGAAAAACTTTTCAGCAATATCTAGATTTACCGTCAAATAATTATGATTTTTTTCAAAGGGGACAGACAATGTAAAGTCTTCACCAATATTAAAAATTCTCAGGGAAAATTCTACAACAGTTAAAAAAGCTACGGGTAAGATAAAGGCGATTAATTTATAAAGATTCCTCTTAGCAGGACTCAATTGTGAAATTTGTTTCTTTTTGATTGTCATCTATTTATTCACAATTCACTATGTTAATTTACGATAAATATAAAAACGGGCTTCAAACTTTGAAGCCCGTTTTCTTCCATTTTCCAGATCTCAGTTATCGAAGTAATGTCATCTTTTTTATCGATCTGTGCTTTGACGTCTTTAACTCATAGATATAGATTCCACTCGAGACCTGAATTCCCTGACTGTCATTACCATTCCATTGTAATCCATAGTTTCCTGCACCAGGGAAATGTCGCTTGTAGGTCACAACTGCCTGTCCCATCACATTATAGATGGTGAATGTGACATCATCTGCTTCAGGTAATGTAAACCTGATGTTTGTGATCGGGTTGAATGGATTGGGGAAGTTCTGGCTTACAGTGAACTTTGTGGGTAGATAGCCGTTGTTTTCATCCACGGACAAAGTTGGGGGATCTTCAACAACCAGTGGGGGATCAGACGTCCATGTATCCGGTGGAAAAGTATAACTCGTTGGCCAGGTTGGCGGGTGTATTGTTACGGGTTGGATGTATCTACAACGATATCTTCCGTAATCGAATCCACCGCCTTCTTGTAGGTATCCACCAACAGCATCTCCAAACTCATAGGTATATACCCATGAGTAGGGTGTATATCCTGTGATCGGGAAAGTTACCTCGTATACCATATCTGAATTTGGATCGGTCAATATTAAGTCTGGATGGTGCATATCCGCATAATCATAATCTTGAAGATATGCAGCCCACGAGTCCTGAATAATCATCCAGACTGTATCCTCAGCAGCATCAAACCCTAGACTCACAGCTGGATCCATATCCACTGTAAATGTTAGATCGATTGTATGACCATCTGGAATTACACCCTCAATTGGGATATCGTTGTAGTATTCAAGACCAATCACCTGAGGGGTTGTCGTATCACCCACGAAAGTATAAGATCGGTTTCCGGCTCCCATTGTTGGAGGATTTTCATGGTATATCCCGTCCAGTTGAGCAGGATCCTCGTCGTACCAAGAGGTATCACATCCGGTAAATTCCTGGCAAAAAATGAAAAATGACTCTCTACTCAGCCAAGTGTAGTATTTGTACGCGTCATCAGTTCCTGGATACGCAGTCAGTGGAACGGAAAGTTCGTAGATATTAGCCACTGGATTGTAGATCATAATCAGATCGGAGCCATCTGGTAGCGCCGTGCTTGACCACCCATTGAATCCACCGCGTACTTGCATAGTATCATCCCGAGCAGGACTGAATAGATCCATCAATTCGTAAGCTGCCATATCTACAGACCAATATACGTAGGCTGTAACGGGCTCTTCTGGAGAAGGTGGGATATCACTGAAATACTTGAATGAAAGTGTTGTGTCGACATTCAGAGTGAAAGTACGATTGTCAACAGTTTCCCACACAGTACCAGTTCCAGGATCATAGACGAATTTGTATTGCACAGTATTACCTAATGAATCATTCGAGAATGAGCCAAGGCCAGAATAGTAGTAGGAATCAGATTCTTTCGATAGCACCAAGTCAGATCCCCAGTCAAGGGGTGGGGTATCTCCTCGCACACCCACGATGGTTGTGGCGCTGGTATCAAAGCCAATCTCGCCTTCCATATTCACTCGGAACCAGACATCAATATCGTCGGTGGGGGTAAATGGTACCACGTCATCCCAATAGTGGAAGAATGAAGTGTCACTAACTATGGTTGCTGGTCTGTCAGATACACTTTCCCAAGTAACGTTGCCGATATCATCCTCATAGAGGAATTTATATACGATATCTTTGCTACCTCCGGGAGCGACAATCTGAATCGTTCGACTGCTGTAGTCACCCACGGTTGTTAATGTATCGTTAAAGTGAATCCAGTTATCATAGTCACCCGTTACGAATCCTATTCTAGTGGAATCTGTAAAGTTATCAAGCATGCATGTATTTAATGTGAATGTCACGTTAAACGTGTCAATCTCTCCTGCTGGAGGTGCATCGCTAAACCATTTCCAGGCCAGGGTTGTATCAACATTCAGAGTGAAAGTACGATTGTCAACAGTTTCCCACACAGTTCCAGTTCCAGGATCATAGACGAATTTGTATTGCACAGTATCACCTAATAAACCATTCGAGAATGAGCCAAGGCCAGAATAGAAGTATGAATCAGATTCTTTCGATAGCTCCAAGTCAGATCCCCAGTCAAGGGGTGGGGTATCCCCTCGCACACCCACGATGGTTGTGGCGCTGGTATCAAAGCCAACCTCGCCTGCCATATTCAATCGGAACCAGACATCGATGCTGTCGGTGGGGGTAAAGGGTGCCACATCATTCCAATAGGCGAGATCCATTACAGTATCTTGTGGAGGAACAGTGTAAGTACGATTGCTAATACTTTCCCATGTTAGGCTGCCAAATTCGTCAGTATGAGTGAATTTATACTCAATTGATTCACCCACAGTCAAACCAATCGTGGTTGACCAATAATCACCACCATCATTTGTGAGGGAATCGGCATCTGACCATCCGTTGAAGCTTCCACGAACATGAATCGTGCTAGTTGAGTCAGTAGCACCAGCAGGATATGTTGACATGTTTACCTGAAAGGTAATGTTAACTTGAGAAGGAGTGTATGGAATCTCTGTTATATCATCAATATAGAGAGTATCGCTTACGTCAGCTGAAGACTGTAGTTGAATACTTTCAATTGTAACATAATCAGTAGAGTTAATTTCACCGTTGCCTGTTATCCAACCTGATACAGGGTCATTAGCCAGGTCTAATTCAACCCATTCCCAATCATCCTCGGCTGCGCTGGCTATAAACCAAGACCCAGCCTCGTAACCATTATCTCCACCAGTACCGTTATCCCAGATAACAAACCGTAATTCCACATCCTGGTTATGAGCTCTCAACCAGAATCCAATTTTCGAGTCGTGTGCAATCTGATCATCTCTGTTTGTCATTCTAACAAACCAACCTCCAGAGACTGACGTATCGTCTATCAATAGTAATTTACCAGAAGATGAACCATTATATACATAATCTGTGGAAACTGTAAAGGAAGAGGCAGAAGTAACACCAGTAGTAGAGCCAGAGTAATTTGGATCCTCCCAATTGCCTGTGTCAGTTTCGAAATCATCGATAACTGTTCCTTGTCCTATTACGAAAGATATAAATGTAAATAAGAAAAGGAACGGTAGCATTTTTCTCATCTTTTTTCTCCTTACTTTTTGTTATCAAAATATTATTATTTAGTAACTCACATACGAGTTACTAATTACATTTTTCAGTTTACTTAAAATTATAAGAATTGTCAACTAAAAATATTCTACTTGTAAAAATATTCTGCTTGATAGCTAAAACTTTATTCTTATGGTGAATTTGTGAATTTCCTTAAAATGGACGAAAGATTGGAATGCATAATCTGCATTTAATTGAAATGCATCACCGAGATTAGTTTTAATCCCCGCTCCTAATGTTAACTTTTCTTCAGTTTCTTCATTTCTAACCTGTTCATCTAAATATATGGACTTTATCCCCCCCCTGAGGGATACCAAATTGTTCAGCAGTGAAAGTTCTGCCCCGATATTTGCATATTCCACATTGTCGTTGGGATGTATTCCGTCGGCTGCCAGTGTGAGTCGCATAGATTGAGTATTAATGATGTCTTTAGCTATGCCCACTCTTAAAAGTAACGGCAAATCAAATTTATCTGTAGAGAGAACGGCGTTGACGCTTTCATTATTGCCGTGTTGAGTCTCATCAATGTCTTTTTGAACTAATAGGTCGTTACCTGTTATTTGCATTTTTTGACCAAAATTGCTGATACTAGCGCCAAACCTAATCCCTAAAAAAGGTGTAATGAAAAGTGTACCAATATCAACAGCAAAACTACTGGCTGAACATTGAGAAATAAATTCATTGATGTACTTGACATTGGCGCCAATGGAAAATCGATCTGTGAGTTGTCGAGCATATGCAAATCCTACTGCATAGCTACCTGCTTTGAATGTCTCACCTGTACCATCTTCAAAACCATATGTTGTAACCTCCATCTCATCCATAGTCATTGCGGTGAGATTCAGACCAATAACCCCGATCCTGGGAAGGGGAAGAGCAAAACCCAGATACGTGTACCCAATATCAACAATCCATTTGGTATGGTTAACAAGTAGTTCTGGTGACTTTAGCTGAGCTAATCCCCCCACATTCCAGTACATGGTGGTGGCATCATCCGCCACAGCAACAAAAGCACCACCCATTCCTACAGCACGGGAACCGGCTCCAATGGAAAGAAATTTCGCAGCAGTGGTACCCGTTTTGTTGACATTTTGGCCAAGTCCAACCCCTATTAATACGATAATTAAAATGGTTATTTTTTTAAAACACATCCTGAACTCCTATTTTATGACTGCAAATTTACCTACATGCTCACCAATTCCTGGGGCATCAACATGGTAGACATAAATACCATAAGATGCTGATAAATTATCCTTAGTAAGAAGGTCCCACTCTGCAGTACCGTTGGTGATTATATCATCATGTTCAATGACCTTGACCAATTCTCCCGATACTGTGTAGATTCGAATTGTGCATTTTGCTGGGAGGTGATTGAAATGGATTGACCGTGGACCTCTTCCACTTGTGTATGGGTTCCGAGGTTCCCATGCCACTGCAGCGCGGTAGGGATTGGGAACAACTCTGATTTTATCCAAATCACCCCTTGCTTGTTTTGTATTAATCTTTGAGCCATAGGTAGTGAATTCGAAAACATCAGCGGAGAGAAATGGTTTGTAAAGAAAGAGATACGCCGTATCACCAGCAGTCGGAGCATATATATGTCCAGCAACCAAATCTGCATCACTGGGATACTTTACCTTAAATACCCAAGAAGGACCAAGACCATCTTCTGCAGATGTGTCATCAAGAAAAATCACCCAGTCTTGCAAAAAACCAGATTCGGCATCAAGAATTCCTTCCTCACCGAAAAAATCTCCAAAAGCAAAAGTGATATCCTGCCAATCTAAAGAATCAACACCCGTGACACTAATCTTCTTTTTTACACAGAAATTAGTAGGAACACTGAGTAATTCCGTCGAAAGAGAAGGATTTATATCATGCTCCATATAGAAATAAGTGGAGGTATATGTCCCCGAGTCAGCAATCTCAATACGATAATCAGCGGGAATTCTTAACCCCTTTTTGGAACCATAAGAATAGTTATCCAATGAAAATCTCCATAAACTATCTGTTGTCCAGTGGGATTCGTTCTGATTCAACATCACAAAACTCTCATTATATAACGTCAACCTGAATCCATCAATAACGGGTTGTTCGTACGTTTCATTAACCTGTTCACTTTTCTCGATTAAAGTATCGATGTTATCTGGATAGGTTACATCCATAAGTGAATAAGATTTGGTTGTTAGAGTATCCTGTTCAGCAACACCTGTTCCGACCTTCAACGTGTCCTCAAAAATAATCCGATAAGTGTGACCTTCATTAACCTCAAGAGGATCCACAATTTCATAGGTTATATAACTACTTGTGGTACCCAGAACTAGTTTTATTGTATCAATGTCTGCTTCCACGTAGCCAGCTGCAGGAGGATTGGGAGTTACAACTACCACATTAGGACCCTTACGAATTTTACCGGTGAGAGTACTAATCGTTAAACGCTTGGTCGATTCTGTGGGTGAGATATTCGTAATAATAGTCGTATCAGGACTTATGATATCGGGTCCACCAAAATCGTAAGCCACGACGGCATAGTAATACGTTTGACCGTTAACAACATTCGAATCCACATACGAATGCTGTAAGCCGGTTTCAGAACCCAGCCAATATTGAACGCCATTGACACTCACTGCATGGAACCCTTCTATCCCATCTATCTTATCAAATTGAGCAGGTATCTTATTCTGTTCATAGGGTTTGAGAAATATCTTTGTTCCAAAGCCGTCGGTAATACCCTTAACGTCCTCAAAGGCAGGGTCTGTTGCTCTGTAAATCTTATAACCCTCAAAGTCAGAACCCTCATGTCCGAGCTTAAACATATACGTATCGAATGAGGATTCAGAGATATCATTCCAAATTAGTGTAACCATCCCGTCCGCCGGAATAGCTTTGATATTAGGTGGTAAGGGTGCCTTTGCGAACTGATAGTCTTCATCATAAGTTTTCTGTGCTACATCTTTATTCCGTATGGCATCCCGCTCATCTTCACCCAAACAGACAGCCATTGAGATGCGTTCTGTTTGACCAGCCTCTAAGGGGAAAAAGGCAGATGTCACAAATAGGTCATAATCCCCCGGAGGTAAACCACCGGATGGCGGTTGCCAAAATTCTCCGGGAATCATATAAAATTGCCACAATGCATTATCCTGGTCGGTGGGGATTGAACCTGCCTCATCATATTCTACAGCGGTTAACCCCATTTGATCTGATTCCGAAACGTCGGTTTTATCAATATTTGGTTCACCAGGTAAATTGCCCCCCGCACCGGAAGTAGGTCTTGCGTCGTTTTGTCCCTCATCAATAGATGTCCTGTCGCCATCAAGACCCACATCATCCATAAATGGATTCCAGTCGAAGTCGTTATCAATGAAATCCTCACGTGATTCATCGATCATCTCGTCAATCCCTTCATCAATACCCTCATCTATAGCACCATCACCATCATTATCAATGCCATCTGCATAGGGTTTACCAATATCTTCCAAACCAACCTCATAAAGGATAATGTCCGTTCCTGGTACTCGGTAACGATGCCACAGTTCATCCTCAGATGCTGAAACAATGGAACTGTCAATAACTGGTGAGCCAACATCTGCACCAAATCCTGCGGGATACTCTAAGCTCGCATCATTATCTATTCCATCAGCAAATGCCTTACCAATGTCGCCATCTTCAACCATAATGAGATGAATTTGTCCGTTTTGCAACGAATCGCTGTCTGGGTTTGGTGGCCACCGATGCCACCAAAGAGGATACCAAATCCCGGTAGCCCATGTGATATCATTGGAAGCGGCACTGACCATTTCTTGTGTGATGACTGGGCTTCCTGCTTCTGCATCTCCATCATCATCAATACGGTTTGCATAAGTCACGCCTTCCTGACCACCAAAAGGGACGTGTGTCATACTCTCATCAATCAATCCGTTTAAGTTGTCATCTACATTATTGGTGGGATCCTCACCATCCAGCATACTTTCCGTGATTTTTGGAGCATTGGATTCTCCATCACCATCGTTATCAATTCTGTCAACAGCATTCCCCGGTGTCTCTAAATAAGCTGTGGCAGCTACACCCACAGGATCACCACCAAAGGCTGCATTTCCAATACCATCCTTATCTTTACTCCAAGCAATATCATAAATCAAATCAAAATCGGGTGCATCATCCCCGCTATCTCCATCACCTCCAACCAGATCCGCTAACCAGAGACAAAATGATACCTTTTCCAGATCCTTTGTTCCGTCGTTCTTGATTTCATAAAGAATGAAAACCACATCTTCCACCAGAACTTGGGACCATTCCATAACGCGAACTCCTGCAAGAGTACCCATACCTTGACGTGAATAATCTGTGGTGTCTGGGTAATAAGTGGCGCCTCGCAGGTAATTGTTATCATCAGAAATTTTGAAATAGATTTCCTGATCAGCGTTAAATTGATTCTTCCCAAAAAAACCGTTCCAAGATCCTGACCATCCTGGATCATTTAGATCTTCCATTTTATCAGGCCATGTCACAGGCCAGGAATCGATCTCGTCGCTTTTCGCAATGAGATCAGAATTAGGATTTAAATAACCAGGAACAGGTTCAAACATCATAGAATTACCTAGATTGTCTGTCCTGCCAAGAGGAACGGTTACCATTGGTAAAGTGTCACCTTCTTCCGTAACAACTTCAGCACCTACAAATAGAGCTGTCAGTGCGATATAGTGTTTTCCTGTATTTATTGGCCATTCGTAAGGAATTTCCCCTGGGACAGCTCCAGTTCTACCCGTTAAACCAAAATTGAAGATAGATGTGCGTACTTTGTTTCCGTCAATGTCGGTTTGTCGCCGGAAGTTAGGATTACCTCGTTCCTTTAGTGGTACGTGCTGCCCAAAAAGAAATCCACACACAAGTATTCCTATCAATAACAGTTGAAACGATTTTGTTAGTCTTATCTGCATAATTATCCTCAAAAATTAAATTTTATCCCAAGTTGAATTTGCCGTGGGGCACTATACCAATCACGGCGATTGTAAAATTCATCAATGGTATTAGGTCGCCCCTCCTCATCTACACCCTGTATGTCTAGGGTTTCATTAGCTCTACCTGTATCGCCATATACGGTGAGTTCGTTGCGGCGGTCAAGCAAGTTAAAAACTTTAATAAACAATTGGGGTTCGATTCCCCTGATTGGAATTGTGTAAATAAAATTTAAGTCCAAATTATATATGATCGGTTTTCTTCTACTGTTATTTAAATAAACTGTTGAGGTGTTAATTCCTTGAGTTGCTGCTATATTTATAGCAGGTGTATAAGGATTTCCACTACCAAATTGACCCAACAAACTCAGGTTCCAATTTCTCATTCCTAAGAAGAAAACGCCGTTGACTGTATGAGTTTGATCCCAATCTAGTGGCAGAATTAGACGAGTCGGTTCCTCATTATTTAAAAAAGCCCCAAATTCCTCATCGGAATGTGAATTAGATCCTTCAGCAACTTGAAAGGTGTAGTTGATATTGAATCCGTAGTAATTACTAAATCTCTTGTCAATATTTAGTGTCAATCCTCGTACGTTTGAGTAATCTTTATTTACGTAAATAAAATAAGAGACACCATCTGCAATCTTGATAGGAATACCTGTAGAAACCCAATCTCTGACATCTCGGTAATATCCTGTAATATCCACAGTAAAGCCTGGAAAAATCTCCTGACGCAAGCCCAATTCATACATTACGGTCTTCTGAGGTTTAAGATCTGGGTTGCCAAATATGCCAAACTTTCCGCTTGTTTCTGGTATCTTATATCCGGGATTGGCGAATAAACGTTCGAAGGAAGGAACCTGGAAAAAATGTCCAAAAGAGAAGTGGATTACACCTTTGTCCGTAATAGGATAGGCAATTCCAATTCTGGGACTAATCTTCTGTTTAATTGTGGTCTTTTTCCACCAACCTTTTGCTCCGACCAAAGATGCTCCGGAATCAGGTATAAAACTGCTATAAAATCCATCGGAAAAGATGCCATCTCCATTTGGATCAACGTATTGCGTCCAGTTGATGTTTTCTCGTTCTGCTAGTGTTAGTGAATCTAACGGGTCTCGTCGTGGGTTACCGATATATGGTTCTGATGGGTTCATAGGAACTACAGCTTTTGGATTAAACCAATCATACCTTAGTCCAACATTGATAATCACACTTTTAAACTCGATTTTATCTTGAATGTAGGCTGAGAATTCCTCTAGCTTTTCATGGTAATACCTACGCCCAAACTGCACATTTTTATTGAAGTAATTACTGAATTTCTCCGCTTCTTGTCTAGTATCAAAGCCTAAGCTATCAGGATCTTTGTTAGATGTCCAGTCCCATCCAAGAAAAATATTATCGACAGTATCTAATACCATCCACCTGTTCATTAAACTATCATAAGATATTTCATGATAGCCAGGGACTCGAATGGTAAATACTTCATCTTTTGGGTCTGAGTCATCAATGGAATAATCATTAAGTGACAGGTCGTGTTTTCGATACTCGGCACCAAATTTAACCTGATGAACTGGTGTTACTTGGGAGGTCACATCAAACTTTGCTACACTGGTCGTGGTTTTCCGATTAAAACTGCTACGGTTGATACCCCATACTTTAAAGGAAGATACAGGAAAAACTGCTTGTTCATGAGCAAAATATTGAGGGTCTATATAGTGAGAGGTACGAAATGTGTCAATAGTAGTGAAGCTTATATCGTTATAGTCTAGCTCTGTATATATTCTGTTGCCTGAACTATCAGTGGTGGAATACCAATAATAATCATTCTCTTTAAATGCTTCCAAAGTATCACTTAAATCAGATAATATATAAAAATACCTGTTCTTAGTTTTTGTATCGAAAATGGATTCAAATGCATAGTGGTGGTAATCTTTAGAAAATTCAGAAAAATCAAGGGTGTAAAATGTTCTTGAAGATAGGTTGTGGGTAAAATTTAGTTTCATATTCCTTCCGGAATTGAAGTGAATTAATTCACCTTCCGGTGAATGTTGAGCATAATGGTTGTAAGACTGATATTCCTCATCGCTGGTCATATAACTGAAACGAAGTTTCATCCTTGGATTTAGTTTAAAAGTTAGTTTCAAGTTGGTATTCAGTTTTTCTCTTTGGTTCATTGGGACGATCGTAATGTTGGTATCAACTACAAAAAAGTTGATATCTTTTTTAGCAATTCTAATTGTTGTATCAGTTTCGCCGCTTGTAGGTAATGAATACCAATAAGAATTATATTTTTTAAATACTTCTACGGTATCTTTCACACCACCCGTATCGATGATTTTATAAGCGCTACTATCAGCAACAAGGTTACCATATTTATCATATACGCTCCATCCATTTAACCAGCCATCTGATTTGTTCTTTCGTAAGTATCCGTAGAAAGTGAGCCATTTGCCTAACAAAGGGAATGGGCCGCTTACGCTGGCTTCCAAGTTTTGTTCATTTGTGATGTCGGTTTTCTCAAGTCCGGTAAGTTTATCATTAAAGAATACGGTATCTGGGGTAACCGGGAAGTAGGAATCTGAAGCATAACTACCACCATACAGTAAAAATAATCCGTGATAATCTTGACCACCGTCTTTCGTTACCAAGTTTATTATTCCAGACATGGCTTGACCATATTCTGCATTAAAAGTACCACTAATAACCTGTAATTCTTTAATGGCATTGTTATCTACAGCCACGGAAAGGCCACCATCATAACCATCAGTAACAGAGACACCATCAACCCAATAAGCTATTTCCTGGCCCCGCCCTCCACGGATATGAATTCCCCCACCAGCATCTTTGGTAATTCCACTCTGGAGAGAAATGACATCCCAGACTTCAGTTACTGGCATAAGCTCAAGCTGATCGGATGAGACCCTGGCTTCAGAAGATGTAAGATCCATTTGCACTGCTGGTCGTTCAGCCACGATTGTCACTTCTTCACCACCTAATACTTCGATAGTAAGCTTAAAATCAACGGTAGTGGTTAGATCAATGCTGACCTGAACATTTTGCACTACAAAATCTGTATAACCGATCATACTTGTTCTTACGTTGTATTTGCCTGGTTGAATGTTAAGGATGACATACTGTCCATCAATATTGGTAGCAGCACCAAGATCTGTTCCTTCAATAATTACGTTACATCCAATGAGTGGGTCACCCGTCTCTGAATCAGTGACAATCCCTGTAATTTTTCCGGTTGTTCCGGCAAGGGTAAATGAAAAACTTAATATGATTATTAAAATTATTGTTAAAGTGAGATTCTTTCTCATAAGTATTGCCCCTAATTTAAGATAAATTCTCTCACAAGTGTATTATCGATTGAAATATGTGACCGTTCTTTTATTTGGTCCCTGAAATGTATGAATGCTTTCCGGTGGGTTTGAGGTTCTATAGTACTTTCTAAGTCCGGTAGAGCCTCTTCGAAAGACATTTGGCGTGGTGGTTCTATGTTCAAAACCTTGATTATTATGTAGATCCCCTCAATAGCTACCGGTCCTAAGAGGTCTCCCTTCTTTGATCCTGTCAAAATTGTTTTAATAGATCCGAACTGGTGGGGGGCTCCCCATCCGAGATATCCACCTTTTTCGGCTGATTCTTTTCTAATTGAGTGTTGCATTGCTAAATCTTCGAATCTAATACCAGACTTAATTTTGTTATAAATTTCAACTGCCAGACTGGAATCTTTAACAACAATTTCAGACACTTCATAATATGGAAGGGTAGTAAACTGGGTTAGGTTATCTGAGTAGTACTTCTGTAAGTCATTAATCTGAGGATGGGCATTGTTGTATATTTTATCAATGATTTCGGATATGATGTATGTATTTTTTTCAATAGTTGATTTTTTCTGAAATTCATCTGTTTCATTAAGGCGAAGTCGGTGTGCTTCCCTTAATAATGCCTTCTGAATTATGAGACCAATAATGACTCTTTTCAGGTTTTCTTCAGAATCTATCTGGCGTTTTTGCCTATCAGATAATCGTTTTAATTTTCTTATGGTTTCACCGACCGTCCACGGTTGGCTTGTGCCTTTGAACTGAACACAAAGTAGATCTACACCAATAATTGGATTTTCAATCGAGGGGGAATAAATGTTGTCAATCTCCTCCCAGATTTGGTTAATTCCAGCCTTAAAGAATTGGATATTCAATTCGCTCTGGACGGAGTCAGTATATGACTTTACTGCTGGGTATTTTTTATAGGAAAGTCCAATATTTTCAAACTTATTTTTACGAATCTGAAAGTCACTTTCGATGAGAAAGGGATCATACTCCCGCTCAATTACCTGTATAATACTGAATCCTTTTCTTGTTATAATTGGCGGAGAAATCTCTCCATCGTTCATTTGGAAGGCTGCTTTTTCAAAGGCAGGGTCCATATCACCCAATTTGAAAAATCCAATATCTCCTCCGTTATTTGCCAGAATGGGATCCTGAAATATTTCTTTGGCTAATGAATCCCATGATTCCCCAGCTTGTAAGCGTTGATAAAGCATATCAGAGGTTTCAGCATCCCTAGCAAAAAGATGCCGTGTATGTATTCGGATTTTAGACCATTTGTATAGCTGTCTCAGTTCCTGATCGGAAATTTTAATCTTTGACTTAATCTGATGTTCATAAAGTTTATTCAACAACAACTGTTGTTCAATTTCGTCCATATTTTGACGATGAAAGACATCGTTTGTCATTCCTGTACTATCTGCCCATTTAAGAAGCAAATACTCATCAATAAGGGATTGGAGAAACATAAGTCTAAATTGAAGGTTATCCTTGAAATTTGTACTCTGGAGAAATTCTTTATATCTATTTTTATATTCGGTTAACAATATATTATGGCTATCTATTGTTGCCACTACCAATTTTGCTGGTTCTTTTACACACGCTTTGAAAACTATGCTTGTGATAATAAGTATCAAAAGACTAACGTTTAATATATATTTTAGCTGATTTCTCATTAATTAAGTTTTTATAATTTCCATCACTAAAGATCAAATCCCAAGTATCCTGACCTTTATCAAAAACCAAGTCGGGTAACTCACGCTTTTCGATTGAGCTGTTAAATACAGCTAGAATTCTTTCATCTTGGTAGTATCGTTCAAATGCAAATATCCCGCTGT
>JACKQG010004823.1_pt1 | contig 15400 bp, 16 predicted proteins | sample 8237621 | NCBI WGS metagenome assembly JACKQG01 (sample SAMN15677084, study PRJNA649215) | marine metagenome | biome: marine; feature: Black Sea; material: saline water; isolation source: suspended particulate matter (SPM) from the Black Sea western gyre | collected 2013-06-09/2013-06-10 | depth... | reverse complement strand
GGGACGGGCATCCTTGTATAATGCGGGCCCGTCTTTTCGTTGGCCGGGGTCGACAGGATGGAATAGGTGTTAAAGCTCGGGCCTTAGGGGTTGTCCAAGGTCGACCAAAGTCGAGCAAAGGCGAAGAGAGCCTGATTTTTAAAGTATATATAGCAAGGTTGTTTTTCAGTTCCATGCCATTCCATAAAACCATCCGCAGGAATCAGGCACCGCTGTCTTCTCAGGGAGTTTTTGAAGCTGGGCTTTTCGTGTGCAGTTTCTGACCGGGCGTTGATGAGTTTCATTTTCTCATCCTTTGCCCAGGGTGGCACCAATCCCCATTTCATTGCGGTCAATTCTCTTTGTCCTGAAGGGTTGATGACTACCGGGGATAGCTGGCTGGGAGCAATATTGTAGCTCGGGCGATACTCCAGGTTGATATGGAGGGGGCCGAAGTGAGATTCGATGAGCTTTAAAGGTTTGGCTAGCGTATATCTTCCGCACATAAAAGAGAGAATTTGTTTTTTAATAATTCTTGAATGGGGTTGGGTCGCGAACCTGCTTATAGTATTATACTTTGCAAATAAAAAACGGGATTTAAAAAATAAAATTTATGAAGACCTTGAAAAAAGTTCATACAGGAATATTTCGTGATGGAGGAGCGGGAGCTTTTGCCAAGCGAAGGTTTCGTGAGAGAAGAAAAAAGTTGATGGCGAAGGAAGGCCAGCTCATGGCGATTACCGGAGTGCCCTATGGGCCGGGAGGAAAAACGACATGGTCCTACGCTTATAGCCCCACTTACCAGGAACCGGCAATGATGCATTTGACCGGCATTAACCAGAATAACGTCATCCTGTTGCTGGACCCGGCCTCAAAAGTGTCGAACGAAATTTTATTCGTGGATGGCAAGGACAGGATTCTGGAGTTTTGGGAGGGGGTTCGCTTTGGTGTTGGGGATGAACAAAGCTTGAAGGAAGTGCGGTCGGTTACAGGAATTCAGGATGTCCGTGATATCCGTGAATTCAAGGATGTCCTGAAAGAGCGGTTTAAGAAGCAGAAGAAAAAAACGCTGGGGACGCTCTGGCTGGAAGGCACTCGCAAAGGTAAAGTCATCAACATCACTACAGATCATAATTTTGATTTCAAAAAGAAACTCGAAGGCTGGTTGCGTTCCTGGAAGGCTCCAAAAAGTGCCTTAAAAAATATCATGAAGAATCATTTCGAACTGCGTTTGCCGCTGGATAAATATGACATTGCCAATGCCCGGAATGCCCAGGATATAACTAATGGCGGTTATAAGGTCATGTTGAAAAATTTGCGCAAATTTAAAAATGAATGTCAGGTGCAGGGATTCCTCGAAGGCCAGATGTTGATGAACACGCCTTTTGGTCTAAGTTATCCGTCCATCGTGGCATCAGGCGTCAACGCGACCACTCTCCATTACACTAAGAACGATGATAATTTCTCAAAGAATGAAATGATGCTGATTGATTTTGGCGTGCGCTGGATGACCATGCATGCTGATATCACTCGAACGTTTCCCGTGTCGGGACGGTTCAATCCCATGCAGAAAATACTTTATGAAATTGTTTTGAAAGCTCAGATTGCGGTTGAGAAAAAGGCGCGGGCTGGAATGACTATGGATGAGTTGAACACTGTATGCTGGGGTAAGGTCAATGATGGACTCGAGCGCGACTTCAAGGCGATAGGGGGCAAGCTTAAACTGCAGTATAAGGGAAGGCCGCACGGGGTGGGGCACTTGATGGGCGAACAGGAACATGATGGAGACCCCTTCCGCAATTATCTTCAGGAGCCTATGAAACCGGGCTGGATGATCAGCAATGAGCCTGGGTTGTATGGGGAGTTTCGTCTGCGCCTGAACGGAAAAAACTATGACGAAAAGATAGGCATCCGCATCGAGGACAATCTTGTGATAACGGCAAACGGTTGTCTGAACCTTTCCAGCAAGATCCCTAAAACTGTAAAGCAGATAGAGAAATTAATGGCCGCGAGCGTGACGCTGGACCCCTAGGTCAATAATTGCAAAGCCTATTAGTGTCGGCTGGATTTTCCTCACGGCGTAGCTTTGTCGATTTCCTTCAATGCGGTGAGTACGTCTTCAATGTGGGTTTTTACTTTGACCTTGGGGAATATTTTTTGGATCGCTCCCGTCTTATCAATGATGAAGGTGGTTCTAACAATCCCCATAAAGGATTTCCCGTAGAGCTTTTTTTCTTGCCAGACACCATATTTTTGCACTACTTTTTTGTCTGTGTCTGCAATGAGGGTGAAGGGAAGGTCGTATTTCGCTATAAACTTCTGGTGCCGTTCGGTTGAGTCGATGCTCACGCCGAGGATGGCGGTATTTTTGAATTTTTTGTGCTGGTCGCGGAAGTTGCAAGCTTGCGTGGTGCATCCGGGAGTCATGTCTTTAGGATAAAAATAAAGCACGACATTCTTTTTACCTTTAAAAGAGCTGAGTTTGACTTTTTCCCCGTTCTGGTCAATGGCCGTAAAGTCTGGCGCTTTATTTCCTTCTTTCAATTCAGCCATGATTGTTCAGTTAGGAAGTTGGTCCTGCAGTTCATCAATATTTTTCTTTAGACTGCTCAGCTTTTCCAAGACCTTTTCTTTGGGTTGTCGGTCAGCATCTTTGTTGAAAATCATCCTTGCATCCCCGATCAGGCCTAAAATTAAACCATGCAGCTTTGGGGTCGGGTTTTTTCCTTCGTCGCAAAGGTTTTCAAAAGAAACAATCAGGCGCTGCAGTTTGCCGTCAACTTGCAGTCCAACTATAGACTTGTCCCTCAGAGTGGACGATTTTTCAAGGTACCCCCAAATCCCTCCTTTGGATTGTATGACACCCTGGCTTTCTTGTAATTCCTTCAGTCCGTCCTTGCAAATATCAGCGGCAAAAGTTTTTGGGGTTTGAATCAGGAAAAAGATTAATGCGAGAAAAGTCATGGAAACTGAAAATTTTTTCCAGCTTTTGGATGTTTGTTCGATATTGGTCATGTGAGGCTCCCCCGTAGCTTGGGTTCGTGGGATTTTTACCAAATTTTGGTGCATTAGACAGGAACGAAAATTTAAAGTCAAACTTAACTTTTTACTGAGCGAAGGGCCAAAAATTGGGTCTACTGAACTAAAGTTCTAAATGATTCCAGAGCCCTCAACTTCTCGAATGTTGGGTCTGAGGTGATGATTTTTTTCACTCCAGGGTTCATTTTTATAACAATTTCAAGGTTTTTGATCCCGTCCCCAAGATCCCCTTTCATAACGTAAGAGCGAGCCAGCAGTAACCGGTGGGCGATGATGTTCTCATGGTTGGGATGAATGACAAACAATCTTTCCAGAATAGAAATGACCCGGTTATACTTTTCTTTTTTATAATTTACGGTGGCGGTATTGAGCAGAGCGGTGAGGTTGGCCGGGTCCATTCTTAAAACCATAGAATAAATTCCCAAGGCGCGTTGGTACAATCCGAAATGAGCAAAAATCTCGCCCTTTCTGTTCAGTGCATCGATAGGGTTGATGAACAAAGCATTTGGGTTTAGCGGTTGTCGCTCCGTTGAATCAATTTTCTCAGGAAATTCCTCCAACGAGGCCTTGGCAATTCCATTGGGGTCTCCCAGACTCTTGGCCTTTTCGTATAGTTCTTTGGCTTTGCTCAGGTGTCCTCGAAGAACTTCTATGTCGGCCAGTTCCTGGTATCCCCGGCTCTTAAGCTTGTCATCGCCTTTGGCGTATTCAATAAACTTCTCGACGGATTTTTCGGCCATGTCCAACCGCAAAAAAAGGCTATGGAGTCCGACAAGAATCTCCTGGACTTGCAGGTCATCGGGACTCAGGCGGGCGGCGGTTTCTGCTTCAATGAGGCATAAACCGTATTGTTTGGACTGGTAAAGTGATTTGGATCGGCTCATATGATACTGCCCGGGGACAACTTTCAAAGGCAATTTTTCTGTAGAATTTTTATGAATGTATTCTTTGAGTAGTTTAGCCGCCTTTGCCTTGGGGTGATCCCGATGGTTGTCCAGAATATGGTTAATATAAAACTCTGCTTGTTCCTTGTCATTCCGCTTGGCATACAGGTAAGCGAGTTGGTAAGCCGCTTCAACATTATCTTTGTCGATTGAAAACGCCTGCTTGAAAGATTTTTCAGCCTCAGCATTCTGGTTCAGGTAATTTAAAACCATCCCCTGTTCATAAGGATATGTGGAATTTTTGGGGTCCAGCCTGGCGCTTTCCGCCAACTCTTTGTTGGCTTCTTTCGCCTTGCCACGAGCCATCAGGGTTAGAGCAAACTCATAATGCGCCAAAGGATCTTTATTGTGTTGCTGGGCGGCGATGATACATGCTTTTTCAGAAATCAGACCGTTGCCGAGTTTGCGATGGATCTGGCAGAAGGCGAAATGCATGCCCGGGTGCTGGCGCTCCTTTGTAAATCCGGTCAGCAGAACTTCCAGAGCCTTCAGGGGCGTATCTTTTTCATTTAAAATCACCGCTTTTAGAATTTCAGGAGTGGCTTCTTTGGGCTGATTAGTTATTTTTCCGTCAAGAATAGCAAGGGCTTCGTCAAATTGTTTTTGTGAAACCAGCTCCCGAACCTTCTGGTAGTCCGGGTCATTTCTATCATTGGAGACAGAAAGGTCCCAGTGCGCTATATCCAGCGAAGGGTAGGTTGCGTTTGCGGGAGCAACGGTTGCCAGGAATAAGAGAGTTGCTAATATTACTTTTTTAAGAGATATCATTTTTAGTTTTCTGCCTCAAGGCTGTATTAGTTCGTATTGATTCGCACGGCCCGAGTGGCCTTTCGTGAACGGGATTTTTTGTTGCTATTAAATATCGCGCCAGTATTGAAAACCACTCCAAGTGCGTTGTAGCGGCCATTTCCCTCTGCCGACCACAGGGAGCCGCTGCCATTTTTCTCAAATATGGGATCGATGTGTATTTTCATTTCTTTTCCTGCCTGGGAGCTGTTCACCTTTTCTGGTTCGTAGAGGGTTTTAAGTTCCTCCGTGGTGGGCAATTGCCAGTCGATGTATTGGGCAAACCCTTCATCGTTGAGTTGCCGAACGTAATCGTGAACCCCCGGCCAACTGAGCCAGTGTCCGGAATGTAAATAGGAATCTTTTTTCATCCACATCAGGCTGGTTTTGGTGTCCGTGATCGTGCCATCGCCATTATCTGAAAAACGCTTGTCGTTGGATTCTATAGGTGCCGCAAGAACGCTCGAACTCAGAATGCCCATTAGAAGAAATAGTGTTATTAAGGTGATGGATTTCAAACCTTTGATTTTGAATGGATAGAAGATTGATTTAGTCATTGGCCTATTTTTTCTTTTAGTAATTTATTGACCATGCCTGGGTTGGCTTTGCCCTTGCTCGCCTTCATGATTTGACCGACCAGAAAACCGAGTACCTTGTCTTTTCCTCCCCTGAGTTCTTCAACCTGACTGGGGTTGGCCTGAATGACCTCATCCACGATTTTTTCTATGGCTGAGCTGTCGGTGATTTGTTTGAGCCCTTTTTCTTCAACGATTTGGTCAGCAGGTTTTTGCGTCTGATACATTTCCTCAAAAACCCCTTTGGCGATATTTCCGCTGATCGTTCCCGAATCGATTAGTTTAAGCAGGTTTACCAGTGCAGAGGGCGAAACCGGGCACTCTGCAATGTTCCCGCCGTCCTTTTTTAGTTCTCGCAACAGGTCTCCCATCACCCAGTTGCTGATGATTTTAGGTTGCGGAAACTGGGTAGCGCACTGCTCGAAATAATCTGCCAGAGGTTTCGAGGAAGTTAAAACCCCCGCGTCATATTCGGGGATTTCGTAACTGCTGACGAAACGCTCTCGTTTCTGTTCGGGAAGTTCAGGAATCGTTTTACGAATTTCTTCCACCCATGCGTCATCAATCATAATGGGAACCAGGTCCGGATCGGGGAAATAGCGGTAATCGTGGGCTTCTTCTTTGCTTCGCATCGTGAAGGTCTCGTCTCGGTCTGAATCATAAAGTCGGGTTTCCTGTTTCACGCTCTCTCCCTGATCCAAAATCTTCGTTTGCCGTTTCACTTCATACTCAATAGCCTTTTGCACGAACTTGAAGGAATTGAGGTTCTTCAATTCTGTGCGGGTTCCAAACTCTTTTTGTCCGATGGGACGAATGGAAACGTTGGCGTCACAGCGCAGACTTCCTTCTTCCATATTGCAATCGCTGACTTCAGTGTACTCTAAAATGGATTTCAACTCGGTCAGGTAGGCCCGGGCTTCTTCCGGCGACCGCATGTCGGGCTCGCTGACCACCTCGCACAAGGGTACGCCGGTGCGATTAAAGTCGACATAGCTCTTTCCAGGACTTCCCAGGTTTTCTCCGTGAATCAGTTTCCCAGCATCTTCTTCCATATGAATGCGGGTCAACCCGATTCTTTTTTTTGTGCCATCGACATAAATGTTGATGAATCCGTTTGTTCCCAAAGGGTGTGCCATTTGGGAAATTTGATAACCCTTGGGCAGATCGGGGTAAAAATAGTTTTTTCTCGCGAAACGATTCATTGGCTCAATTGTGCAATGCGTTGCAAGGCAGGCCTTCATGGAGAAATCGAGAAACCGTTTATTTAAAACGGGAAGAACTCCGGGCATCCCCAGACAGATGGGACAAGTGCTCGAGTTCGGGGGTTTGCCGAATTCAGTGGAGCAGGAACAGAATATTTTCGTTTTGGTTTTGATCTGGACGTGAACTTCCAGCCCAATGACAGTTTCGTACTTCATAAGTGAATCCGTATTCTCAAACCGTATTGTCTACAGGGTTGACGTATGTTGAAGTTTTCAAGTGGCTATGATTTTAATCACCTGAGCGTGTTCCGTCAAGCACTGTCGAACCTCTGCTGGTAATTTGTAATGTCTTTATTTTGCGGGCAAAAGCTCTTTCTGCTCGCCAGCAATAGTTATTGCACGCTGGCTCCACGCCGAGTGGTTAATGAACTGTGAAACCGCCATCTACCGGAAGAACCGTGCCCGTGATAAAAGATGACTCATCGCTGGCTAAAAAGAGGCAGGCGTTCGCCACATCCTCAGGTTTTCCAAACCGACCAATCGGATAATCCTTGCTCCATTCCTGCATCAGCGTCTCATCGTTCATAATGTCGGCGGTCATATCGGTTGCTATCAGGCCGGGGCAAATGGAGTTGGAGCGGATGCCATAACTGCCATATTCCACAGCGATGGACCGGTTGAGTTGATTCAGGGCTCCTTTGGAAATGTTATAAGCCGCCACCTGAGGCACTGCAATGATGCCGAGAATGGAGCTGATGTGGATGATGCTTCCACCTTTTTGCTCCATCATCACAGGGAGCACCTTGCGGCTCAACTGGAATATGGCCCTCATATTGACGTTCATCATTTCATCATACTGTTCATCAGAAATTTCGTGCAGGGGCGCCCCTTTGAAAATTCCGGCATTGTTGACCAGTATGTCGATGTGCTGGAATGTGCTCTGGGTTTCCTGAACCAGCCGGTTCAGATCTTCGATCCGGGTCATATCTCCCTCGACCGTCAGAACTCGAGACCCCAGTCCCTGAGCAGTTTCCTCTAGTTTGTGTTTTCTCCGACCAAATAAAACCACATTAGCGCCTTCCCTGTGGAAGGCTCTGGCGGAGGCTTGACCTATGCCAGAGCCGCCGCCGGTGATGATGGCTGTCTTGTTTGCGAGGCGCATTTTATTCCTCAATGATTATAAAATATGGAACCAAGGTATGTATAATAGGGTCGATAATGGTATTTTTTACTATCATAGTCCAAGTCTGACAGACTTTTCCAGTTGAATCGATGCGTTGCGTAGGTAGAAAACAATTATGAAATATGCATATTATGGTTTTGGGGGTTTTATCGGTTTTGTCTGCGGAATGGGCATCAACCTTATTTTTTACTGGTTGGATCAGGCGGGGGTGAAATTTGCCCAGTACCTGATCAAGAATTTCGGATTTCTGGGGAAATACCTGCTCGAATTGATCAACGCCCTGCCCATTATCGGGGTGGCATTAGGGATTATTTTAGTGAAACTTCTCTTTGAACGGGAACTGACTGACCACTAGCCGTGTACTCCTTCAGGGCATGAAGGCCGGATGTGTCCCGGATTAGCCCTTCAACAACATAAAATTAATGGTAGAATGAAAACCGCAATAATTATCACCCAGGATCGAGAATGAGTAAAAAATTCAACGATAACATTCTGAAGGCCTTGGAGGCTTCCCACGAGGCTGTGAAAATATGCAAGCAGGCCATGATTGATGCCAATGATGAAAGTTGCCGGGCCATGTATTTTGCAATCCAAAAGGATTGTGAAAAACATGTGGAAATGTTGAAAGGAGAAATTGAGCTTCATAAGGTGCAAAAAAAATGGGATGGCTAAATGCGTATATTGATCGTAGAAGATGAAAAAAAGGTTTCCGGCTTTATTAAAAAAGGCCTTGAAGAGGAAACCTACGCTGTGGATGTCGCACCCGATGGGGAAGAGGGGTTGCTTCTTGGCGAACAGAATCAGTACGACCTGATTATTCTGGATCTCATGCTCCCTAAAATTGACGGGCTGGAAGTTTTATCTACCCTGAGAGCTCGGAAAATCGAAACCCCCATCCTTCTCCTCACCGCTAAAGATTCCGTAGAAGACAAAGTGACCGGCCTCAACCTGGGAGCCGATGATTACCTGACCAAGCCCTTTGCATTTTCGGAGCTTTTGGCAAGAATTCGTGTCCTGCTCCGAAGAGGAAAAGCCGAAGTCCAGACGACACTGGAGATCGCCGATTTGACTCTGGATCTTGTCAGCCACAAAGTGAAACGCCAAAATCAGGAAATCGAACTGACTGGGAAAGAATACAGCTTGCTTGAATATTTCTTGCGAAATCAAGGGAAGGTGCTGACGAGAACGATGATCGCCGAGCATGTCTGGGATTATAATTTTGATACCTTCACCAATGTGATCGATGTTTACGTCAATCATTTAAGAAAGAAAATCGACAAAAACTACTCCCAAAAGCTTTTACATACTCTCCGGGGCGTTGGATACATCATGAAAGAATAGCTATGGCTTTCCAATCCATTCGTTCCAGATTGACTGCCTGGTACATCTTATTACTGGGCATCATCCTCATTTTATTCAGCGTTTTCCTTAATTATTTTCTTTCCAAACGTCTCTATGAAAGTGTCGATAACTCCTTGACGGTTTCGGCTACCGTTGTTGCTGCCTCGGCAGTGATGAAATTCAATCGTTCTCCATTACCCGGACTCGACCAGTTATTTAAGCAGTTCATGGGAGCTGGCGACCTCAACAAGTTTTACAGAATCTACGATGGTTCCGGCAATGTCGGGTCTCGGTCAAACAATATTGATGCTTCCAAGTTTCCATTATCTCAAGTGGCTTATGCCGAGGCCCTCAAGGGAAAAAACTCCTACGAAACATTTCTCGTGGATGGCAAGCACCCCATCCGGGTTATCACCATGCCCATTCTGCGAGAAAAAAAACTGGCGAACCTGGTTCAGGTAGGGACCTCACTGGAATCAGTTCGGGAAACTCTGCGCAACTTGCGGATATTTCTGTTCACCGCTGTTCCCACGGTGCTTATTTGGGCTACACTGTTGGCGCGATTTCTGGCCCGGCGAGCTTTGAAACCTATATCCAAAATCATTCAAACCGCCAGGGATATTGGGCAGGGACAGGAGTTGAGCCAGCGTATTCCCGTATTCAAAGTGAAAGATGAGTTGGGTCAGTTGGCTTTAACTTTTAATGAAATGATGGATCGACTGGAAAACTCCTTTGCTCAGATGCGTCAATTCAGCAGTGACGCTTCGCATGAATTGAGGACACCGTTGACGGTTTTGCAGGGGCAAAACGAATTGATACTGAGTAAACCGCGTGACCCGAAAGAATATCAGGAAGTGATCATCAGTAATCTCGAAGAGATCAATTATATGTCGAAAGTGCTGGAAGATTTGTTCGTCCTGTCAAGATCCGACGAAAATCAGATTCTTCTCAATTGCAAGCCGATGGATCTGAAAGATCTAGTGGAGGAAGTGTGCAGGCATGCTGAAGTGTTGGCGGGTGATAAAGATATTTCCATCATCATCGCATTTTTGGAGTCGGTGAAAATCAGTGGAGATGAGGTGCGTCTCCGGCAAATGATTTGGAATATTCTACACAACGGGATTAAATACACGCAACCAGGTGGTGAACTGAAAGTCTCTTTGCTGGCGGAGGCGGGGTTCGCCTTGTTGTCGATACAGGATACCGGCATTGGAATACCCGAAAAAGACCTGCCATCTATTTTTGACCGATTTTACCGGGTGGATAAAGCCCGGTCACGCGATGAAGGCGGTAGCGGGCTGGGACTCAGCATCTGCAAACACATTGCCGAAGCTCATAAAGGCGGTATCGAGGTTGAAAGCAAGCTGGGTGTGGGCACCCGCTTCAAAATCCGCATTCCCTGCACTACGCATGTGGCGAATGAGCAATAGCTTGTCAAGCCATCATAGCTCGTTGCCCGCAAATAAAAGACATTGCTTTTGCGAGAAGATTTGCATGAGTTATCATTCTATTCGTCATCGCTGCGAGCGACTAAAATGAGCGCGGCGATCTATTCTTCCTGAAAAGCCAGGATAATTTTTCCTGGCCATATAAAAGTATAGCTAGTTGGCTGCACGCCTAGTGCAGTTGGAGGATGACGTTTTTGACCTGGGTATAATTTTCCATAGCATGAATGCCCATGTCTCTACCGTATCCACTTTGCTTGAAGCCTCCGAAAGGTGCCGCCGCATCGAAAATATTGTGGCAGTTCACCCACACTGTGCCAGCCTTAAGACCTTTGGCGACCTTGTGCGCCTTATTGACGTCTCCGGTCCACACACTGGCTGCCAGACCGTAAATGGTGTCGTTACCTCGAGCGATGACGGCATCGAGGTCTTCAAACGGTGCGGCGACCAGGACTGGACCAAAAATTTCTTCCGCCACGATTTTCATCTCTGGCGTAACATTGTCAAAAACTGTAGGCTGAACATAACATCCCGATTCCATTTCATTTCCCGGAGTGTTACCTCCAGCGCGGGTTATGGCGCCTTGCTGTTTTCCGGAACGAATATAACCCAATACACGTTCCTGCTGTTCGCGTGATACGAGTGGCCCCATCTCTGTGTCTGTACACATCCCCGGTCCGATTTTGATGTTTTCAGCCAGTTCAGAAACTCGCCCGATCAGTTCTTCATAAATATTTTTATGCACCAGAAGACGTGAGCCTGCCGCGCAACATTGTCCGTGGTTAAAAAAGATAGCCCCCGCGACTCCCTGAGCGGCCATGTCAAGATCGGCATCGGGGAACACGATACTGGGAGACTTGCCACCCAGTTCGAGAGACACCCGTTTTATATTTCCGGCCGAAGATTTGATAATTTCATGCCCGACTTCAGTGCTCCCGGTGAAGGCAATTTTATCAACATCGTCATGACGGGCAAGAGCCTCGCCGGCATCGCCGAACCCGGAGATGATGTTGACCACTCCATCAGGAAAGCCCGCCTCGGCAAACAGGTCAGCAAGATACAAAACGGATAACGGTGTCTGCTCTGCCGGTTTTAAAATCACGCAATTGCCTGTTGCCAGAGCCACGCCCAGTTTCCACGTCGCCATGAGCAGGGGAAAGTTCCAGGGAATGATTTGCCCGACAACACCCATAGGTTCCCGTAAAGTATAATCAAGAAAATCGGCACCCGGTGCATAGGGGACGGAGATGTCAACCGTTTCACCATGAATCTTCGTTGTCATTCCGGCGTAATAGCGAAAGTGATCAACCGTGAGCGGTACATCTGCAGCGCGGGCGATGGATAGTGGTTTTCCATTGTCCAGAGTTTCCAGTTGCGCGAACTCTTCGGTACGCTGTTCGATCAAGTCGGCCAGTTTCCACATCAACTTGCCCCGTTCCGAAACAGTTACTTTTCTCCAGGGGCCGTTTTCGAAGGCGTTTCGTGCCGCCTTGACAGCGCGATCAATGTCTTCTTTTTCACCCTTGGGCACGCGGGTCAGGACACTGTTGTTAGAAGGATCCAGAACCTCAAAGGTTTCTCCATTGGCAGCGTCGACACGTTTACCATCAATCAATAGTTTTTGTGGGGCGGCGAGAAATTCTGTTACTGCTGAAAGCGGTTGGGGTGTGGTGGTCATGGCTAACTCCTATCAGGATTGAGAACCAGGAATAAAGCGATTCTCATTCAATTAAGTTTCAGGTTCGGCCCGATTATCATACTGATTGAGAATGAAATAAAGATTTTTTTTGAAGTTAAACAGGTAGGGTCTATAAAGCCTGGGCATTGATGGCGGTTATTGTATCCAAACAAGAGGACGGTAAATCCAGGCTTTGTCGCCTGCGGCGTCTTCGACGTGTACCCAGTTGTTCTCGATTTTGAGGATTTTCATGGAAAAATATTTATCAACAGGCGCCCATTTCACCATGGGGTGTTCGGTGCCAGGTCCTGTTCTGAGGTTGGTTTTATTGTTCTTAATGGCGGCACATTTATACTTTTGAGTGGTGAGCTGTGCATGGACCCAATAAGAGTCGCCGTCCAAATCTTCTACCTGTTTCCAGTCACCTTTGGTTGTTAAAAGTTTGAAGGGCATGTATTGAAACACCTGCCAGAGTTTTTCGTGTTTGGTGCTGGGTCCATTTCTTAAATTGGCTTTTTCGTTTTTGATGCAAAGAGCCGTTGCAGAGCCAGCCCCAACGAGAAAAAAGGTTAAAATCAAAATAGATAAGGGAGTTTTGTTCATAAGCATTTGATTGGGAACAGCTAGTGAGCGGAGTGACGAACCTGAAGCAGGAAACGGCAATATGATAAACTTATTTAATTATTTAGATGAAGCCTGTTTTCTCATTCAATCATCTTTCTTAAGCATAACAAATTTTTAGGCCTCCATCTGGTTTTTCTTTTCTTCACTTTGAGGAGGGGGATAAATTCTCTTGCTACAAATATTAACATTTTTACAGCTGCTACTAATAATGGCGGTGATTGTTTACCTGACGGTGAACATGTTTTACCTGGTTCGTCTTGAACCTGTTCTCCATAAGTTGGATGATCTGCCGATGGTTTCAGTCTGTGTTCCCGCACGGGACGAAGAGCGGGGAATCCGGGCTTGCCTGGAATCTCTTTTGAAACAGGATTATCCTGGATTTGAAGTGATCGTGGTGAACGACCATTCCACCGATCGTACTGGTGAGGTGATTCGCGAACTGGAAGGAAAAGACTCTCGTTTGATTGCATTGGACGGAGAAGATTTGCCGCAAGGCTGGCTGGGCAAGCCCTTCGCTTTGCATCAGGCCTTTCAGAAGGCTAAAGGAAAAATTTTATTATTCACCGATGCGGACCCTGTTTTTGAGCCCCATGCATTGCGTACTGCTGTTTTCACTATGCGGGAACGTAAATTGGACGCTCTGACCTTGATGCCGAAAGCCGAGTTCGGTTCGTTTTGGGAGCGGGCGGTGCAACCGACCATCTTCGGTTTTATCGGATCTCTGACACGATTCCGAAAAGTGAACAGTTTGCATCACAAAACCGCGATGGGATTCGGCGCGTTTCTGATGTTCAAACGTTCTGCCTACGAAGCCATAGGCGGGCACGAGGGTGGCAAGGCCGATGTTCTGGAAGATGTGTTGATCGCCAAACGGCTGAAAAATGCCGGACTCAAACTTCTTGCCGCCGATGCCAAACGCTTGTTTTCAATTCGCATGTATTACGGGTTCCGTGAAATCTGGGTTGGCTGGCGCAAGAATATGTTTCTGGCTATGAAGCGGTCGATCTTTCGCGCACTTTATTATGTTTTCATGGTGTTGGCATTTGTGCTGACACCTTATCTGATTCTGGGGTGGAATTTGGTGGCCGGAGCTGGCCTGATCTGGCTGGGGTTCTCTCTGCTTGGTGTCATCATGGTTTCAGCGGCAACGATTAAAACTTGTGACGAGCTGGGGTTGGGCCGCATAAACGCCTGCCTGTTTCCGATTGGTGCTGTCGTGATGGCGGCCATCATGATAAACTCGATGATTCAGGTTCTGGTTTTTTCCCGCACCGAGTGGCGGGGCAGGATTTATTCGGTGGAATAATTCAACCCATTACAATCTCTTACGTGCTATGGACAATACCCCACGACTATTTATTAAGGCAGGCCTCATCTATGCCGTGATTGGTGCTTTGCTTGGCATCACCATGGCCATCAACCCTTCGCTTTCGCATTCGCTACGGTTTATCCACATTCATCTGAATCTGCTCGGGTTCATGACCATGATGGTATCTGGCGTGGCCTATCATGTGCTTCCCCGATTCAGCGCACGAACATTGCCCTGGCCTGCCGGAATGAAATATCAGTTTATTTTGCAGAATGTCGGTCTCATCGGTATGGCGGTTGTGCAGGGTTTCGATGACTGGCGCGGAGGCGGGATGTCCCAGTTGTTCTTCATCTTTTTTGCTGCCCTCGCCGGAATATCGTTTGTGATCATGTTTTATAACCTTTATTTTGTCCTCTCCCCCGAGAAGGAGGAACCGCGCCCAACAAAAATTACCGGAGACATGAAAGTGGGGCCGGTGATTGACCAGTTTCCAAAAGCTCTGGAAGTTTTTATTGAAAGCGGTTTTCAGGCTTTGGCTAATCCGGCTGCGCGGCAAACCTTTGCCCGAGTGATATCGATCGACAAGGCCTGCGAAAAACACGGAGTTCCTTCGGTAGCATTTCTTGAAAAACTCAATCAGAAGGTATTTGCTAAAGAAGCATCTTCAGATTCTCCCACCCACCCGGAGGGATCTCCGGCAGCCGGGCAGGAAATTGAGCGCGGGAAAATGTGCGAGGCCGATACCCGGGTCGGTAGTTTGATCGTGACTTACCCGACCAGCAAAAAAGTGTTCGAAGCGCATTATGGCGAAGGGTGTTTCTCCTGCCCCGGCCAGGTTTTTGAGACGGTGGAACAGACTGCCAGCATGCATAATGTAGACCTGAAACTCATCCTGCCTGAAATTAACAGCGTAATAGAGAAAGAGTTGAAAACTTCCTGACGCAGTGAATTCCACTAAAAACCAATTCAAAGAATACGTACTGGATCAGTTGCATCACTTAAACGGGATAGAATGCAAGGCCATGTTTGGCGGATTCGGATTGTATTGCAACGGGGTATTTTTCGGCATCATCGCCGATGGTTGCGTGTATTTCAAAACCAATGCATCTACCGTTGAAGCGTATAAAGAAAGAGGCATGCAACCATTCAAACCTTCTTCCAAGCAGACCTTGAAAAACTATTACGAAGTCCCGGAAGAAATTCTCGAAGACGATGAAGAACTTACCGAATGGGCCCGCAATACCCCTTGTATGTTTGCAAGGAGGTAATATTGTAGTAATAGTTGTTCCTGTGAG
>JACKQG010004822.1_pt1 | contig 15405 bp, 15 predicted proteins | sample 8237621 | NCBI WGS metagenome assembly JACKQG01 (sample SAMN15677084, study PRJNA649215) | marine metagenome | biome: marine; feature: Black Sea; material: saline water; isolation source: suspended particulate matter (SPM) from the Black Sea western gyre | collected 2013-06-09/2013-06-10 | depth... | reverse complement strand
TTTGCTGAGCGATCAGGTGTTGTAGATATTGGTCTGGAAGGAAAGCTTTTGATGACTTTTACTCGTATGGTTGCTTGGGCTGGGGAAGTTCGTTCACTGGAAATCCGGGCAAACGCCGACACTCCTAAAGATGCGCAAATGGCAAGAAGTTTTGGGGCCCAGGGAATAGGACTTTGCAGAACAGAGCATATGTTTTTCGATGAGGAACGTATTTTTCTGGTTCGAAAAATGATCCTTGCGGATAATGATAAAGTTCGGAACGAAGCCTTGAAAAAACTTCTTCCCATCCAGCGAAATGATTTCCTGAGTATTTTTAAGGCGATGGAAGGTCTCCCCGTAACGGTACGATTGCTCGATCCCCCTCTTCATGAATTTTTGCCTAATGCAGCCCCGGAAATAAAAAGTTTGGCACGGGAAATGAAATTGTCCAGTATGGCCTTGAGCAAAAAAATCGAGAGCATGAATGAAATGAACCCCATGCTGGGACATCGAGGTTGTCGGCTCGGTATTACTTTTCCTGAAATTTATAAAATGCAGGTCCGCGCCATTTTAGAGGCAGGATGCAAACTGGTAAAAGATGGAATCAAAGTTTACCCTGAAATCATGGTGCCTCTGGTAGCGCATGTTAATGAGTTTAAAATTGTCCGAGAATTTATACTGGAAGTGGCTTCGGAAGTTCTGAAGAAGGAAGGGGTCGACTTAAAATTTGAAATTGGCACTATGATAGAACTTCCTCGAGCTGCCCTGACCGCCGATGAAATTGCCAGGGAAGCAGATTTCTTTTCATTTGGTACCAACGACCTCACTCAAACTGCATTTGGGTTAAGTCGTGATGATTCTGGAAGTTTTCTCATGCAATATGTCGATCAGGGAGTGCTGGATCATGATCCGTTCGTATCTCTGGATCAGAAAGGTCTGGGACAACTTATACAAATAGCTGTGGAAAAAGGCCGAAAGGTAAAGCCTAAAATCCATATGGGTGTGTGTGGGGAACATGGGGGTGATCCCGCATCTATTAATTTTTTTAATCGTTTGGGCTTGGACTATGTCAGTTGCTCACCCTATCGTGTTCCTACAGCTATTCTTGCGGCGGCTCAGGCTGTTTTAAACGAAAATTCTTGATCAGTTGTGTTTGGAAAAAACCGTGAAAAAGGTTGACATCAATTTTATGGATAACCATAATAAAAAATTCTGCGTGACAACCTTGAATTTTAAGAATAAATCCGAAAGGGTTTGGAGGAATCAATGAATATTGCACTCACCGGCATTACTGGAATGGTGGGATCCCATTTTATAAAAAAGCTGTTGGAAGATAATTCCGAGAGTTCAACCTACAACGTCAAAGCTTTGATTCGCGAAGGCAGTGTGGTTGAGCATTTAAAAACTTTTGAAGATATTGATTACATCATCGGTGGACTCGAAGATAAGGAATCCCTCGCTAAACTGGTTCAGGATGTGGAGGTTCTGGTGCACCTTGCCCATTTCCCCGGTCCTGTACAAACAGTAGAAGAATTGATCAAGGTCAATATTGATGGGACTTTTGATCTGCTCGAAGAAGCACGAAAAGCAAAAGTGAAACAGGTTATTTTTATGAGCGCCTGCACCGTTTTTGGAGAAGTGCTTCCCACAGTTAATAAAGATAACCCTATGGATGAAAATCATCCTGTGCGTCCGAGTAGTCTGTATGGATCTATTAAAAATTCGATTGAAGGATTTTGTTTCCAATTTCAAAAAAGCCGGGCCTTCGATATCACCATTTTGCGCCCTGTCACTATTTATGGAGTACGCCCGCAACTTGATAAATCGGAATGGTTTCAGACCATTGACTATCTTGCCACCAATTACAACGTGGACCTGAAAGGAAGCACCAAATACGTTTCGGTAGATTCTGTTGTTCAAGGTATTCAATGTGTATTGGGCAATGCAGATGCCGCTGGGAAAATTTACCACCTGGTAGATGGCCATATCCATAACATGACATTGGGCAAAATGATTGCCGATACCATCGAATCCTTTGGGGAATGTGAAGGGGTGATGGGAGATGAAGGGGTTCCCATGTCCAATCAGGCAGCCAAAGATATTGGTGTGGAGTTTCGCGGTGAGGAAAGTATTGTTGAATATATCAAGCTCATCCACAAACTTCAGGGCGAGTATGGTGGCGAGCGAAATATTCAGAATTGGTAAAGATTAATATATGACTTCCCTAAATTCCCAATCTTTTATTGAGCGTTTAATTCAAGAAGACTATAAGTTTTTCACCGGCGTGCCCTGTTCTTTGCTTTCTGGATTGATTTACGAATTGGAAGGTCATCAAAAGGTCCGTTATATTCCTGCTGTGCGCGAGGATGCGGCGGTGGGGTTGTGTACAGGTGCTTACCTTGCAGGCACAATGCCTGTTCTCCTCATGCAGAACTCAGGCTTGGGATACAGCCTCAATGCCTTTACCTCTCTTAACTTAATATACAAAATCCCTATGCTGGTGATTATGAGCTGGCGCGGTAAAGACGGGAAGGATGCTCCCGAACATATCATTATGGGGGATATTGATAAGCAGCTTCTTAAGACTGCGGGGATGGAATATTCCATTCTCAGTGAAGAAAACTGTGAAGAGGTTTTAAAAAAGGCAAAACAAAAAATTTGCGAAGAAAAATTGCCTTACACATTGATCGTTGAGAAAGGGTTGTTTGATGAAAGGCACTGAAGCATTTCAGGAAATACTCCCACTAATCAATGACGAGCCTGTGGTGCATGCGAATGGTTTTATATGCCGTGAATCCTTCGCGCTTAAAGATCGTGAAGCTAATTTTTATATGATCGGTTCGATGGGGTTAGCCTCATCCATTGGTTTGGGCGTTGCCATGTGTAAGCCTGAAAAAAAAGTAATCATCATTGATGGTGATGGAAATGTATTGATGGCATTAGGTACATTGGCCATGATTGCGGCAGAAGCTCCCCCAAACCTGCTGCATATTGTTTTAGATAATGAGGTCTATGAATCAACAGGGAGTCAGAGATCTCTTTCTGGCAAGGTGAAGCTGGAAGAAATTGCGAAAAGCTCGGGTTATAAGAATGCTTTGAGAGTTGAGAAAAAGGAAGAAATTAAAGGAGCTTTTTTAAAGCTGAAAGAATTGCCCGGACCTAATTTTCTGTTGATCAAAGTGGAACCTTGTTTTGATCCCTCCACGGGTCGAGTCACCCACACACCTGAAGAAATTACCGAACGGTTTATGCAGGCCATCGCCTAGCCAGGCCCAAGAAAAGACAAAAAAAATCGTTGCCCTATAAATAGAGCAACGATTTAGATTTTGTTTTTGCTTTCCTCTCGGATTAGGCTAAGACGTCTACTTGGCCACCTGTGTCGGATTCTGTTGAAGAGCTTTGGGCGTTTGCTGAACCAGAATTATCCTGTGTCACCACACTGCCTTCTTCTCCGCCTGTATCACTGGGTGCTTGTACTGGAGGAACGCTGCTGGTCTGAGTTTCCTGTGATACCTGCCCCTGAGTTCCGTTTGAAGCAGAACTTGTGGTTTCTGTTTCAGAACTGGTTTCCGCAGTAGCTCTGGGTGCTGTTGACAAACTTCCTATGCTTGAAACGTCCATGATTAAGTGCCCCTTTTTTTGTTTTCAAAAAAATATATAAATTAAATTCTAAATATTATCCAACTCATTTCGAATTGCGTCTCTTAATTGAAGTTGTTCCTCTGATGGAACAGATCTAACGACTTCTTGCGTTTGTGGGTCAATAACCTTAAGAACAACATCGTTATTTTCTGTGACCGCGAACTTTCTTTGCTCGCTACCCGCAGTTGCTGTCGTGTCAGGGGTTGTAGGCCCTTGCTGAGCCAACTCCTGGCTTTGCTTCGACAAGCTAACTGTGTCGCCTGTGGGAGCGGTTGAAGCACCTGCATCGGAACTTGACTTGGGAGCAGTCGCTTTCGGTTTTGGTGCTGTCGGATTTACCACATTATTTATCGCCTGGGTATCCATTTTTTACCTCTAGTTTATTGAAAATTAAAGCTTTAAGTATTTCTGGTTATATGGTGATTCGGTTTTTAACCAGTACTCGCATTCTTCTTAACGGTGACTTTAGGGGAAACTTTAGAAAAATTTGATTTTTTTTAAAGAAAAATAAAAATAAGGGGATACAGGGGGAAAACCATTCGATAAGGTTTGAATTGAGCCTTTCAAGGGGTTATGATACCGGCTCAAAAATATTGAATTTATTGTGATTTAAGGAGTTTTGGGCTGATTTCTATATGCTACCGGGTCACAACTCAGAAATAGTACGTATGAAAGAATTTCGAAAAATTTTTAAATATGCCCGGCCCTATACCAAAAGCTTGGCTTTTGCTTTTTTATGCCTGACTCTGACTTCTTTGGTCAATCTGGTACTTCCTTTGATCGTTAGAAACATGATCAATGCTGTAGTGGTCCTAAAAGACAGTCAAATTCTAGATGGACTGGCCTGGGATTTGATCTTCATCATCTTCCTGCAGGCTGCCTTTGCGGTAACCCATAATTATATTTTTGGGTTTGTCGGTCACAGGATGACCACCGATTTTCGTATTGAATTTTTTTCCCACATACAATCTTTGTCTCTGCGTTTTTTCCAGGAGCGCCGCGTGGGGGAAATTCTTTCTCGGATGAACAATGACATATCAGTTATTCAAAATGCGTTGGTTACCATTCCCGTTGCTTTGTTGCGGCAAAGCATCACCCTGATTGGGGCCATGGCAATTATTTTATACCTGAATTGGAAGTTGACGGGGCTCATACTATTGATCTTGCCTCCGTTAATGATTTTCGCTCGAGTCTTCGGAAAACGTTTAAGACTATTTGCTGAAAAATTACAGGACCAGATAGCCCGGGCTGTTATTGTTCTGGAGGAAGTTGCATCTTCTATAAAGATTGTAAAATCGTTTACTCGGGAACCTTATGAACGTGAAAGATTTAAGAAAGAAATTGAATCCGCTTTTGAAAGGGCAGTAGACAAGCTGAAAATTTCTTCTTTCTTTGGTCCCTTTATTCTTGGACTTACTTTTCTGGTGTCGGCAGTTTTAATTTGGTACGGGGGCTATCAGGTGATGTCGGGAACAACCACACCTGGCGAGTTAGCTGCTTTTTTTCTTTACGCCTTGATTGTTGCAGGTCCCATAGGAACTTTTGTCCGTCTTTATACTCAAATTCAAGAGGCATCAGGAGCGATAAAAAGAGTTTATGAAATTCTGGATACGGTGCCCGCTATTGAAAACCCTGACAATCCCGTGTTTCTGGAAAATATTGCAGGGCGTATTGAATTCGAAAATGTGTCTTTTGGTTATCGTGAAGAATCTGAAATTTTGCACGATATTTGTTTTGAGGTTCAACCGGGACAGACCGTCGCCCTGGTAGGGCCCAGCGGGGCTGGAAAATCCACCATCATAAAACTATTGCACCGATTTTTTGATTCCAGGCAAGGCAGCATTCGTTTGGATGGACATGATATTCGGGATCTTGATCGCAAAAGTTTTCTCAGCCAGATTGCGCTGGTTCCTCAAGAGACATTGTTGTTTGGTGGAACGGTAAAAGAAAATATCTTGTATGGAAAACTGGATGCAACGGAAGAAGAACTTGAGGAGGCTGCTAGGAAAGCCAATGCGCATGACTTCATTATGGGGCTTGAAAAAGGTTATGAAACCATTGTAGGGGAAAAAGGCACCAAGCTATCGGGGGGAGAAAGGCAAAGGATCGCCATAGCAAGGGCTATTTTAAAGGATCCAAAAATCCTGGTGCTAGATGAAGCTACCTCTTCCTTGGACAATCGATCTGAAGCTTTGATTCAGGATGCGATTGATAAACTGATGGAAAACCGTACCACATTCATTGTAGCTCATCGGCTCTCCACCATCCACAAAGCAGATCAGATTATTGTGCTGGAAAATGGCAAGGTGGTTGAAACGGGTCAACATGAAGAACTGATGACCAACAAAAACCTTTATTACAATTTATATAAATTAAAAATGCGGGATCCCGTTGCTGTTGGGGAAAAGTGATTTAATCACTCTCCAGGGTCGGCACCAATTAGAAACCCTATCAAATGCGCCTTTTTTTCTGCGTCACCCCGATAATAGGTGCGGATCAGTCTTTGAATTAGTTCCGTTAAGTTGGGGTCTTCACCATACGCTTCCAACTCTTCATTAACTTCAGGCTCCTCTCCCGGAGCATGCTGAGTTTTTCTGATCGGACCTTTTCCGGTTAACAACCATATAATATTTAGATTTGTATGCTGATATAGCTTTGCAATAGTGTCCGCTGATGGAAGGGATTTGCAGTTTTCGATATCAGACAAAGAGCCTTGAGATATCCTAATTAATTTCGCTAGTTGGTAAGATTTTAATGGAAGGGACTTCCTCCATTGTCGGAGTCGAACTCCCAAAAATTTAGCTGTTCCTGATTTCGTTTCTTGCATTTTTTAACTCTTCCTTCAAAAATTAATAATCGGCATTGTGGTGCTTGGGGTTTTAAGATAATTGCAAAAAAATATTCCCTTTATTCAGGTTGAAAATAAACTAACCCGAGTGAGAGATTAGCTATTTCCTTAATAAGTATTTTAAAAGAGAAGCCCCATGGATTGCCCTGTTAAAGCCGGTTTTCCAAGTTCTAAGTGGGTAGCATAGTACGTGAAACCTGTTTCAATTGTCCCCAACCTGATAAATTTATAATTCCTGAAAAAAGATCACCAGTCAATCTTTAAATAAAAAAAATATTTAATTTATGGATAGAAATATCTTTTAGTGTTTTGGCAGGAGGATTTGAAAAAGACCGATCATTTCTTGGAAACCGTAATGGTCAACAAGAAACTTATATAAATGGGGGGCGTAGTTTTTTAATCGTCTTTCTTCTTTACCATCTATTGCAATGTCAACATAGACCACCACGTTTGGGGGGGTTGTTTTTAATATTTCAACCATTTCCAATTCTTTATCTTCATCCAACATACCCGGTAGTACCCATTCATAGGGAGTGGGGTTTACGCGGTCAGTCAAAAAATAAAATATAGGGTTGAGGGGCAGGACCAAAATAGGATCGCCCTTTTGCGAATATAAATTTATCCTATTTACAACTTCACTTATCCATTTAGCTTCAGCAGGACGGGTTAGAACATCTATTTTTTCCAGTTTGAGGGGAGCTGTTTCGGGGTACATGGCCTTAAGGTTTTTATTAATGGCCCAATCTCGGGCACCTATACTTCCTGCATAGAATCCGTGCTGAGTATTCATCTCATAGTAGAAAAGAGATGGCAGGAAAACGATTAACAAGCTTAAAGGAATGCGAGTAATTTTAGCGTGGATAGGATTTTCTGAGGAGCTCTGAAATAAAAGCACTTTTTGCCAGACCAGAAAGAGTAAATAACAAAACAGAATATAAAATGGAGGAAGGGTTCTTAAGAGATTGTCAAATCCGGCTCTCCAGATGACCAGTCCAAATGCGCAAATACCAAAACCAACTATTGTCAAGAGATGTAAATTGACATGGGTAAATTCGCGTTTGTTTGAAAAGAATCGCGCGAGGATGATTATAATTACTAACGAATAAACCCAAATGGGTAGGTAGAACAGAATTCTCTCAAAAATCTTATGATATCCCAATTCATCGTAGAGTTTGAAAAATGGGAATAGTTCTGGAAAAGGGTTTCCCCAAACCTCATGTGCATCTATCACTATTTTGAAAACCTGCTGAAAATATCCATCCTTGCCCAGATAAAATAGAAAAAATCCGATTGTAATGATTCCCACTCCTGACAAGTAGGCAAACTTTTTTGAGGAAGTATTTACTATATTTTTCAGGTGGATATTGAATCCCAAGGATTTATTAAATAACAAGATCCCTAGGACAATCATGCTGATCAGTATTGAAAAAAGTGTGACCTCAAACTTAAAAAATGAACTCAAAAAAATTGCCAGAACCAGTCCGGCAAGAGATATCAAATTTCTTTTTTCAATAGTTTTTGTAAGGAAGTAGAGAATGAGAACGACAAAAAACGGATAAAAGCGGTTGTAATACATAGAGGGGGCCGACAGCATACACAAAGCCGCCAAAAAAGCGAATCCGGCGGGCATGATTTTTCGGCTAACCGAGTAAACCATTAAAACCATAATGGGTGTCAGTAGGGCGACACCAATTCGCAGGCTTTGAATTTCCACCCCAAAAAACTTGAAAAATAGTAAGCCATACCAATAACGACCGGGGAGGTACCCATTGGGATTGAAATCTATAAGTGCTCTCTCCCCGTTGAGAGTTCTTAGCGTTCCATTGGCGTACCCCCCTTCGTCCCAAATATTAAATCCATATTCGGAAAAAGATAAGAAATAGCCTACCAGAGCTACATAGGTTAAAAGGATCAACCCCCATCTTTTGGCTAGATTTAATAGGTTCGGTTTTTCGATTGCTTTATCCATGCAAGCATTTATTCAATCAGGTGGGACCGCATTTCGTCAGCGAGTTTCAGATTTTCTTTAAGAATGGGTTCAAGAGCTATTTCGTCATCCATAAACTCTGCAAGTTTTTGTTTGGTCTTTATTATCCTGTTGTAGGATTCATCCACAGATTTATGGGGAATCTTTTCTGCTTCAATCCCCTCAATCAAAGTTTCTTGTAGTTGAGTGACTTTATCAAGGTCGTGGCAGATAAGAAATAAGTCGACTCCCGCGTTGATAGCCAAAGCAGGAATTTCTTGGGCAGTTTGTGTCACGGCCTGCATTTCTAGATCATCGGACATTACCAATCCCTCAAAGCCCATTTTATTTCGCAGTAAATTTTTTAAAATGATATTCGAAAAAGTGGCTGCAGAACTTCCATCCCAGGCGGGGTATACAACATGCGCGGTCATTATAACTTCCAACCCCTCATGGAATGCTTTGGAAAAAGGAACCAATTCAATCTGTTCCAATGATTCTAGATTCCTTTCTACCCGAGGAAGGGTTAAATGGGAATCTTGCGATGTGTCTCCATGGCCTGGAAAATGTTTTCCTACCGGAAAAACTCCGGCATCCCTGAATCCTTGTATTACCTTGCAACCCAAACGCGCTACCTTTTCAGGATCGGAGCTAATGGCACGTTTCCCGATAATGGGGTTGTCTGGATTAGAATGGACATCCAGTACAGGGGCGTAGTCCATATTAATACCCACGGCCTTCATTTCTTTTCCCATTGCCAAGCCGAACCGATACGCCAAATCATCCGAGTTGGCTTGGCCCAGGCAGCACATGGGAGGAAATTGCGTGAAGGGTTCTTTTAATCGTGCGACACGGCCTCCCTCTTGATCGACGGATATGAATAAAGGAGGAGAGTTCGGCGGTGTAATGGCTTGTAAATCTTCTATCAGTTTTTTTAGTTGTTTCGGGTTTTCGAAATTGCGTTCAAACAAAATCAAACCACCAATGCCCTGTTCGGCAATCAGCTTTTCGGTCCGGCTATTGAGGCTAGTGCCCTCGAATCCGGAAACGATCATCTGCCCTGTTTTGTGTTTGAGTGAAAGCAAGTTGGGTTGGTAGTGATAAGAAAAAAAGGCTTCGATACCCCTTCGGGGTACAACTAAATTCCACCCTGTCAAATGGGCTAGGGGGGTTAAACATTTCCTCTCTAGGCCTGCTATGTTACCATAACTTATTAATACAAGTTCAATCAGAAAGCTGACATAAATATATGCTTCGTAGAGTTGTGATAACCGGATTGGGTGCGGTTAGCCCCAATGGAATAGGTCAAAAAGAATTCTGGGAAAATACTTGCAAAGGAATAAGCGGGATCGATCGCATTACAAGTTTTGACCCTGTAGATTTAGCTTGTCAGATAGCTGGCGAAGTTACGAACTTCGATCCTTCCCTATATTTTTCTGCGACGGATTTAAAAAAGATGCCGCGCACTGTGCCGTTGGCCGTTGCAGCAACACAGGAAGCCTTGGCCAATGCAGGGATCGATCTCAGTACCTTTTCAGAGGAGGATTTCGAATCGCTGGGTGTACTGGTAGGGAGTGGTGGTTCGGGGTTCGATTTTTCTGAAAAACAATTTAAAATTTTCTTTTCCAAACAAAAAAATAAAATCAGTCCGTATGCGATTTCCAATTCGCTTGTGGGAATGCTCTCCAGTGAAATTTCCATGCGTTTTGGTTTCCAAGGGCGAAGTCATGTTATTTCCAATGGATGCACCAGTTCCACCGATGCCCTGGGTTATGCTTTCAATACTATTCGCCACGGGCAGGAAGACTGGTTTGTAAGCGGTGGCGTAGAGTCATGCGTTACTCCAGCAATGATGCAGGGTTTTGAGAGAATGAAAGTCAACCCGATGAATTATAACGATGATCCTTCCCGCGGGTCGCGTCCTTTTAATCGGGATCGTGAAGGGTTTGTGTTGGCCGAAGGTTGCTGGATGATTATTCTTGAAGAATTGGAGCACGCGAAAAAAAGGGGTGCTGATATTGTGGCGGAACTGGTCGGTTATGGAACCACCTGCGATGCCTATCACCGGGTAGCAATTATGCCGGATGGTAAACAATCTGCAAGAGCTTTGAGGCTTGCCATGAAAGATGCGCGAATCAATGAAGAAGAAGTGGATTACATCAATTTCCATGGCACCTCTACATTGATCAACGATAAAGTCGAAACCATGGCCGTAAAAAGCACCTTTAATGGAAATGCCTTGAACATTCCTGCTAGCTCCACTAAATCGATGGTGGGGCATCCGCAAGGAGCTTCGGGGGCTCTTGGGGTAACCGTTTCAGCACTTTCCTTGAAAAATGGATTTATGACTCCAACCATAAATATGGAAAACCCCGATCCAGAATGCGATATGGACTATGTTTCCAATGTCGGTCGGGAAAAAAGAATCGACGTTGCCATAAGCAACTGTATTTCGTTTGGCTCGAAAAATTCTGCAATCGTTCTTAAAAGATTTGAATAATCAATTGGATATGAAAATTTTTTGGGTCAAAGTTATAAGCTTTCCAATAGTCCTCTTTTGTTTTACGGGTTGTGCGGAAAAATTGGTGGACGTCAATGTGACCATTGTGGATCAAAAAACAGCACTCGAAAACCAGATCCTAGGGAGTTACGAGGAGTTAGGTAATGAAGTCTTGTTACTAGCTTCGGTTCGGTCTGTGGACGAAGAAGGAAAGCTAAAACCGGTTATTGAAATTCCTAAAGGCAAGCGGGAAGCTCTTAGGGCAATGCAGAGGCAGGAGTTTAACCATGATGATATTCAAGAATTTAAAAGAACCCTGTGTGCCGGAGAGGGTAACGATGGCCTGCTGAAATATATTGATAATGAACGAACCCTCAAAGATCCCAAGTTCAAAGAATTTGTAATGGCAATAATAAAGGAAGAGAATGAGGACCGGCTGACGGTCCTCAAGCGAATTGTAGCTACCAATGAAAACTTCTCAGAGAATGACCTGCCCAAAGTCCAAAAAATATCGGCCAGTTTAAACCGCGACAACGCCCTTGCCGGAGAAAAAATTCAATCGGATGAGGGGAAATGGGCTACCAAGTGAGGCACTAAATAATTCGCCTTATCGATAAGGCATTTTGTTTCCTTCAAGTTGCTTTACGATATCTGCTTCGAATGTATTCTCTTTGTGTACAAACTCCTCAAGCTCTTTAGGGCTTTTAAATTCAAAAACTTTAGGCTCTTTTTGCCCGCAAATTTCTTCATCTTGTTCAACGGTGAGCAGATTTTTTTCCAGCGAGCGGATTACGAATTTTTTCCTGGTTTTTAATTTAGAAAAAATTTCCTGATAAATAGGTTCCAGATTTAATGCCATGTGAATTCTCCAGCTTCAAGAATAATAGGAAATAGGTTTAGGAGCTAATATTAGCTCTACGAAATTTCAAAATCAAATATTTTGATTTTTTGATGTAAATCCATCCTTAGACTTAACACTGGAAAATTTTTGTGATAATCTATCCCCGCCTTTTTGAAAAAAGGCCCGCTTGACCCCTCTTCCCATCGGGTCTTTTATTCTGCAACTTTGAAAGCCATCCTTCAAATGACCAAAAAAATTACACTAAACAAATTGACAGAAGAAATAATTCGCGAATCTAAAGGTCCTTTTACAGTCAACGAATTTGCGAAAAATTTGGAAAGCCGTTGGCAGAAACAAATTTCTGATTCTTCATTAAAAAAAGTAAAAAGAATTTTACTCAATCACCATTACTTGATTGGAGTAAAGGAAGATGACTTTGTTCCTTGCCGTACCGTCATCGAAAAAATTAAGCATGTCTCTCTTTTTTTTCAATTAGGTACCTGGGAGTTGAAGCAGGGAATACTAATTCCTGGGCATCGCCTCATGCCATTTCTATTGGCAGATCAAAAGGAAAACGACCTGACTTTTTTAGATCCGGATGGAAATGAAATACAAAAAGTTAGGCAGACATTTTTTATTCAAGACGTGGCTTCTTTTTATCAGTATTGTGGGAACTTCCCGGAAGAAATAAAAATTAATGAAAAAGTTCCGGGGAAAAGCTGTATGACGGTTACAGCCTTGGATATGGAAAGTTGCTATAAAAACTTCAAAAGTAAATCCGGTGATGGTCTATTGATTGACCTGGTGGATTACGATAGAGGTGTTTATCAGTTAAGACCTTATTCTTCTAAACAGTTGCGGTCTGATCGATTGCGTCGCCGTTCGCTCAACCTCGCTCTCGCAACTCAAATGTATCCTCTATCTCAAGATAAAAAATTCTGCGCAGAAGGTCTTGAAAAGCAGTTGTTGAGAGTTCTATTTGCACTTGACCAAAATATTTTGAAAGACATCGATGTTTTTTCTGTGACTGATTTTCTTGAGTCCCTGCAAGAGTGGACCGTGGTGGGTTGTGAAACCGGTGGTGTCCAAATGGTGCCGGTTTGGAAATCCGAGTCAGGACCTTTTGTCCGTAGCAACTTGCGACGTACGATTAAAGGAGAACTAGGAACTCTTAATGAAATTTTTCAAGATCTGGAACTATCTTTTGATGCCCAGGAATTCAAGTCCATTCTTTATACCGTAATGTCTTCAGACAAATATAAACTTGAAACTGTTTTTTTCCTTTTATTTGGCGGGCAGGGAGAATTATTCAAAGACAAAAAACAACATGAAGTGTTTTATGGAAATTTGCGGGAGCTTTTATTCAAAATTTGCGAAGACTTGAAGACCAAAGAGTCTGCTCTTATCAGTGGATTACGAGAGCAGTGTGTAGATATGAAAATGAGTCTGATCGGTATAATGAGGTTTCTGGAAGATCAGGATGTGGGGCTCGAAGATTTGCCAGCAGAAATACTCAATCAGATAATTGAGCTAGATCAATTTTGCAATGGTGCTCTCAGCCGGTTTTCCATCCGGGATGAGCCGCCCGATCTGGTCTTCATTCGTGATTTAAGAGTGGCTCTCAAAGTCACGGTGCCTCAACTTGCAATGCTTGAGGAAGATATCTATTCCCATATTGCAATTTATTGAATCACACCACTGAGGCCGTGGCCTGAAGTTTGTTCGATGTTGACTTGAATAATGTCGCCGGGTTGAAACTTTGTCTCATCGCCTATTGCGTTCACTCTCCAGTACTGCGGATTCCTTCCTTTAAAGGAGTAGCCGGGCTTGGAGGATCCCCCCTCGATAAGCACTTCTACGGTTTTCCCTTGATAGCTTTGCCCCTTCTCTTCTGTCAGTTTGTTTTGCAGTTTGATAGTTTCTTGGAGTCGTTGGCTTTTAGTCTCCATAGGAACCGAATCTTCAAACTCACTGGCTGGTGTTCCGGGTCGTGGACTATAGGAAAACATGAAACTGCTACTGTAACCCACTCGTTCCATAACTTTTAACGTATCTTGGAACTGAGCATCGGTTTCACCGGGAAAACCTACAATAATATCTGTTGTAAGAGAGACATCAGGAACTTCAGATTTTAATTCATCAATCAACTCAAGATATTCCTCTACAGAATGATCGCGACGCATTAGTTTTAAGACTTCGTTGTTTCCACTTTGAATGGGAAGGTGCAGATGATTGACCAGCACATCGAGATCACGGTATGCGCGAATCGTTTCTCGAGTGAAATCATTAGGGTGACTGGTGGTAAACCGCAATCTTTCCAATCCGGGTATTTCTGAAATTTTGTATAAAAGTTCATGGAAGGGTATTGGGTTTGCCAGGCCACGTTTGCCATATGAGTTTACATTTTGCCCGAGAAGAATGATTTCTTTGGCACCGTGGTCTATAAAGTGACGTATTTCCTGATAAAGTTCTTCCGGCTCACGTGATTTCTCTCGTCCCCGCGTAAAGGGAACGATGCAGAAGGTGCAAAACTTGTCGCAGCCTTTAATGATGTTTACAAATGCACTGGGACCCGGTTTTTGAGGAAGATCCCCTGAAATTTCTGGAATAGAATATATTTTTTCCGAATCAAATCCGGTCCATACAAACGGTTTTTCTGACTCTCGCGCCCGGTTGACTGCTTTTCCTATGCCTTCCACCTGATCGGGACCCAATACAAAATCCAAAAACGGCATCCGTTTTAACATTTTCTCGCCGTCTTGTTGACCCATACAACCTGTCAGCCCCAGGATCAGTTCCGGGTTGTTGGTTTTTAAGGGTTTGAGTCCACCAAATAGAGAAAACGTTTTTTGTTCTGCTTTTTCACGTATGGAACAGGTGTTGACCAGAATCAGGTCTGCATCTTCCTTTTCCTGGGTACGGCGATAACCGGAATGGAACAGGATCAATTCCATCCTGTCTGTATCGGCCACATTCATCTGGCATCCGAAGGTTTCTAGAAATACTTGTTTCATAAGGAAAGACTCTAAGGGAATTGACCTTTGTTTTCAACCGAACTTTATAAAATCCGCAAATAAGGTAGGATTTTAGAATTCTAGTAATAAGCATATAATTTATTTAAATTTAATAGAATTTTAATGTCTTTATAAAATTTTGTTGACAAACTAGTGGATTTAAAATAAGGTCAATACATTCCAAAAAAAGTATTTAAATAAGCAGCATCTAACGCGTTAGAACCATTTGAAGGGGGGAAATACTGTGGCTAACACCAATAGCGTCCGACAAATCCGTGAAGCTAAAATGATGAGCAAGGCTGAACTTGCTCGTAAAGCGGATGTCACCGTTCAAACCATTGACCGGATTGAAAAGGGGAATGAATGTCGGCTGGATACAAAAAGAAAAATTATTTTAGCTCTAGGATACAAATTGGCAGATCGAACGCGAATTTTTGAAGATGAAAATGGGACTTCGCCTTCATTGCCAAATAAATCAGTTAAGAAAAAAGCTTAAGTTGGAGTCAGGTTTTATTAGGGGAGAATTAAAAATATCTTTTAATAAAATAAAGCCAGATAGAAAGATTCCCCTCGATTATCGGAACTTTCAATGGATACTTGTGTGGCGGGATCAAA
>JACKQG010004821.1_pt1 | contig 15405 bp, 20 predicted proteins | sample 8237621 | NCBI WGS metagenome assembly JACKQG01 (sample SAMN15677084, study PRJNA649215) | marine metagenome | biome: marine; feature: Black Sea; material: saline water; isolation source: suspended particulate matter (SPM) from the Black Sea western gyre | collected 2013-06-09/2013-06-10 | depth... | reverse complement strand
AGCGGTTGCAGTTGGAGGATATAATGATGGTACAGCGACTTATCAAAGTTCTACAGAAGAATACGATGGAACTAGTTGGACTACAGGTGGAAGTTTAAATACAGCTAGAGGTAATCACGCTGGAAGTTCTAAAGGAAGTCAAACTGCTTTTTTAGTAACTTCAGGTAATATTCCAGCATTAACAACAAATACTGAAGAATATAATGGAACTAGTTGGACTGAAGTAAATAATCAACCTACAGCTGTTGCATACCAAGGTTATGCAGGAACTCAAACAGACTGTTTAGTTTGGAATGGATATACACCTGCTGCTGTTACAACAACTTATAATTATGATGGAACTAGTTGGTCATCTAATCCTGCTTCATTATCTTTAGCAAGATTAAACTATCATAATAATGCAGGTACAGCATCTGCTGCAATTGTATTTGGTGGAGAAGGTCCTGCTGGAACGGTTACTACTACAGAAGAATTTTTAGGAGCAGGAGCACCAACAACAAAAACAATAACAACAAGTTAAAAAATTATGGCAGACTATATAAATATAAATGGAAATAATATCCCGATCAGAGCTTCTGATCCTAGTAATCCTATTTTAGGAGAGATTTGGTATAACTCAACTACAAATACTTTAAAGGGGAAAGGTTATCAAACAGCAGCTTGGGCTACAAGTGGTAATTTAAATGTTGGAAGATATGCTTTAGGAAATTTTGGTACACCATCTGCAGGTGATGCAATTGATGGAAACACTCACCCCGTAGGAGCACCTAATACTGCATCTAATTCTCACGAATCATATAATGGAAGTACATGGACAAGTTTAACTAACACTCCTTTTGCCGTTACATTTTTTGCATCTGCAGGAACATCAACAGCAGGAATTGGAGCAGGGGGTGGACAACCAGCAGGCTCATATCAAAGTGCTGCGTTTACTTGGGATGGTAGTGGTTGGACATCTATAACAGCAGTACCAGGTGGTGGATTTGAAGGTGCTAATTTGTTTGGAACTCAAGGAGCAAATATATTTTATGGTGGTGGAACTCCATCTGGATATCCAAATGCTGCATTTACAGGAGATGGTTCTAGTTGGACATCAGGACCAAATTTACCAGGAAGTAATTATTATGGTTGTGTTTGTACAGGAACTCAAACAGCAGCAATATCAATTGGTGGTGGGTCTCCAGTAAGTAATAAAGTTGTAGAATTAGATGGTTCAACATGGACTAGCGCAACATCAGTTCCTCTTACTGTGCCTAATGGTACTGGTAATGGAGTAGGTATTCAAACAGCAGCAGTTTATGCTCAAGGTACAGATAATCAATTTTGGAATGGAACTTCTTGGTCAACAGAAGCTAGTTTACCTACTGGTAAACCAAACAGAGCAGCTAGTGGTGGTACACAAGCAGGATGGTTTGCAGCGGGTGGTACACCTGGTGGTACACCAACTCCATCTGCAAGAGAAACTTCAGAGTATTCAGCTGCAGGACCAGCAACAGTTACTATCTCTAGCTCATAATTTTGTTTACTAAGGTAATTTAAAGTATATCATAATTTTATTATGTCAGAAAAAAGAAATATAAAAGACCTGGTTGATAAAGAATCAGATAATTTACATAACATTTTAGACCCAAATGACGTTACCGATTTTAAAGGTATGGTCGAAGAATTAAGAGACACTTGGACTAAAAAACAAATCTTTAGAACTGAAACAGAAATGAGATTTTCTGTTTTAAATGATATGAAATATCCAACTAAAGCTTCTAAATATTGGCAGTGTGTTAGAGAACAAAATGTTTATTTAGAAAATTTAATGAGTTTATCTTTTGACTATAGAAGAACTGAAGTTAAATTAAAAAGACTTCAACAAAAATTAAAAGATGAAACTGATGAATTAAAAAAAGAATTAATTCAAATAGATATTGATGAAAAAACATATTCTAAAGCTAATATGGAATTGACAGCAAAAGATAGAATGAGAGAAATTAGATTATGGTCTCAGCTTAAAAAAGAAGTGGATGATGGTACTTTTGATAAACAAAATGTTAATACTCATCAATTAGAATCATATCATAAAATAATGTTGAATAGAAAAGATACTTTAACTCCTGGATCAAGTCAGCCAGAAGTGTTTAATGTATTAGGTCAGTTACAAACTATTGAACGTGTAAAGAAAGAGAAGGTACAACTTGAACATACCAAAAGAGAAGCTTTATCTCAGGAATCAAAGCTTGGAGCAAAACCCGAGTAATCAAAAACAATCTTCACTTTATAAAAAAGTAAGAGACCATATTAAGAAAACGGGTTATATCATAAATCCATTATTAGTGGTTGAAGATGGTGATAGATATAAAGTTTTATATGGTAACAATAGATATTTATCAGGATTAGAATTAGGTTTTAAAGAATTTCCAATTCAAGTGTTGGAAAATGATGAAGTTTCTACTATAAGAGAAGCAGCAAAAAAATATAAAGAAATAAACTTAGATGAAATTTAATTTTGTATTTTTAGGTCAGTCGATATTAAAGTATCAAGTGCCGTTTGATATTTATGTAGCAATAAATCAAATATATGAATCTAAATTTAAAAAACTTAAACCTGCTAATCAACAACTTGTGGGTAAAATTGAAAATGAACATAGTTTATTTTATAATGGTGATGACCAATCAAAAATGCAAACACATAATTTATTACCATTAACTATTTTAAAATGGTTTGAAGAATGTTATAAACATTATTTAGATTTTAATAAAATAAAACCATATAAAGTACATTTAAATTCTATTTGGGTAAATGAAATGAAAGAACATGAATATAATCCAATTCATGTGCATCAAGGAAATTCTTATACTGGTTTATCTTCAGTGATGATTTTAAAATTACCAGAAAGTTATGGTGTAGAGTATTCATCAAGTGAAAATCCACAAAATGGACGATTACAAATATTAGGTTCTACATCTGGTCAGTTTGCAAAAATTGATTATCAACCAGAAGTAGCACCAAAAGATTTTTATATTTTTCCATATGATATGAGGCATTGTGTATATCCATTTAATGGCCCAGGTTTGAGGAGAACGCTAGCTGCAAATTGTGATGTAGATTATAATCCAATTCAAAATAGAGGAGTAAATTAATGTACGAAAATAAAATAATAACAGAGCCTAAATGGAAAAGTTGGATAATTGAAACAACTACTCCACTCCTTACACTAGAACAATGTAAAATGGTTATTGATTGTGGAAGGTCTCAGCCTCCACAAAAAGCTATGGTTGGTATGAATAAACCAGAAGGAGGTGTTGATACTAATAAAAGAGTGACTACAATTTCTTGGATTCCTTTTCAAGCGTTACCACAACTCTATCAAACACTAGATACCTTTATACAAAAAGCAAATTTAAATCATTTTGGTTTTGATGATATTAGAATTACAGAACAAGCTCAGTTTACAGAATATCCAGAAGGTGGTTTTTATGACTGGCATATGGACACTGATATTGTAGGTGCACACGAACCACCTGTTAGAAAAATATCAATGACATTATTATTAAATGATCCATCAGAATTTGAAGGAGGTCATTTAGAATTAATGAGTCCTGGTAAATTTAAACCAATGAAACAAGGACACGCAATTTGTTTTGCATCATTTTTAAATCATAGAGTAAATTCAGTGACTAAAGGTATGAGACAATCTCTTGTTGTTTGGTTTGGAGGTAAACCATTTAGATGATTAAAGAACAATTTTTTCCAACAACTATTTATGCAAAAGATATACAAATAGATAATAATCTATTAACCAATGTAATTGTAGATATGTCTAAAAAAGATCCAGGTGTTAAGAAAACAAATATGCATGGTTGGCATTCTAAAAATTTAGATGCTTCAAATAAAGAATTTGTGCCATTAATTAATGAACTATACAATATGCAAAATGAAATCTATCAAGAAGAATGGTTAGATAGAAAACCTGTGTTAGGTAATTTATGGGCTAACTTAAATCCTCCAGGTGGATACAATAGACCTCACATTCATCCTAATTGTTTATGGTCTGGTGTCTATTATGTAAAAGCTGAAGAAAACTCTGGTAAATTAGTTTGTAATGATCCAAGACCAGGAATACAAACGAATATGCCTATCAGGAAAGAGGGACAACCACCACAGCATTTATGGAGAGAATGTCATCTAGCACCTATACCAGGAAGAATAATAATGTTTCCTGCTTGGTTATGGCATGCAGTTGAACCTAACAATTCTAATGATATAAGAATATCAGTTTCATTTAATTTTATACAGGAAGGTTTTAATGTTTAATAAATATCAAGTTATCAAAAAAGCAGTCAGTTATGATTTAGCTAATTTTTGTTTTAATTATTTTTTACTTAAAAGAGATGCAGCTAAGTTTATGTACGATAATAATATTATACACGATAATGGTATGTTTGGCACTTGGACAGATACACAGATCCCTAATACTTATTCTCATTATGCAGATCCAGTGATGGAAACTTTATTAGTTAAAATGCTACCTGTTATGAAAGAACAAACAGGTTTAGATTTAATTCCAACATATTCTTATGCAAGAGCTTATAAAAAAGGAGATGAATTAAAAAGACATAAAGATAGACCTAGTTGTGAAATATCTACAACTATTAATTTAGGTGGTGACCCTTGGCCAATCTTTATAGATGGCACAGGGGCTGATTCTGTTATCAATGAAAGACAAAATTTAGTTAAACCCAACGCTCCTGCAGGCACGAAAGTCTTGCTTGAAGTAGGGGATATGTTAGTATATAGTGGTTGCGAACTCGAACATTGGCGAGAGCCTTTTGACGGGAACATTTGCGGTCAAGTATTTCTACATTATAATCATGTAAATGGCCCATTTGCTGAAAAAAATAGATTTGACGGAAGACCTATACTAGGAATACCACCAATTAGAGTTAATGGCTAAGAAAAAAGGAAATTTATATGGGAAAATTCATATTTATGAAAAAACAATTAAAGGAACAAGCATTGGTAGAAGACCAATTACAAGTACAATGAATAAAGACAAACGAAGATCATTTAAAAAATATAGAGGACAAGGAAGATAATGGCAAAAACACCAGATACAGTAGCATTACAGAAAGGTGCTGTAACATATACTCAACCAGAGCAAACAAATACTAAAAAAGCGGTTGATTTAATGTCGACTTTGTTGTCGACTCCAACAGCTCCTACAGGTACAACTATAACACCTCAAGTACAACAAGTAGCTAGTAATGAATTAATGGGTACTTCTGGACTTACAGGTGCACTAGCAGCAGCAACACCTACAACCCCTACAACACCTACGGCTACGGCTGCAACAGCACCTACAGCCACAACAAGTACAGTACCTACTGCACAAACAGGTACACAAATGACAGCGGCTCAAGTTGGTAGTGCAATACCTACAGCTACGGCACAAGTAGGAACTTTATCACAACCAATGACAGCACAGACAGGTGCTATTACTTCTGATGCTACAGTTAAAGGTCAATTAGAATCTTTACAAACAGATGTATCTACAGCTTTATCACAAGGTACTGCTATGCCAGTATGGGCTAGAGGAGCAGCTGAAGCAACTAAAGCAGCTATGCAAGAAAGAGGTATGGGTGCTAGTTCAATGATGGCTGAAGCATTAGCTGAAGGTATAATGAAATCTGCTATACCTATTGCTCAAGCAGATGCTGAGAATTATAAGCAGATGATATTCCAGAATTTAAATAATAGACAACAAGCTGCTATAACAAATGCTAATGGTTATTTGCAAATGGATATGGCTAATTTATCTAATAAACAACAAACATCACTAGCTAACCTTACAACTAGACAGGCATTCTTATTATCTGATCAAGCAGCTTCAAATGCTGCAGCACAGTTTAATGCTACAAGTACCAATGAAGTAAATAAATTTTATGATAATTTAATTGGGCAAATGAATCAGCAGAATGCAACTAGAACTGATGCCATGAAACAGTTTGCAAATACTGAATCAAATAAAATTTCAGCAATAAATGCACAGAATCAAGTTGCAGTAGATAAAGCTAATACAGATAGAATTGCAGCTATTAATCAATTTAATGCAACACTAGATAATGAAAGACAAAAGTTTAATTCAGATAACCAAAGAACTATAGATCAATCAAATGTTACTTGGAGAAGAGCAATTAATACTGCTAATACTACAGCAACTAATGCAACTAACCAATTAAATGCACAGAATTTATTAGAGTTATCTAACTATGCATTATCTAATCTATGGCAACAATGGAGAGATGAAGCATCATGGGTTAATAGTGCTTCTGAAACTTCAGCTAATAGAGCACATAATGCAGCTTTAGCAGCTTTAGAAAGAACAACAGAATTAGATGTCAAGAATGAAGATCAAAAAACAAAAATGTATGAAATGCTAGGAAGATTTGGAATAGCATTAATACCATAATAGGGGGATAAATGAGTTGGACAAATATATTAAGTACTGGTGCAAATATTTGGAATGGAGTTAAAACTGTAAAAAGTGCAGTACAAACAATATTTGGAGATAGTGTAAAAGGGCAGCCTGGTAAAGGAGATGTACAATCACTAATAGGGCACAAACCTAATTTAAGTTTTGGTGGAAAAATGGGTTTAATGGAAGGTGCAAATATGCGTGGATATGCAGGAGATTTAAGATTAGATAGACCTTCAGGTAAAGCTGGAAATGAATGGGTATCAATGCAAGCAAAATATTTACAATATTTAAATATGGCTGAAGAATTTGAAGAGCCAGGTAAAGTAAGAAGAGCAATTAAATTAACGGTATAATATGAAAGGACTAGATAATCTAATTCAAGAAGTAAGACTAGGAGATACTGGATATACAGAATCTCAATACAATGCATTTGATGCACCAGTACCAGGAGAATCTTTAACAAATACTCCAGGTAATGCAGCATGGGAACATTCTCCAACTTATGCTAAACCAGAAGATGCTATTGAATTTATTAATGACAGAATGTCAAATGAAGTACATGGTAAACGTGCACTAATGTTAATGAGTATTGGTATACCAATAGAAGCTTTAGTAAAAATAATTACATTTTCTGGATTTCTTAATGGTAAATGGACAGTTGATACTGCTAAAATATTAGAACCACTAGTTGCTATGTTACTTGCAAAAATGGCAAAAGATGCACAAATAGATAATATTAGAATTGATATAGGTGATCCTAAAGATTCTGAATTTATGGAAGATGCAACATTACAAGAAATGGCAATGAAACAAGATGAAATGGGTATCCAAGAACCAATGCCTGAAATACCAGCACAGGAAGGTTTAATGACAAGACCAGATATGGGAGTATAACATGGGAATATTAAGTGATTTATTAACAGGACCTATAGGTGACGTTGGCTATGGTGCTATGGCTGAATCATATGAAAGAGCAAATAAAAAAGCAGATGATCAAGCAGTATTGTTTAGAGGTTTAGGTCAAGATTTAAGAACAGAAAGAATGACTAATGAAAAATTATTAAATGAAAAGCTAAGTAATTTTAAATCTATTGAATTAGATTTTTTAAGTAACGCAAAAAAATATGGAGACTATGGTGATTTGTCTCAAGAAGATTTAAAACTAAAGTTTGCACCAATGGCTAATTTTCTTAAAGGTGATACATTTGTTGGTAAATCAGAAGATATACAAAAAAAAGTTGCAGAGGCATTATATCAAAGTGGAGGTTATAAAGAGGGTGATCCCTATACATCTGTTGAAAAATTTACAAATCAAACTAAAGCAGCAATTTCAAAACCTTTAGAATTATACTCAGGGCTTGCATGGAATACTTGGGAAAATCAAGTAGGTAATTTAGCATATAAAACTCCTGAATATGATATGGATGCAGCAGCAGCATATGGACTTAGAATAACTGCAGCTAATTTCCCCCAATGGTTTCCTGCAACTTATGGTAAAGATAGTCCTGCAATGACAGTTGCAAGATTATCTATAATGGCTGAGAATGCCAGAAATGATTCTATGATTGATGGTAATTTTGATCCAAATGAATTTGCAAAATTAAAAGAAGATAAATTTAATGAAATAAAAGATTCATTAAATTTGGGAGGTGCACTTGATTTATTTGATATAAATGAAAATGAATTTATGAAGTTAGTTACATCAGGATCTCCAAGTTTATCTCGATTAACTCAAGTTACAACACAGTTAGCAACAATGAGTCCTACAGATCCTAAATATCAAGATTTAGTAAATGAATCGGCAGGATTAATCAGAAGTCATTTAAAACATTTAGAACTTGTTAAAGAAAATATGATAAGTAGTTATGTCACAAAAGATTCTACATTAACTAAACCACTTGCACAACTTGCTCATTCAATAGATGTTAATGATTTTGGAGATGAGTCATATAAAATTCATATTCAACGTAAAAAAGTACTTGCAAATAAAAAATCAGTTCTTGGTTTTCATATGCCAGAAAATGGTCTTAAAGATACAAGTGGTAATATTATACCTGGTAATGAAGGTAGACTTTCAGAAACATTTGCTTTTGTTACAGTAATACAAGCACCTGTAGAAAGGTACGGAGAAGAGCAATCACTAAATAAAAAATGGGTGTTGGCTTCTAGCAGTGGTGTAAAATTTGAACTACCTTCAGTTATGACTATTAAAGCATTAGTTGATGCTGATGGTGATATTAGTAAAATTAGAAAACCTAGTGATTTACCTACAACTATAAATGATTTTAATATGCCAAGTGATGAACTTAAAAAATATGCTGCTTTAGCTATTAAGTATGCAATGGAAGGTAAATTAAAATTAAACTTTGTAAGAAGAGATAATTCTGGTACATGGGTTAGAGATGATACTTATGTTAAAGCACTAGAACAGGCAGGGGCATTTGGTAAAAATAATGAGACAGGATATAATATTAAATATTTTGGTCAGGAACCTGTTACAGGATATGGAGTAGGTATACCATTTGAAGATGTTGATCCAAATATTAGTGGATCATAATGACAACAACTACATTTAATACTAAAGAAGATTACGAAAATCTTAATAACCAACTTAAGTTCATGTTTGATTATGGGCTTGATAAGGTAGATAATGCCTATGATCACTTAGGTGGTTTTACTGCCGAGAATGTATTTAAGTTTGATTTAGAAAATGATAATCCATTTGACTTAGATTCTGAATATAGCACTAGAACACGTGGTGGTAAAGGTGAAGAATTTGGTAACGCAGTTAAGTATGGTTTTCATGGAAGTGTTCAAAGTGTATACGAGTTAATGGCTAGTGTACCTGGTGGTTGGGATAGATTTAGAGATTGGATGGTTGAGAAAGTTGGTATGGAACCTAATCCAGATAATTATGCAGATCATCTTAGAGATTACTTTCAATCTCTTGCTAAGAAACATGACCCAGAAACTTTAGGACTGGATACACCACAAGGTTATCAAGCTAAAGTTGTAGCAGGAATTGCAGCATTACCTTTAACAGTAGCACAGTTTTATCCAGCAGTTCGTGGAATAAAAGCTTTAAGTACATTTGGTGGTGCAGGAAATATATTTGGTAAAGTAAGTGCTGGGTTAGCTAAAAGAAGTTTACCTGCAGGTATAGCAGCAACTGAATTCTTAAGAGAATGGGATGATGCTAATATGTATGAACTTAGTAAAGCTACTGCATATGGTTATGGTTTAGGTAAAGTAATTCAAATAGCTAATGGTATGCAAGTATTACCTAGAATGGCTATGTTAGGTGCAACAGGATTTTTAACTACAGGATGGAAGGCACCATTAGAAGATAGATTAGCTGCAGCTACTGTATTTGGATTAGCTGGTGGTTTAGCACCTTGGGCAGAAGGTAAGTCTATAACTCGTATGAGTGCAGATGCTCAATTAAGATATAAACAATTGACAGGTAAGATGCCTGGTAAAGAGGCATTACTAGGAAAAGCTGATGTAGCAAAAGCTAATTTAAATAAAGCAGAAGCAATGCTAAGTGAACATAGTAAATGGCAAACAAGATTTGATGAAATAACAAAAGCAAAAGCAGATGGTAAAAAGTTTAAACCTTTAACTCGTGAAGAAAAAGCTAAACAAATTAAAAATCCCAATGAAGTATATAGACTTAGACAAGAAGTATTAAATTCACAAGAATTTTTAATAGCACATTATAAAGCTTTATATACTACTAAAGAGTATTCACCAGCAGTTTTAGGTGCAGATCTAAGAGGACCTAAAGAAATAAAATATGAATTAATTAATCCTGATGGTACTGCTAAATACAGAGATATGACTTCAGGTTATATGGATAAAGCTGCTGTATTTTTAAAACCAGGAAAATTTATTGGTAAAGATTATCCTTTATTTAAATGGGCTAATGATACTGTAACAAGATATATTAAAAAGGCTGAGATACACGCTAATAAATTATTATATGATACTCAATATGTTCCTAAAGAACATGGAACAATGTTAAGAAATAGACGAGAAGGTGAGCCATTTGAAGATTATATAGCTAGAAATGAAAGTGCATTAGATGCAATAGGTGCAACTATTACAGCACGAAGAGCATTTATTACTCAAAAAAGTTATGGTGCTGCATTAACTAGATTTGAAATTTTAATGAATAAAGAACCTGCAAAAGCTAAACAAATTGCAGATGTATTTATTCAAGTTGAAGCTAATAAAATGGCTGAAGCTAGAGCAAATGGTGAAAAATTAAATACACAAAATCAAGATGGTACTTATAAATATAAAGTTACAGAAGGTGAACTTGCCACAAAATACAATTTAAATTTTGAACAAATAAGAATTTTTAAAGAAATAACTAATACATTAGAATCAGTAATAGATTTTTATAATGTACAAGTAAAAACATTTAAAGGTATAAATAAAGAATTAAAAGCTGTACCTAAATTACCAAATTATTTTCCACATGTATTTCCAAATAAATTTAATACATGGATATTAAGAAGAGTACCAAATAAAGAAGGTAAGAATGAAGTTGTAGCAAACATAGGCACTAATAGTGTATGGGATGGTAGATCTTTAGAGAGAAGACTTAAAAATCATCCAGAGTTTGGTGAAAAAAATTATATATATAATACTGTTACTAAAAGAAGATATCCATATGGTAATACAGATGAAGCAGCTATATATGATTTGCTAAGACAATTTGATCGTACAGGTAGAGAAAAAGAATTATCTATAATACAAAATGAATTAGCAAAAGTAAGAGGTCCTGGATTTAAAATTAAAAGAGGTGATACTTGGAAAGTAGGTTTTAAAGGTAGTGAACTTTATATGGAAGGTAGACCTTTAACTAGATGGGCTGCTAAAGATCTTGCACAAGCTAATGATTTTGCTGATGTAATTAAAAGTTATGTTCAGGGAGTTACTAGTATGGGTCACAAGATGGAAGCAGAAGTATTAGTTAGAGATGTTCTTGATAATGCCCCAGCAATGGATGTAGCTAATTCTAAACAAATTAAATCTGTAAGTATGCTTTATCCTAATACTGCTAAAGCTGTAAAAACTTGGGTAGATAATGCAATGGGTAGAGCACAACCTAAAGATGTATTTAAAATTGTAGATAATATTGGTTCTAAATGGATTGGTGAATCTGGTTTATCAGATCTTTTAGGTGCAGCAAACCAAGTAACTTTATCATGGAAGTTATTATTTGGTAATGCTAGATTTATTGCAGCACAAGCAATTCAACCTTATCATATGATATTTCCAAAATTAATTGAATTAAAATATCAAGGTATGGAAGAAGGATCTATTACTATGGCTCAAATTAAATCATTAAGAGATTTATTTTTTCCAGATGCAGAAGTAAGAGAAGCTATTAAATATTTTAAAGAACAAGGATTAGTAGAACCTGCTTTTTTAAAAGAATTTGCAGGAACTTCTGGTGTATTAGATATACCTAAGATACAAGCACTTGGAAATTATATGGGTGACTTTGCTAAATTAGGTAGGGCATTAACTCTTAGAGATGTATCAGCAAAAGTTGAACAAGTTAGTAGATTAAATGCTGGTATTATGTTTTATAATTTTTTAAGAAGTGCTGGTCATAATCCTGCTCAATCTAAAGCAATGGCAAGATATTTAGCTGATCAATATATGGTTGAATATAATCATTTAGAAAGACCATTAATATATGGTGATAAAGGATTAGGTACATTAGGAAAACCTTTTGGTTTATTTAAAACATTCCAACATAACTACTTAGCACAATTAGTTGAGTATGTAAATGTTTATAAACATACAGGTCAATCTGCACCAATGGTTGCATTCTTTGCACAAATGATATTTTCTGCAGGATTATTTGGAGTTATAGGTATAGAAACAGCAGATTCTTTATTAGAAAAATTATCTCCTACTTTAGAAAAATTTACAAATAAACCTATACCAACTATAAAAGAAGCTATCGCAACTAGTTCATATCCTGATGTTATTAAACATGGTATACCTTCAGGAATGTCAGGTATAGATTTTACTACTACATTAGCTGCACCTGGAACAGATGTTACAGATTTAGTTAGTGTACCTACACTAGATATGTGGGGATTAAATCCATTTAAACCTTGGAATGAAAGGGGTATATTACCTTCTGGTGTAAATCTTATAGCAGTTCTAGCTGGATCAAGAAGTGATTTAGAATATAAACAAGCAGTTGTACAATTTTTAAAAACAACATCACCTACCTCATTACACTTTGCAATCGAACAATATTACAATGGATTACCTGTAGGTTATGATTTTATAAATACAGATATGTTATCCTTTATTGATCCTGATGCATTTGAAGCATACAAAGATGGACCAACTAGAGATCCATTTAAAAAAGGTAGAGGTGTATATAAAAGAAATGCTAAAGATTGGTTAGCTAGAAAAATGGCTGCATATACAATTGAAGAAAGAGAAGCAACTAAATTAATGTATATAGCAACAAGAGTTAAGTCAGATTTAAAAGAAAGTTTAAATACTATACTTACAACTTCAGCACATCACTTAATGAGAGATGGATTTATACCAGAAGTATATTTTAATGAAGCTTATAAATATGGTGAAAATCCTAAAAGTTTTCTAGATAAAGTTATTAATAGGCTTGAACTTCAACAATCTGATTTTTTAACAAGAGCATTAAAACAAACTGATAGCAAAGGTCATATAGAAAGATTAAGAGAGATAAGAGAAATTATCGAATCTAAATATATGTATAGAAATTAATATGAAACAGCCAAAAACAACCAGCGAACATATCATAGCTCTCTATGGATATATCAAAGGTTTGAAATCGGCTGTAACTAATATAAAAAATAATGATTTAAAACATATGCATGAAGATATAGATAAATTACATAATAAACTAGATAGATTGCTTTATTGGCTACTAGGTGGACTAGGTGCTACCGTAGCTGCACTTGTGGGGATATTTAAATAATGAGTAAAAGAGAAACAACAGATACAATAGTAATTCATTGTACCCAAACACCCCCTGGTATGGATGTTGATGTAGATAAAGTTACACAATGGCATAAAGATCGAGGATTTGATACAATAGGATATCACTATTTAATTAAAAGAGATGGCACACTACAAGAAGGAAGACAGCAAGATGAAGTAGGTGCTCATGCAGTAGCAGTTAATGGTAATTCTGTAGGTGTTGCTATGGCTGGTGGAGGCACACCAAGTATGGGCTGGGAAGATAACTTTGCACCTATACAATTTCAAACATTAAAAACAATTATAATGAAATTAAAAAAAGACTATAAGATAGAAAAAGTAATAGGTCACTATCAAGTTGATGACAAGAAAGAATGTCCATCATTTGATGTACCAAAATGGTTAGAGAAAAATAATATATAGGAGAAACAATCATGGAAACAGTTAAAAGATATATTAAAATGGCACAGGATAACAAGAAGATTGTTATGGCTGGAGTTATTGTACTTATTGTAATTATTGCGTTAATTAATTAGGAGATTTATGTGGTTAAGTGCAATTAAACTAGCTTTAAACGCTGGTACACATATATATAAAAAGCGTAAAGAAACTCAAATGCTTATGGCAGACGCACAAGCTACTCATGCTAGCCGTATGGCAAGAGGTGAGCTAGAATATAAACAAGCTGTCATGACTAATAATCAGCAAGGATGGAAGGACGAATTTGTTTTAATTTTAGTCTCTGCCCCCGTGATGTTGTTAATTTGGAGTATCTTTAGTGATGATCCAGAGATTATGGCAAAGGTAGAAATGTTTTTTGAGTATTTTAATAATATGCCTTTTTGGTATCAAGCTTTATTTATCGGAGTAGTTTCTAGTATCTATGGATTAAAAGGTGCAGAAATTATGAAGCGACCTAAATAGTTAATGACACTCAAAATAAATGTCTTAAATCAAAAGCAGAAATAGAAATTTATATGGGAAAAAAGAAAATTATAAAATTAATATTAGAATAATCTAGGAATAAATATGTTAAAAAAACTTTTAAAATTTATCTTATATCCATTTAAAAAATTTATAGATTGGTTAGCTAGTGGCTTACCAAAAGGAAAATTATGACAGAAAGATTTTGTAAAAAATGTAATCACTTATGTCACTGCATAGAAGCAGATCATGAAACTTGCAAATGTGAAAATTGTCAGTGTAATAGTAGAGAAGAAGATGCAACCTATGAAGGTTCTGGTGTCGTCAATGACGACTCTAAATAATATATATGGTATTTACAAATGAAATTTGCTTTAGCCCTTATACTATGTTCGTATGTAGCGGAATCTTGCCTTCCACCCTATGTTTACCCAACAAAATTTGAAGACCAATACGACTGTTTCGTAGAAGGATATAAGCAATCTATGGTAAAGATGGAAGAAATTGGTAGAGAAGATATTAATGAGCATGAAATTTATATTAGGTTTATATGCTCTCAACATATTCCAGAAGATACCACAAAACAGGATACTTAACCCATGAAAACCCCTCTAATAATTTTAATATTGCTATTACTTACTACTTCAGTATTTGCAGACACTACACAATCAAATGTTAGTGGATCTAACACAGCAATTGAAGGTGGGTATGAATCAACTACAGAAACTACATATCAATCTGGATCTGAATCCACAACTACAACTAATAATACTACAAACTCAGATATAAAATCATCACCACCACAAGCAACAGCCCCATCATATAATAGTATGACACAAGATGTTTGTGCTGTAGGTATTTCTGCAGGTATACAAACCTTTGGTATAGGTGTTAGTGGTGGAAAACACGTTATAGATAAGAATTGTGAACGATTAAAATTAGCAAGAATACTAGATCAATTCGGTATGAAGGTAGCAGCAGTTGCTATTCTCTGCCAAGATGAACGTGT
>JACKQG010004820.1_pt1 | contig 15408 bp, 19 predicted proteins | sample 8237621 | NCBI WGS metagenome assembly JACKQG01 (sample SAMN15677084, study PRJNA649215) | marine metagenome | biome: marine; feature: Black Sea; material: saline water; isolation source: suspended particulate matter (SPM) from the Black Sea western gyre | collected 2013-06-09/2013-06-10 | depth... | reverse complement strand
TTTGAGACTTCCTGTCCATCAGGCATTTGGATTCGCCTGTTGTCGCGATAGTAGACTTTGTCCCCCATTTTGAACGAGTTTTTCGGCGGCCATAATCTTATCCTCCTGACCTTCATTTTGATTGGCATTTAGCCGCAATACTTCAACATCATCAGTATATTTTTCTTCAAACCCGTTCACGACAGGCTCCATCTCTGCTCAAGGGGCTCAGCCCTCTGTGTAGAAAAACAGGAAGGTGAGTTTGTCTGGCGCAGGGGAGATCGGTGAATCGATTGAAGTGTTGCATGCTCCTAAAATCAATGAAAGAAACCCAACAAGCGAGAACAAGAATCGAAACCTCATATAAAATCCTTTCAGTTAGAAATATTGACAAATATATTTGATCTGATGTGCTTTCGAAAGCGCTATTTACCGGGGGTATAGATAGGCATTTTTGCCTATGCGTCATTCAATTGTAGTCAATCTGTAGTAGTTTGTTGATTGACATGCAGATCAAAGAACTCGATACTGAGATTCATTGCCTGGGTGAAGAAACCGGAAATATCGTGATTATCGCCGTCATATGTGTAGAATTCAACGGGCATTCCTGCTTCGATCATCTGATCGTTAAGGGTTTGTGAAGTGCTCAAGGGTACATGGGTATCTCCCGTTCCATGATGGAGTTGAATTGGTCCTGAAAGATCAGCTAGATAGGCATTTGCCGAAATGCTGTTCCAAAATTCTGGATTTTCATCAAATGTGCCGAATTGCTCGAGCCAGGAAATTTGCCAGCGCCTGCCAGGAAATGGGGTGTTGGTCAACGCGATGGAGGAAAAATCGAGTCCGCGTGCAAACAGATCTGGATAAGCGCCGACAACTCCAGCCCAAATTACTCCAGCCTTGATGTCTGGGGAAATGACCATAGCGCGTAACGTGATATAGCCGCCCATCGAATGCCCCCACATGCCAATCCGGTCAGGGTCTGCCTCCGGAAAGCGTTTCAGAGATGCAACTGCATTGAGTACATCGGTCACGTAATCAGGATTGCTATACGCGCCCCGGGCCTCGCCTTCAGATTGGTCATGCCCACGATAATCAGAACGTAAAACAATATAGCCACTTTGTGCCAACCGATTTACATACGCTATATAACGTTGTGTGGTGCGGTAATAATCAGGTTGGATATAGCCATGGTTGAAGACGATCACCGGCCATCCACTTGCGGGAGGCTCACCATCAGGGATGGTCAGCAGGGCATAGATCTTCAACCCTTCAGACAGATAGGAAGCATAGTAGCGGTGGTAATTCACTCCTGGATCAAGCTCGCGCTCGATGACGATGTCGCTACCTGGATACTCTTGCATCCTCGCTGCCTCGATCATCATGGGATGAAGAGTTTTCGTAGGGGTCAGTGTATTGGTCGAGGTTGCCGTACTAGTTGGCGTTGGTGTTAGTGAAGGGGTATTTGACGCTATAAAGCTCGGTGAAGGTGTTTGAGTAGATGTTAGCGTAGCTGCATCCGATAAGCCATTTGAATTAAAATCTATCTCTGTATTTTGTTCCGTGGGAATAACCGCGCATGATGAGAGCACAAGAATCGCAAACATTAAAAGATACGGATACTTCTTGATTGTGGTACCTCTGCGTATATTTTCGAGAGTGTGTTTATTCATTTTGACATTTTTCTGATTGGATCAAATAAATATTCAGACATAATATTTATCTACACTAACTTTAGTGGCCAATTAACTTCAAATGGAACTTGGGACCGAATTACCATTGCAGTTCCATTGTTTCTGACAACGTGTGGGCACAAAAACTTATCTATTTGATTAGATGAAGAATATTGGGAAAACTGAGAGATTATATTGGCACGATAACCGCTACATTCGTTCCATCCCCAGATTGAGCATTTATCTCCATACGCGCCCCGATCAATTCGGCGCGCTCATGGATACCAAGTAAGCCGAAATGACCGCTGGGGGCAAATTCTGCCGGACTATCGGGGACTTCGAAGCCATTTCCGTCATCGCGGATCTTCAATATGGTTTCTGATGGTGAGAAAATGAGTTCCAATGATGCGTTATCAGCATTTGAGTGCCGGATGATATTACTGATGCCCTCCTGCGCGATACGATATAAGGCCAGTTCAGTCTCCGGTGGTAAGCGTGTTTCAGTCCCCAGGTGTTGAAACCCGATAGAGATATTTTCAGTGGGCGATATTTCACGCACCAACATCTCTAAGGCAGCAACCAACCCCAGGTCTTCTAGGTATAAGGGCCGCATGGCGCGGATCAAACGTCGCAAATCTTGGATGGTAGCTTCGGTCAGGGATTGGATCTCTTCGAGGGCAGAGACAGCTTCGGGATCAGCGCTCACCTTCAACTGGGTCAGCTGCACCCGCTGGTTGAGGGCAATCAATGCCTGGATGGTGTCATCATGCAGTTCTCTGGCCAGCCGCCCTCGCTCCTCTTCCTGGCCAGTAGTTATGGCACCAATATAGCCATGCAATCCCGCTTGCGAACGTTGGATTTTTTCTGCCAAATGGCTAAGTGTGGTTTGCAAACGAACGATCTCTTCTATGCCTCCAACCGATTCAGTGATCTCTTCATAATCGCCCCAGGCTAGATCAGCGGCGCGTGCTTCTAAAGCTTGTAGTGGTTGGACAATTTGCCTCGCACCAAACCATAGAGCAACAAGTGCTAGGAGCAATACAGGCACTAATATCAATGGTGCGATTTGAGTCGTGTTGAGCAATGGGTTGGCCACAGATTCCCAAGGTTCTTCAATGACTAAGGCCCAACCTGTGGGCTGGATGGGACTGAAGGCAACCACATGTTCGCTATCGGCTACCTGAACATACGAAGTCCCGCTTTCACCCCTAAGGGCTTCCGCAACCCCTGGGTGACTAGCAGGATCCTCTGAAGGTGCGAGTTCGCCAATCTGGTAGATCACTTTATGATCAGTAGAAATTACATAGGCGGCCGATTGTTCTCCTGGTGAAAAAGCTCCCGCCAGTGTTCGTCGGGCAATCATGACAGGAGAAAATGCGCCTACGGCAATGGAAGACTCTGCGTTTACGGCAAAAGCTACAAAAATTAGGCTGTCATCATCTGATGGATGTTGGATGGGAGAAGAAAATACCGATTCGCTTCCAGCCTCTTGCAATGCTTCGCCTAAAATGCTGCCGAGTGTTTCGGGTGGCGATAACCATAATGCAGCATCGCCATTGTTTGCGAGTATTTCCCCCTGCGGTGAAAATAATGCCAAACCAAAATCAAAATCATTTAGCAAGAATGCCGATGTCCCCATGATTTCACCTGGTGAAATTTGATCGGATGCCCGCAAGGCCAATCCCCTTACGGCGGCGGAACGGTGATAGAGTTGCTCTCCTAAAGCGCTAGCAGCAGTGCGAGCTGCACGCTCATCGCGCTCTCCGACTAACTGCCGCATGGCGCGTTGATGTAAAGTCAGACTACCAAATGTAATCAGCAATAGAATTGCTATGAGAGGAATGAAAAATAAAGTAAAAAACTGAAGGTTCAACCCCCTCCAGCGCAAACCTGGCAATGGAATTGAACCTTGGGGTGGACGTGACATCTCTTAATTATCCATCTGATTTAGGTCAGATGGCAGCCAGCCCAATGATACTGCCTGCATAACCGCCTCCGTGCGACTGCTGGCATGGAGTTTATTAAAAACATGCGCCAAATGACCTTGGACAGTTCGATCACTGATTCCTAACTGTACTCCAATAGCTTTGTTGGTAAAGCCTTTGGCAACCAATCTTAAGACCTCCAGCTCACGTTCCGTCAATTTTTCGACAGATTGCGAGCGATTTTCTGAAGACATTTGGGCCATCATCTTTTCTAGAATGTTCGCGTCTAATGCAGAATTTCCGGCATGGACATCTCTCACAGCTCGGATGATATCTCGGGGTGATGCAGTTTTGAGCACATAGCCATTCGCACCGGCCTGCAGTACGGCCATCACATAGGGATCATCATCATATGCTGTCAGAATGAGTACGCCAATCTCGGGATGGTTGGCACGAACCCAGCGGGTAACATCGATCCCGCTGACTTTGGGCATCTGGATATCGAGCACAGCTACATCTGGTAGATTCTCTTCGATGAGTGCTTGGGCTGCTTCTCCATCGTCGGCTTCGGCAATGACCTCTATATCTTCAGCCTGATCGAGGAACTGGCGAATTCCTGCCCTCACAACGGCGTGATCATCCGCCAAAAGGACGCGTATTTTTGGCTCGTTCATATTATTATTCTACTACGATACCCCATCGAAAACTCGTTATTGGTATTGATCTCTCATCGAGAGCCACCATTGATATTCGCGCTCATCTTGTCCCCACGAACTTTTGATGTAATCCAGCACCCCAATGATCTCAGCTTCGGTAAGGATCTCTCTGAAAGCTGGCATGGCGGAATAAGAAGGGTCTCCACCGTTGGAGATAATCGATAGCAAGACATCATCTGCATGATGCCAGGAATGGCCGCTGCTATCCTGGGGTGGAGCTGGTAATTTTCCATCTAAACCCGTTTGCTTCCAATTGGGCTGCCCTTCCAAATTGGCGCCGTGGCAACTGGCGCAATTTTGAGCATAAGCGGATTTGCCTACTTCGATTTGTGCAGGGTCAAGCGCGGGAATGGGGGGAACAGTGATTCCAGAAATTGTGACTGGATTTCCACTGAATTTGTTTCGAAGGGTGGAAAATCCAATCATAATGATTGCCAGGAAAATAAGTGCGATCAACAAGTAACGTTTCGGATTCATTGCATCACATCAAAGTTCAAGTCCTGCTCGTTTGAACTTGCTTTCTAACTCATGTTACGCACACGTAGCGAGAAAGCCCTGAAAATAGGGGGCGGGTCTTCGCCCCCCCCTATTTTCAGGGCTATTTCTCTTTCGGTTGCGGTCCATCAATTTCTAAAATACTTACATTACTCCTGAAAGATTCCTCGACAAAAGGAAATCCAAACCAGACAATGCCAAGACCAAAGAGGATGCCCGTGATCAGCCGCATCCAGGAATTGAATGACCCAAGCACATCCCCGGCATAGAATGAAGATGGATAGATACTGTTCGTCAGCGCTGCCAACCAGGCATTGCTATCTCGAAAGCCCTGGCCGATGCCATAAAAATCGCTGATCGTGTGCGTGACGCCATCAATGCCCATAGGGAGCAGAAAAAGCAAAAATCCCCACAAGGGTAAGGCCTTTACCCTTGTTCGGAACGGATACCAAATCCAGGCAAAGAGCAGGATGCTTGAGTACATAGATATCATACGGTCAGACCAGGCCACCTTCCAGCCCACCTCTACATTGCCAATGAATTGTCGTAAAACTAGGGGATTGATGGAGTTTTGCCATACGCTTTGAATTTCAGTCAACGATAAAGTAACTTGATTACCGAAGATGAAGAATGAGCGTTGCGGCAGCTGGTGGCAAAGGAAAGAGTAAACGAAGTAAGTTGCCTTCCCAGGCCCAACCCATCCCAGGTGCATGAAAACTGGGGCTAAAAATGGCGCGCCTACAAATATGCCGAACGACAAACTGAAAATTAACATCCAGTGTTGGCTGAGGCGGTATATCAAGCGGTGTGCAGCGATCACCATAGCACGCTTGCGAGGGCTTAGGGTACTGGTTGTCACGGTCAGGGAGCGTTTGGTTCTGGGGCTCGATTGCGGTTTGCCTGGACAAATTCTCGCGCGATACCCTCATCAAATTTTTCGAAGCGCATCATTTGTCCCCAGGTTGTCATCACAACTGGAACGTCAATAGATGTCCAAGGATATGCAATCAGCTTTACGCTCAAGAATCTATCCATCACTTCCTTGATGCCATCTTTTAGTTGGTTACAATCATCAACATTATCTAGTGCATCACAGTTGTACCAAAAGATCACGTAGCCATGCTCTAAGCTATGAAGAAGGTACCCCTCGGGATAATCTGTTAAAGTTTCGGGATCACCCTCCTCGTAAAAACCTGCATCTAAGGGTTGGTTGTAATGTCGCCCTGATGTAGGGGGGTCGGAGTTGAATGGGCCTGGATCTTGGCCCTCTGGGACATGTGCACCAGCATCAGCCATGATAGGAATGGTTTCGCCCTCAGAAGGCCGTGAAGAGTCGTATATGATAAAGGCGCCTATGATTAATAGTACTAAAACGATACCACCCCAGATCAGGGATGAGGTCAACTTCTTTTTGCGTTTCTTTTCTCGGCGGGAATCGCGTAGTCTTTTATTGCGCATAACTATCTCCAAATATTTTGATATTATTTAATCTGAAATTTCAAGCACCACCTGATGTATAAAGATCTGGATCAGCAGGAGTTTCGCCGGAGGGATCCCAGATGTAAATCCAATCTCCTTCATTGGCCCAGTTGAAGCTCCATTGGGCGTCACCGGGTGAAAGGTTTACGCACCCGCGGGAGCGAGGAACGCCGAATCCGTTATGCCAATAGGTGCCATGCAGGGCGCGGGATTGATCGAAATACATCGTCCAGGGAACATCTTCAAGGTAGTAGTAATCTGACCGGTCAGCGGTAAAAGCGCCGCTCATTGTCTCGGATTCTTTAGAAAGATAAATCTGGAAAATTCCTGGCTGGGTCCAGGCTCCAGGCACACCAGTTGAGACCAGCGCGGCGAAGACTAACTCGCTTTCATCGTAGATTGTCAGAATTTGTTCTTTGAGATTGACATCGATCCAGCGCTCACCTGCTACCCCCTCGGGGGGAGTTGTGTTGGGGGATACTCGAGCGATCTGTCGCCCTTCGATCCATTCGTCTGGCCCAATTAGATACCACTCCAATCCACTGGCTTCCCTGACTTCATAAATTTGCAGTACTTCGTAGCGGTTGTAGAATTGACCGGTGTAATCTTCTTCTCTTAATCCCGGATTTTTTTTGCTTTCCACATTGAAGAGCACCCAGCCGAAATCATTTTGCGGAGTAGCCCAGAATTCCAGGCTTTGGAAAGTCGGTGTGGCAATTGGAGAGAGACCAGTCTTTTGCATCCAAATGCCGGGAGCTATCATGTAATATCTCTTGCCATCTACATCCGCGTAGTCGATGTACGTGACGTAATCGAAGCCAGTTTCCAGTGTACGGTAAACTTGTTCGCCCGCGATAGCAGCTTCGAGTGAAGTGAATAGCGGAGCGTCTGCGCGCGTTACCCGCAAGTAGTAATAGGGCAATTGTGACAACGACGGATCGGGTGCGTTACCGGGGAGAGACACAGTAGAGAAATCGCGTTCTGCTATCGGCTGTTCAAAGGTAGTGCAGTTCGATGGAATTTGATATGCTGGGTGATCCTGGCAGTTGGTTTCATATGCCTGCACAATAATGGGGATCAACAGCAAACTGATCGTGATAAATATTCCAGGAATTATGAAAGTACTTTTCATACGTCTCCAGTCGTCGATGGTTAGATGAAGGACCGAGCTATTCTGGGTGATCTTATTCTCAAGCCGTCAATAAGCAATATGGATTATGATGCATTGAAAGAGATAAATCTTTCAAAGAGAATGCGCGCAAGAATCCAATACATAGGTAGAGCAGATCAGTACAAAGATGTCTCAGATCCGAATGAAATAAGCGTTTTTTGTATTGGTCAACAGAAGTCTAAACAGTGTGTCATACTGAGGAGTGCAGCGACGAAGTATCTAATGCAAATTTAGCTCAGAATATTTCAAATGAAAAGCAAGATGCTTCGCTGTGCTCAGCATGACAGGTTTTGTTCAAGCCACTCTGACCATAGGCTAACAAAATCACGAGTTGACAGTCACACGCCATATTTTCGTGATGAGAGCACGTAAGATCTGGGTATGAAGCACAGGCGGATTGCAGATCAAAGGAGCGAACAGTGCGCACTCCTTGGTCTAGCAAATACCCGCTCAAATAGTTTATGACCACTTCGCAATCCAGATCAAGTTTGGCCAGTTGATTGGTATTGCTCATTTTTTCTCCAACGATTCGAGTATAGGTAAATCCAAGATTTCTTCAAAGCGCCATATCCCTTATACGCGTGTAGGCATAATTGCCTATGGAAAATAAGCCATATTGCGCTACGAGTCCCCGTTCTTGCTGACTATACTGTTATGAGCATTAAATCACACTTCTTTTCCACATACGGAGATGATCTATGAATAAAACCAAAGCCAGAATGCAAGAACGCCGCAAAGAAGAACGTCAACGCAATACTCTCGTTATTGTGATCGTTGGTGGCCTGCTTTTGATTACAGCAGGATTCATGATTGCCAAAAACGTCTGGGGCAACCGGGCTGATCCTTCATTAGTTGAAGTGAGTGGCCAGCCTAGTTTAATGGTAGATCAAGAACTTATCGATTTTGGGGATGTGAAACTGAACACCAACCTAACGTTCGACCTGGTTTTGACTAATGTGGGGGACCAGATATTAGAGATTAGCGAATCGCCGTATGTCGAAGTCAAGGAGGGCTGTTGACCGCCTTCATTGACCATCGGTTCGATGGTTTTGAAGCCCGGACAGAGCACAACGGTTGAATCCAGTGTCTTTATGATGCACGCTGGGATGGATGGTCCTCACGATTTCCGTGTTCATATCAAAAGCAACGACCCAAATAACTCCGATAAAACAGTTGCTGTGTTGTCCAACTGGGTACCATAAGATCTAGGGCCAATAACTGAAAAACTCGAAACCGATCGCGGAATATCCCCGACCTGCGTGAACGCGGCTCAGATAGTAGAACACTTGACATAGGCATTATTGCCTATGTCGCGCGCGCCAAACTGCCCTAGTGTAAATCTTGTTGTTTAATTAAGATAAAACTAATCCAATTAATTTAGCCTTGGAGGCCAAAATGAAACGGTTTTACCTTTTTCTGATTATTAGTGTCGTAGCGCTGATATTGGCTGCTTGTAGTGCCGCTGCACCTGAGCCAGTCAATCTAACCATCGAATTGAGCGAATATGCTTTTTCACCCACCGAGATCGAGCTTCAAGTTGGTCAAGAAGTAACTTTCACCATCGTCAATGTTGGTGCATTGGAACATGAAATCATGTTTGGCCGTGAAGTCAATATGATGGAAAACAGACCCAATGGTTATTCCACAGATATGTTTGAAAGTGCTGGGGTTGAACCTATGGTGATGATGGAAACCTCTTCTGAGATGGAGATGGAAGACGAGCATGAAGAGGGCGAAGACATGCACGACGACGAGGGTGAGCACAAAGAAGGGGAAGATGATGAGATGGCAATGGAAGATGATCATGAAGAGGGTGAAGATGACCATATGGCGCACGATGGTTTTATGGTCTTTCTGCCTGCCGGGAATGATACTGCCACAATTTCTTTCACCGTTACCGAGGAAATGGTCGGTGAATGGGAGATCGGTTGCTTTGAGCTAGATGGCGTTCATTATGACGCAGGTATGGTTGGAAAGCTCGTCGTCAATAAATGATCGTTTTCGAACAGAAAGCAATTGAGAAACAGCACCTGTTCTGGTGCTGTTTTTTGTATGCACGCAAAGTGATTCATTGACAATAATGATGGTTTTTGATGTGACAAATGACATAGGCAATATTGCCTACGCATGTTCGAGCTATCTTGCGCATGACATTACGGGCCATCTAATTTAGGATCTGAGCAGCGAATAAATAGGAGATATATTCATTATGATAAAGAAAACTTTCTTGATCCTGGCATTATTGATGATCTCAACCATGCTCGTGTCGGGATGTAGTGGTTCGAAGAATCAAGCTTTTGGATTAGCCCCGATGGATGATATGCCCCACGAGGTTCAAACATCTCCCAAAGTAGTCCATGAAGCTTACCGCTTCGCAGTGGCCAACCCTGATGTGCTCACTGAATTGCCGTGCTATTGTGGCTGCGGGGGTATGGGCCATACCTCGAATTATTCCTGTTATGTCGCAAATGAAAATAGCGATGGCTCCCTCAACTTCGACAACCATGCCTTGGGCTGCTCGATTTGTGTGGACATCACACAAGATGCGATGCGTATGTTGGATGAAGGCAAATTGATGACAGAGATTCGATCTTATGTCGACCAGACCTACAGCGCCTTCGGCCCTTCGAATATGCCTTAATCGTCAGATTGCCTGATAGTCAACCCCTACTTCTCATGCCCTCACGCTCCCTTTATTTTCGCGATCTTCGTATCCTCGCCGCAGGCGCGCAAAGCGTGAGTGGAATCTTGCTAGCTGCGCTGGTGATGGCATTTGCGCCGTTTCCTGAACCTTTTGTCGAACCCACCGAGCGGACCATCGGGGTGATGGCCAGTAGTTTCGAATTTTCTCCCGCAGAGATATCTGTCAATCCTGGAGACCTTGTCACAATTGAGTTGACCTCTGCCGACGTGGTACATGGACTCTATATTGATGGTTACGATATGCAAATTTCTGCCGACCCAGGGCAAACGCAAACCTTGACCTTTACAGCCGATAAATCTGGTACTTTCCGGTTGCGCTGCTCGGTGACTTGCGGAGACTTACATCCTTTCATGATTGGCAAGCTGCATGTCGGTTCGAACACCTTGCTTTGGCGAGGTTTCGGTTTAGCAACGCTATCCGTATTTACTTTGCTGGTGTGGATGCCAGCCACTTTTAGGAAACGAAATCAAGATACCCCTGATGTTGAAATATAACCTGCTTCAACATACCTGGATAAAGACTCTTACAACCAACCGCTGGCCGCTGTTGATCGCTCGCGCAGTTGCTTTGGGTGGTTTTGTATTTGCTATTTTGGCTGGAATTATTGGCACCCCTGTAGGCAACCACAATTTTGCCATTGTCGCTGTATGGATTGCCTGGTGGGCGGCCCTTATGCTGGTGATCGTCCCGTTCCTTGGGCGTAGTTGGTGTGCGGTTTGCCCAATCCCCATGCCGGGGGAATGGCTGCAAAATGGTGCCGTGCTGGGACCAATTCAAGATAAGAATAAGAGAAAAAAATTTCGCCGTTTTCCCAAGATCTTCCGCAATATCTGGCTGCAAAACGTGGCCTTTACCTTGCTGGCGCTATTTTCCGCCGTTATCCTGACACGGCCATCTGTAACTGCCTGGGTGTTATTGGGCATGATTTTGATTGCGGCGGGGTTAAGTTTGGTTTACGAGCGGCGTGCTTTTTGTCGTCATTTATGCCCGGTGGGCGGCTTCATCGGTTTGTACTCACAGCTTGCACCTGTTGAGCTGCGCGTCATCGACACCCAGGTCTGCAAAGCCCATACGGAGAAATCTTGCTATCAAGGCAGTGAAAACGGATTCGGCTGTCCATGGAATATCTATCCCGGTGGGATGATTTCAGGGAAATCAGTCAATACCAACTGCGGTCTTTGCATGGAATGTCTGCGCACCTGTGATTACGACAATATCGCCCTCAACCTGCGAGCCTTTGGTGCTGATATCCAACCCCAAAACAAAATCAAACTCGATGAAGCCTACAAAGCATTCATCATGCTGGGCAGCGCTTTGGTTTATTCAGCCGTAATGCTTGGGCCATGGGGGTCACTCAAAAATGCAGCTTACCAGGTAGGTACGCTGCCATGGTTCGGATATGCTGTGGCTCTACTGGCTTTCACCTGGGTTCTGCTGCCTGTTTCTTTTTATCTGATAACTCAGATTGCCAACCGGCTCAACCCAACTTCACAAAGCCCTCGTCAAAACTTTGAAGCCTATGCTTCTGCGCTGCTTCCGCTGGGATTGGCCGCCTGGGTGGCCTTTAGTTTCTCGTTTGTATTTGCCAATATCTCCTACCTGTGGCCGGTGCTCTCCGATCCCTTTGGATGGGGCTGGAATCTGTTTCAAACTGCAGGGGTCGCCTGGACTCCAATTTTTAGCAGCCAGGTGCCTGCGTTGCAGGTGCTTGTCCTTATTGGTGGTTTGATCTGGTCCGGAAACACCACACAAAAGATTGCAATCGACAGAAATGCTTCCCGACAGACTTGGCCAGTAATGGCGTTCATTTTTGCAGTTACGCTGCTCCTTATTTGGTTATTTGTGGCATGAAAAAGGAAATATTGGCACGCCTGGTGGTATTGGTTCTTGTTTCTGGCATGGGATTATCTGCTTTGGTTTTTCGGATAGGGGACAATTCCGGGATTGTTGAAGTCCACGCGGCTATGCCAGAAAAAGGCGGCTGGTTGACCGATAGTATTGAAGCCCAAGTGGGGGAGCCGCTGGTTTTATCATTGGTCTCAGATGATGTCGTTCATAGCTTCGCCCTCGGGCAGTCTGATTTCGAGCCAGTGGATGTGTTGCCCGGGGTACCCACCGAGATCACCCTGACCTTCGATGAACCAGGACCTTATACATTCTACTGCACCCGCTGGTGCGGAGCCGACCATTGGCGTATGCGCGGTACGATCACGGTGACAGGGGATGAGCCCTTCAGCAAAGATCTTCCAGACCCACCTTTGTACTTACAATTAGGGATCGACATTGATGATCCCCATGAAAATCACGATTTAGTTTTGGATGAGCAGCCATCTGCTTTGCGCGGTTCAGTTCTTGGGTTGACCACTCCGTCCGAATTCCTGACCCAAGCATATTATCGTTCTCACAGCCCTCATCAGGTCTGGGATGAATTGCGCAAGGTACCCAGCACTTCTGAGTTGAGCGAATCACAAATCTGGGATGTGGTTGCCTGGGTTTGGGCGCAGAACACTAACTCTACAAAATTGGCTGAGGGAGAAGCCTTGTACCAACGTGATTGTGCTGCCTGTCACGGCGTTGATGGCGATGGGGAAGGAATATTTGGGGCTGAAGAAATCTCCGGGGATGGCACCCCTCACGAAGCCGGGTTTGATGGTCATACCATTGAAGCACCAACCAGCTTCCAAGATGCTGGTCAAATGCTCACTGCCAGCCCAGCGTTATTGCAAGGCAAGATTATCCGCGGGGGTATGGGGACTGGTATGCCCTCCTGGGGCTTGATCTATACAGAAGAACAGACCTGGAATCTTGTCGATTATTTATGGACATTTCAATTTCAAAAATCTCAGGAGTAGATAATAGAAGTGGTCAATAGTAATTCTTCTTCCAAAAAAACCATTCAGGAGCGATCCCGTCTGCACCACCAGCGGCAGCGGCTAATCCCCACGATCATGATTACTTCATTTGGGGTCATACTGATTGGATTGGCAATTTATTTCATCATTAACGCTGGCTCTGCCCAAGCCAGCTTCGATTACGATGCTGATGATGTAGTACACGATCACCCGATTAAGGCCGTTCATGAAATGAGTGAGACAGCCTTGGAATCTGTCCAATTCTTACCACAAGATGGGCCGCAACCTAAAATCGTCCTTCTTGAGGATTTTTACAACTTTGGGGTTGTTGGTTCAAATGAAGTGGTTTCACATGACTTCGTGATTTCCAACCAGGGTGAGGCATCTCTGATTATCAGCCGCGCCTACACTACTTGCGGTTGCACCACAGCCTATTTCACAGCAACGATCATTGCTCCCGGCAAAGTTGCCGTTATGACCATGATCTATGATGCTGGCTTTCATGATGCCCGCGGCCAGACCGTACGGCGCGGCATTATCATCGAGAATAATGACCCAAAGAATCCGCAAGTGGAGCTTTGGGCACAAGCGACAGTAAGGGATACACCATGAGTAAGGTAAAAGTAGATCAACATGCTACAGCGCGAACGCGGGCACGCTACCAGCGCATATCAAAGTTATATGATTTGATGGAAATTCTTCCAGAACAGAAATACATGGCTTGGAGGAAACACCTGTGGTCGTTCGTAGAAGGTCCTCGCGTCCTGGAAGTTGGAGTGGGTACCGGTAAAAATATGCACTACTACCCCCAAGGGGTCAGTGTCACAGGCATTGATCTCACGCCTGGGATGCTGGATCAAGCCCGGCAAAAGGCAGCCAGCCTGAACCTGGACACGGACGTGGAGCTCCGCATCGGGGACGCGCAATCCCTTGAATTTCAGGATAATTCCTTCGATGCAGCTGTGGCTACTTTTGTGTTCTGTTCTATCCCCGATCCTGCGCTGGGATTGATGGAACTGCAACGCGTTGTCAAACCTGGAGGGCAAATCGTCCTGATGGATCATGTGCGATCTAAAAATCCGCTATTGGGTTTCCTCATGGAAATTCTCAATCCGTTCATCGTGCGCATGATGGGCGCTAACATCAACCGCCGCACGGTGGAAAATGTTCGTAGATCTGGATTGGTGGTCGAGCGAGAAGAAAACCTGGCATCGAATGATATTTTCAAGCTAATTATTGCTCATTCCTAATTATTCATCTGAAAGGTTGTTGGATGAAAAAACAAATTCCTATTGCATTGTTCGTGTTTGTAGTCCTGCTGACTGCTTGTAAATCAATACCACCGCAAATAGATCTGGAATTTACCAAGTTCGATTTCGGAGTTGTGATCAATGGTGAGATCGTTACCCAGGAAGTCAGAGTGAGTAATATCGGCGGTGAAGAGCTGGTCATCAGTCAGGTGCTTACCACCTGCGGCTGTACAACAGCAACTCTTGATCTGAGAGTTATTCCAGCAGGCAAAGAAGGCAAACTTCAGGTTACCTTCGATTCCGGAGCCCACGGCCCATATTTGGAAGGAGAAGTAATCCGTCGAGTGATATTAGTAACCAATGATCCAAATCATTACGAAGCCACGGTGGATTTTGTGGCTAATATCTCGCTCCCGGAAACACCATGAGAAAGATACTGTTCATTATAGCTGGAGTATTTTTGGTAGCCTCATGTGGAATTATCCCCTGGCGAAATTTTTCAGCTGGACCGATGATGGGATCAGAGAATGATTGGTGGGGGAGTCGGAATTATGATTCCAACGGAGAGCAAATTTATTTCACCGCCACCAACGAAGGTGGCGAACACATCCGCTATTCGGGCGGTTCCTCTTTTGGAGGTATGATGGGTGGGAGCAACGTGACCTGCGCATCTTGTCATGGCCCAGATGGGCGAGGGGGCACACACACGATGCACATGGATGTTATGGATGCACCTGATATTCGCTATGAAGGATTGAGCAGAGAGGTAGACGAGCATAGTGAAGATCAACATACGGATGCTCATGGAGAGTACGATTTCGAAGATTTCTATCAAGCAGTAGTGGAAGGAAAACATCCTGATGGAGATTCTCTTAGCAGTGAAATGCCTCGCTGGCATATGAGCGATGATGATCTGGGAGATTTGTTTGATTTTGTGAAATCGTTACCCTAAGCTTTATAAAAAGCATTGAACTTAGCTTGCTAAAAAGTATTCTGGCAAACGATATTGACTCCTTGCACGGGGAGAAGTACAAACGTTCTAGTTTGTTCTTGAGAGAAAATAAGCACTTTTAAATGAAAAACGCTGCACAAAAGATGCAGCAGTCACTCAGGGTTGTTCAGTTCTCGAGGACACCGACATAGTTGAGCACTCTATCTAACTGC
>JACKQG010004818.1_pt1 | contig 15414 bp, 8 predicted proteins | sample 8237621 | NCBI WGS metagenome assembly JACKQG01 (sample SAMN15677084, study PRJNA649215) | marine metagenome | biome: marine; feature: Black Sea; material: saline water; isolation source: suspended particulate matter (SPM) from the Black Sea western gyre | collected 2013-06-09/2013-06-10 | depth... | reverse complement strand
CGCAGGCAATCGTCGCTCCGGCCGAGATGGTATCCAGGCCGTATTCGTTACACAACTTGTTTGCCTTGATTATCGCCGGCAGGTCGTCAACGCCGCAACTGGCACCGTACGCCCAGACAGTTTCAAACTCAGGGCCTTCTCCTTCGACGTCATCAACCTTTGAATATCTCCCGCAGGCAATTGGACAATGGAAACATGCTACATTCCTGATTAGATATTTTTCGGCCAATGTCTCACCTGATGTTTTGTCGGCCGTTTCAAAATATGATTCCTGGAAATTGTTGGTCGGATAAATTCCACTATGATTAATCAAATTCACAAGCACGGACGTGCCATATGTGGGTAGGCCCTTACTTGTAACATCATTCTCGCGGATCTTTTTCCTGACATTTGTTAATACCTTCTTGGCTTCATCATCCCTGGCCGGCTTAAGTTTCCCTGTACCTCTTACCACAATTGCCTTCAGGTTCTTGCTGCCCATGACCGCTCCCACGCCCGACCTGCCGGCGGCACGGTATTTGTCGTTCAACACACAAGCCAATAAAGCAAGTTTTTCACCGGCTGGACCAATGGTCAGAACTCGGGCCTTGGGGTCTCCTGTTTCCTGAAGTAACAGGTCGGTCGTTTCGGAAACCAGTTTGCCCCAATATTTTTTCGCATCCTTAATCTCAACGGTATTGTCATTGATGTGTATATAACAAGGCTTGTCTGACTTGCCTTCGATGATAATAAAATCGTACCCCGCGCGTTTTAGTTCTGCACCCCAGAAACCACCCGAATTGGAGCTGGCGATTGTACCGCTCAGAGGCGATTTTGTTACTACCATGTATCGCCCTCCAGTCGGTGCCTGAGAGCCTGTAAGCGGGCCCGTCGCAAAAATAATCTTATTTGCCGAATCGAACGGTTCGACCTCAGGTTCGACTTCTTGTGCCATATAATATGTGGCTAATCCGCGCCCTCCTATAAATTTCATAGCCAGTGCCATATCCAGATTTTCATGGTCAATCTGACCTGTACTAAGATTTACCCTTAAGAACTTTCCAGAATATCCCGCCATGATTTAATCTCCTAATAAACACGTTTTTGTATAGTCAAATATCTCCTCACATGACCTAAATGTCAATGATCATTCAGTCATTTCTGAAAATTTTTGGACCGGCCCCCCTGGGGCGCTGGGCCGCGTACTGATGCAGAATAATATTTTTCATTTCTACGTGAATATATCGTTGAAAAGTGACTTTGGATTATTCCAATTTTCAATGAATTTACATTTAATTCTTTTCCTTTCAAGAATTGTTGTTGCTTTCTCGCTATTTCTTCCCGCCTGCCGGCATGCTGTCAGTGCGAGAGAATCTCTTTGCACCGGATAGGATTTACAGTTATACTTATTTAGACGGGTAGCCGGTGATGTTGGTTATAAGCAGCAAGCCTCGATAAAAGATGTCGAGTATGATAAACACGCTCAACTGATACTGGTAAGGATAGAAGCCTCAGGATGTCTGTGCTCGGATATGAGCAATGGGGCCTATGAGAAGTGTAATGAATATTATTCGTAGATTTTACTCAATAGGAGGTCAAGTATGTCTAAAGAAAGAATTGGTCTAAACCGGCGGCGGTTTCTAAAAACCGCAGTTCAGGCCGGTGTTTGCCTGGCAGTGCCACAAGTGATCCCAGGAACGGCGCTGGGCAAGAATGGCAGTGTGGCCCCAAGCGAACGAATCACACTGGGTGCCATTGGGATCGGGAATCGCGGACGTTACGTGCTGGGCTGCTTCCTGCAGGAGCATGATTTGAAGTGCGTGGCCGTCTGTGACGTACGTGGCGACAACCGCAAGCGTGCCAAGGACATGGTCGATGTCCGCAACGGCAACAAAGACTGCAAGACGTACATCGATATGCGAGAGCTGCTCGCCCGCGATGATATCGACGCCGTGCTGATTGCGACCGGTCCGAACTGGCACGCGACGGCCGCTACGATGGCGGCGAAGGCAGGCAAAGACGTCTATTGCGAAAAGCCTTGTACGAAGAATATCGCCCAGAGCCTGCAGCTTGCGGATATCTTTCGCCGCACGGCCCGCGTGTTCCAGGCCGGCACGCAACGTCGCAGCCTGCCTAACTTCGCCTATGCAATCGAACTGGCCAGGACCGGCAAGCTCGGTCCGCTGCATACACTCCACGCTCACCCCGGCGGCCTCGGAACCAAGATGAGTGGTTGGTTTCCGGCTGAGCCCGAACCGCCAAGAGAACAGGTGGACTGGGACATGTACCTCGGGCCGACCGCCTGGCGGCCCTACACCCGCAAACTTATGAACGCCTTCCACTTCGAAAAAGGCGGCGGTATGGTTGGAGGCGGGTGCCTCGAATGGGGCTCCCACTGCGTTGACCTGTGCCAGTTGGCAAACGATGCAGACGACACGGCGCCCGTGGAGTACGAGCCGGTCAACGGTCAGTTACACGCCCGCTATGCCAACGGCGTCAAACTCGTCATGCGTAACGAAGGATGGCTGCCGTTGGGCTCGTGTCCGGTTCGTTTCGAAGGAGAAACGGGCTGGGTCGAGACGGGTGACGATGCGGAGTTCGGTGCGAGTTCTCAATCGCTGCTGCTCCGCAGAGGGACTAAGATACCGGGCTACCCCGCCGACTTTCACGTGCGTAACTTCCTCGATTGTGTCAAGACGCGGGCCCTGACCAGGGCCAACGCCGACGCGGCGTGCTGGGCGCATATCGCCTGCCATGCAGCCAATATCGCCCTGTTCCTTGATCGCAAAGTCAAATATGATCCGAAGAAGAATGAGTTCATCGGCGACGAGCAGGCAAACCGGTTACGTTCAGAGGCTTTACGGGAGCCCTGGCGAATATAACGCCCCAATCTTACGAAAGAAACCACCTAAACTACGAGGTAAATCATGATTATAAAAAAACAATATTTCACTTGGTTTGTTATTCTTATCATAATCGCGTCGTCTGGCTGGACTATCGCCCAGGATCTTACGGTTGCGAACCTGAACCAAACCGACTTGATCACTGTGCTGAAGTCAGATGCTCCAAAGGGTGAGAAAGCCATCACCTGTAAGCAATTAGCCATCTGTGGCACAGAGCAATCCGTCCCCGTCCTTGCACCGCTGTTGGCGGACGAGGAACTTGCGTCGTGGGCTCGGATAGCTCTCGAAGCGATCCCCGGACCGGCCCCCGACGCCGCTTTACGCGATGCGCTGGGCAAGTTAGAGGGCCGGCTGCTTATTGGGGTGATCAATTCGGTTGGTGTGCGTCGTGATGTTTACGCCGTCGATACCCTTGTGCTGAAACTCGACGATGAAAACGCTGGTGTCGCATCGGCCGCCGCCGTAGCGTTGGGACACATCGGTGGCGAGCAGGCGGCCAAAGCACTGACGCAATCACTGGCCGATGCGCCAAGCGGCGTTCGTTCGGCGGTGGCCGAAGGTTGCATTCTATGTGCGGAGTGGTTCCTGGCAAACGAGAAGACTGCCAAAGCAATTAAGCTGTACGACACGGTCCGCCTGGCGGACGTGCCGGACCAGAGACATTTAGAAGCAATCCGCGGTGCTATCCTGGCTCGGAAGTCTGCTGGTGTACCGCTGTTGATAGAGCAGTTGGAATCGGAAGACCAAGAGAGACTCGGCATCGGATTGCGCTCGGCCCGCGAGCTTCCCGGTCGCGACGTGACCAAGGCATTGGCATCCGAACTCGGCCGCTTAAGTCCCGATCGGCGTCCTTTGCTGTTGTTGGCCCTGGCGGACCGTAACGACTCTGCTGTAATACCAACCATTCACGAGGCGGCTCAGAGCAGTTCGAAGGACCTGCGCATCACGGCCATCGAAATCCTGATCCGCCTGGGTGATGTCACGTGCGTGCCGATCTTGCTGGAAACTGTAACCGAGGACGATACCGAGCTTGAACAAGCAGCAATGGAAACACTGGTCAGACTACCTGGCAAAGACGTGGATAAAGACCTGGTCGCCCGTCTTCCGCAAGCGAAAGGCAAGCTGCAGCAGGTTCTCATCGAGCTGGCCGGCCAGAGGCAAATCAGCGAGGCCCTTCCTGCTGTAGTGCCGAGCCTTTATGACACTGATAGCGGTATTCGGAGTGTTGCTGTAGAGACAATTGGCATCATCGGCCAGGACCAGCAGACGGCCGATCTCGTCAAGCTGCTTCAAAAGACCAACAATTCCGAGCAGCGAGCGGGCATCAGAAAGGCTCTGTTAGCGGTCTGTGGCCGTTGCGGTGTAAAGTGCATCCCGCACCTGCGACCCCTGACGCAGAGCCGTGACAATGAACTACACATGATCGGCTTACGTGCATTGGCCATCATCGGTGGGCCCGACGCGTTAGAGGCTGTCAAATCAGCTATTGAGAGCGATGAACCTCCCGTCCAGGACGAGGCTGTGCGAATCTTATCGAATTGGCCGAACAATTGGCCGCAAGACAGCGAAGCAGGGCAAACCTTGCTGAGGTTGGCCACATCGGCTGAGAAGATGTCCCATCAGGTGCTGGGCCTGCGCGGTTACTTCCAGTACATACGCGGCACTGAGAAGCTCAGCAACGAACAAAAAGTGACCAGGGTCGTGGACTTGCTGCCCAACATCAAGCGGCCAGAGGAGAAGCGGCTGGCTATCGCTGTTTTGGCCGAAGCGCCGAGTTCTAGTGCACTGGAGCTGTTGACGACGTTCGCTGAGGATTCGGCTGTTGTCGAGGAAGCATATTCAGCCATGGTCCAAATTGCCGGCCAGGATGTCCGCGGGGTTTCCATGGACCAGCGCCGGCAGGTGTTGAAAATGGTGGCTGAAAAATCAAGGAACAACGGCATCAAACGGAGGGCCCAAAAGACCCTCAGTGGAATTCGGTAAGCAGGCGTACCGAGGAATGCCTTATCTAAAACGACAGCGGAATATCCGACTACCCGCTTCAAGCGTGGAGTATGCACGTTGGGCTTGAATTGCGTGGGTAGGATCTTATGATGTTGCTATAATGACCTGGCGGTTGAGCCAGTTGAAGTCATATGGGAAATGTTGAAAAACCCGGAAGGAGTGATGGTATAATGAATGGTGTTACTCGGAACGCCCGGCGGTATTTCCCGACCTCTTTTGCGATGGTCCTTATAGTAGCCGTCTTATTGGGAATCCTTTCTGCAGGGGCCGCCGAGGACAAGGCCGAGTATGAGTTTTCCAGTGTCGAGAACCTGCCGCACCAAAAAGGATTACCTGATCCGTTCTTAATGCCCGAGGGCAAGCGGGTTCAAACACTTCAAAACTGGCTAAAGCAGCGCGAGTATATCAAAGCGATGCTGGCGCATTATCTGTACGGTCACATGCCGCCTCGGCCCAGGAAGATTGAAATCAAGCAAGTTGGCTCCGAGCCGATTTATAATGGCAAGGGCGTCGAGGAGCGCTATACGCTGACGATTCGCCGCAAAGGAAAAACCGTCACGTGCCGTTTTCTAATCGTACGCCCATCGCTGAAAAAGCGCTACCCGACCATCATTAAGAACGACCGAATCTCATTCGATGCATCCCCGCAGCGCAGCGATTTGTCTCAGAGTTTCGGTCCCGGGTCCGAAGCCGTCAAACGTGGTTACCTCCTTTGCCGGTTTCATCGCACGGATTTGGCGTCCGATGAGCAGAAAGAAGGCCGAAAAGCCGGCGTTTATCCTCTTTATCCGGAATACGATTGGGGCGCCCTCGCCGTTTGGGGCTGGGGACACGGTGTAGTGCTGGACGCACTGGATCAATTGGGCATGGCCGATATAAGCAAGGTGGTTGCGACCGGCCACTCGCGAGGAGGCAAGGCGGCCTTGTGTGCCGGTATCTATGATGATCGTGTTGCCATTACGGCCCCCAATTCGTCCGGGACCGGGGGCACGGGCAGCTTGCGCTACTTCGAGAAGGGCCAGAAACCGCAGACAATCGGGCATCATATCGGCCGAAACGAGCATTGGTTCCATCCTCGGTATTTCCAGTTTGCTGATAAGGAACATCGTCTGCCTTTCGATGCGCATTTCGCCAAGGTGGTGATCGCCCCGCGGGCTCTGGTCAACTGTCACGCCCGTCAAGACTACTGGGCCAATCCGTATGGAACCGAGTTGACGCATCGCGCCGCCGAAGTCGTTTTCGAATGGCTGGACGCCGGAGACCGCATCGGACTGCACTGGCGCGAAGGCACACACGCTCAAAACCAGGAGGATTGGGCGGCCTTGTTGGATTTCGCAGATCACCATTTTTTTGACAAGAAAACGAATCGAAGATTCGACAACTGGAACTATCCGGACGCCGAACTGCCTTTTGATTGGAAGGCGCCTGATGTGGCCCCGGTGAAATGAAGCATTTTGCGTTGTAATGCGAACAAGTTGGGCTGGAGTATCTATCATGGTTAAATCAAACTTAGTGATTGTCTTTTTGTGCATTTGTCTCTTGTGCTGTCCGGAATCTCTGCTTGCACAGGATATGAACGCCATTTCCGCCATTCCGCGGGTGGATGTACATTCTCATGTCGGCAGTGTCGGGCGGATGGAACATTATGTTAAGGTCGGCGAAGCTCTCAAAGATCAGTATGGCATCAATCTTGCAGTATGGATAGACCTCAATTTTATGAGGCAATCGGACGGGACGGAAGAAGAGTACCTGTATGCGGCAGGCACCCGATACAAAGGGAGGTTTCTGCCCTGTATAAATGACTTCAAGATATCTGATGGACTGCGATATCCACCTGAAGAGCTTGCTAAGTGGCAGCAAAAGGGAATTGTCGGATACAAAATATGGGTCGGAGTCTCCCCTCTGATCGATAGGCCGGCTAATGATGCCACTTTTACCAAAATGGAAGAGATCGGGATGGTCGGAGCATCTATCCACATTTCACAGCCGTATCCCACGAGTTGGTGCGATGACCCGGTGAAGTTCTGGGAGGCGCACAATGCCTGGGAGAGAGTTCTCGACAGGCATCCGAAATTGAAGGTCGTCAATGCCCACATGCTCGACCATTTCAATTCGGATGAACAGTTGGATTATCTGATATACGTGCTCGAAACATATCCTAATGTTCACGTTGACCTGGGGGCACGATTTCAACAGTTTAACCGCATGGACAGAGACAAGCTCAGGAGCTTCATGATAAAATACGCCGACAGAATACTCTTCGGCACCGATATCGGCGGCCAGCCGGCGGAAGGTAAATACAGGCAGGTCGCGGAAAGCTACTACCGCGCCTTCCAGCTTTTGGAGACCGACAAGGTTGTAAAAGGAGGATTCTTCAGCGGAACAGAAACCAGAGGCTTAGCTCTTCCCGCCGGCGTTCTGGAGAAAATCTACTATCGAAATGCCGTCAGATTGTATCCTCGCGTGAAAGATGTCCTGAAAAATCTGGGATACGATAGAAACGATTGAACATATTGTGTTGAGCGGCCTGCTTGTCAGAGAGCTTGTCTATAGGACATGCCGGAATGCTTTGTACTGGAAATTCCGGGGATGGAACGAGCGATGAAGATCGAAATAAAGTTCTTAATATTGAGTACTAATAGGTGATAAAAGGAATACCAATGAACAGTGATTGTTTATCATTTCGCTTGTTTTTCATCACGATCTCATTGATTATTATTTTCGCTCCATGCCGGGCGGCGGATTTGACCGACCTGAAATCCGTCGAGTCATGGCAAAACGTCGCCCCGGGCATCTGGAGCGCCTCGCTGGGTGACATGCAGGGCGAGTTGTGCTACACCCAATTCGCCGCGGCGCCGCCAAAACATGATGTGCTGAACCAATTGTCCAAACCGAAGTTTCCCTTTGCGCCGGGCGAAATCACCTGCCTTGTAACGCCGGACAACAAGATCATGATTCGTATCCCCACCGGTGCTGATGAAAAACTCTACGGATTCGGTTTGCAACTGGACGGCATCAAAAAATCCCGGCAAGTCATGACGTTGAACGTGGACCACTGGAGCAAAGGCGGCGGCCGAACTCACGCCCCGGTGCCGTTTTACATTTCGAGCAGGGGCTACGGCGTCTTTTTCAATACCGCACGTTTTTTGAAAATCTACAACCAGGTCGGAAACCGCAAAGATTCACCGCATAATCCCCCCGAAGTGGACCGCAACCCGCCGTCGGACGAAAAACAACCCGGCCGTTGGCAGGCCCAGCCGCCGGGTGATGCCGTCGAAGCGCAAATCAGCGGCAATGGACTTGAGGTGATTGTCTTTTCGGGCGATTCGATGCTCGATGTGGTTTGCCGATATAACCTCTACAACGGCGGCGGCGCATTACCCCCGCTTTGGGGTTTGGGATTCTGGCATCGGGTTCATGCTCGTTTCAGCGCCGGCCAGACACGCGACGAGTTGAAGCAGTTTGAAGACAAAGACTTCCCGCTCGACGTCATCGGCCTCGAGCCCGGGTGGATGTCCAAATCATATCCCTGCACTTTCGAATGGCAAAAGAAACGTTTTCCCGACCCCGCGAAATTTACCCGCGAATTACTGGACAAAGGTATTCGTCTGAATCTCTGGGAGAATCCTTACATTTCCAAACATAGCCGTATGTACGAAAAGATGTATCCGCTTTCCGCCTCTCACATGGTCTGGCTGGGAATTGTCCCGGACTACACCATGCCACAGGCCCGCCGGCTGCTGACCGAACAACATCACCAGGACCACATCAGCATCGGCATCAGCGGGTACAAGATCGACGAGGTGGACGGCTACGACTTCTGGCTCTGGCCCGACCACGCAACATTCCCATCGGGCGTTTCAGGCGAAGCGATGCGGCAATCCTACGGCCTGCTCATGCAGAACATGCTCTACAATGACCTGTTCAAACAAAACAACGTGCGGACCTACGGCCTGGTCCGCGGCAGCAATGGCGCGGCGTCCGGTTATCCGTTTGCCATTTACAGCGATTCATACAGCCATGAGCAGTACATCACCGGCCTTTCCACAGCCAGTCTCGGCGGCATCCTCTGGACACCCGAAGCACGTTCGGCCGGCACACCCCGCGAATGGTTGAATCGGATGCAAACCGTTTGCTTCTCGCCCATGGCCCAGCTCAACGCATGGTCGTCCGGGAAAAAACCCTGGAGTTACGGCGACGTCACTGACTCGGTTCGTGACGTGATCAAGCTGCGCATGCGCCTGCTCCCCTATCTCTATAGCGCTTTCGCCGACTATCACTTCAAAGGCATTCCGCCGATTCGCGCTATGATTCTTGAAGATGGATTCGGCGAGCTTGAGGCGAAGTTCATCGCTGGAAAGCTCGACAGCGAAACAAATCCCTATGCAAGAAGTAAAATCATAGAAAAGACCGACCAGTTCATGTTCGGCCCGTCTATCATGGTAGCGCCGTTTTACGAAAGCCAGTCCGTCAAACGCCAGGTCCAGCTCCCTCCCGGAAACTGGTATGACTTCTACACCGGCAAATTTGTCGGCAACAATAAAACCATCACCGTAACCGCCAAGGACCTGGCCGATTGCATTCCACTGTTCGTCAAAGAAGGCGCCGTAATTCCGATGCTGACCAAGGCGGTGAACCAAACCGACAAGGCCTACAGCCATCCGCTGGAAGTACGATTCTACGGTAAAACTAACGGAACCTTTACCCTCTACGAAGATGATGGCAAGACCTTCAATTACGATAAAGGCCAACATCGCACACGACATCTGGCGGTAAGTAAAGACCAGACCGGCCAATTCAAATTGACCGAAAATATCACGAAAAAAGATGGCCCGGCCATGTTCGGTCCGATTGAAAACCTTAAAATCATGACCAAATAACGTTTGAGTTACTTAAAAAGCCATATTTGCTAACGGTTCGGTGTATAACCCAATTTCCCCCACACAGCCTTCTGCACTCTGTACAAATCCTCATTATCCGGCACCGAAGCCGAGGCACTTATTTCACCTCGCGCAAACTTTATTGTCCGTGGGTCCATCCACTTCCAGTATTCACTGTGCCCGTCCGCAAAAGAGAAGTTCGTTCCATCACCGTGGCGTACAGTAATCCCGTCCCACCACTGTTCCCTATCATAATTAACCGTCCAGCTCGACGGGCTCAATCGGCCCTCATCAACAAAAACAGCCCTTTCGCCCGGCCTGCGAATTTGCAGCCTGCTTTTAAGTATCTGCCCCTCAGCTCCGGGTATAGCGTCATGACCATTCATAGCGTCAACTATGGCGTAAGTTACCACCTCTCCCCGCACGCCCGTCGGGCACTTATAGAGCTTTAAGCTCGGGCAGTATGGAAATAACAATCCCCTCCTGATACCTTCTATTTGCGACTCTTCCGAAGCATCCTGGCCGGGCCAATATACCCAGCAGTCTCCGTCTTTATTATGACCTCCGAGGCTTGTATTGCCGCTGACAATCTTGCCGTCGTTATCATCCGCATACATAATCCACGCAAGTCCCATTTGCTTCACATTGCTCAGACACGATGCGCGTTTACCCTGCTCTCTGGCCCGATTCAGTGCCGGCATCAAAATCGCCATCAATACCGCAATAATGGCAATCACCACCAAAAGCTCTATTAAAGTAAAACCTTTTCGTCTATACATGACGTTTGCCCTTCCCTTTCGAGATAATGAGTTTCAATGGTATGCTTATCTGTGGTAATTATAACACATTCGCCTGCGGTAATACAACCTATTGGCCGATTTTTATCCTCTTGACCTCAGTAAAAAATGCCCAATCTCAAATCTAACTCAAAACTAAAAACTCAACACTAAAAACTAATCTCGGGTTTACCCGCATCCCCGTCAAGGTAAATACTATATGCCCTCAAACCCAACTCAAAACTCAAAACGAAATTGCGGAAATCTTCATTCCAATAATCAATCATAATTATATCAATATTGCCGTAATCATTATGCAAAAGATATACTCAGAAAAAGTCATTTCCAATGTATGTTATTATCGCAAATCTAACCAAAAATGTCGTAATTTAAAAGGCGAAGGAAGTACATTTGGACGTTCAAACTCATGGTCCAATCTGCTTACACCGTTTTTTCTCCAATCTTCGTGGCTTAACTCAATCTCAGATATATTGCTATTGCATGCTTCTTCATTAACTTCGGTCAAAATATCTTTTGCCTCCATACTCTGGATATATCCGATCATCGCTCCTGATGACGATGCCCTACCATAATTCCACTTTCGTTTCAAAAATCTTAATACGCCGTTTGATATATAATTTATGTTGAATACCCAATCACTTCTTATTGGCGTTCCTAATCTTTTACATTCAACATAATAGTGTTTTGCACTTTTCTTTGGATCAGGTTCTGCATGATCGATATATCCCCATTGAAAATCAGGTCGTTTCTTCCGAGCTATATCAAGATGTATTTCGTCTTCGAGAGGCTGATTTGTACATTCATAAACAGGAGGTGAATTTATACCACTATTTTCGCCTCCTAATTTCCGAACAGCCTCAAGCATGCAAAAATAGAATTTATAATTTAGTTTATCTTCGTTTTCCTTCGTAAGATCCGACTCTTGAGATCTAAGTATATTAAGTGCTAATATAAGCACTTTCAAAATTCTGGTTTCATAATTAGCCCAAGAATTAATTTTGCTTAATTGTGGCCTGTTCAAACTTATCCCCTGCTACTTTCCTGCAAATGTATTGCCTGTAGTAATGTCGCCTCTGCATCTTCACGAGCCATACTTCGCGTCCATAACCGTCTTTCGTTGCGTTTTATAATCATTATATCAGTGTCAAAAACTGCCCGAACTACTCCATCAATATAAATTCTTTTGCTAATTGGGGTGAGTAAGGTATTGTCAAGTTTCTTTAATACCTTATTCCATTGAGCCATATCAGATTCTTTAACAGGACCAAGAGGTTTTTTCTTATATTGCGTCGAAAATACTATTGCAATCATTGGTATGTTTCTGCCCGGACGAATTACTTGCCAGCGAAATTCCCCATTGGATTCAAGTTCCCGATTCCAGATTTCTAAGAAGGTTCTGATATATCCTTCAAATCCCTTTTGCCAATCTCGACGAGTTGGAACATCTTTAAGAACACCGCAATTGCTTCCAGGCCTATCTGCTTCAACCGGCTTTACCGCCGTGCTCTTAACATTATTGTAAAAGAGATCAAGACCATACTCGCACATGTCCCTGATAAGGTCCCGCTCCTCTTCATTCAATTCATACAAATCAAAAATCGCCTCGTCGAGATCATGCTCAAGCTTTACAGTTTGATCAAAAGTTAAGGTTGTACCATCAAATGTATCCAGACTGGCAGTATTCACTCCTTTTTCTTGCAACTCATCTACGATCTTAATAATTCGACTTTGCAAGTCCTGTTTATCAGGAAATCGTATTGGCAGCTTACGAACTTCCTCTAAACTCAGTATATCATACCAAGTTCCCCATTGTCCTGCAGTGAGAAAGAAAAAGTATTTAGCCAATGATGACCACAAAATCGCCAGAAGAATCTTAGGCTCTCGTCTTCGAGACTCCCTAAGCCTAAAACCATATATTGAGTGTCGATAGCTGAATGCTTCTTTTTCTATACGAGCCATGATTTGTCCCATGCGACCAGCACTTTGTACAGGTCCATGTTTTATCAAAAGCCTGAGACCGCAGTAAAGTTCCTCTTTTCTTTCTCGTGCTACATGTACTGGAGGCTTCTTAAGCGGCTTTGGAATAGGCCCATAGCTATAAAAACTTCTCGCTGGATACTCCATATATTTGCCCAGAAATGTACATTTGCCTCCTCCCCCCTTAAACCCACTGCCAGACATTGCGATCAATGGCCCAGAATCATCTGAAATGGAGTCCAATGCTGTGTTTAGTTTGATCCCATCAATTAAGGCTTTATCCCTATGCCCACCCCACCAAAAAGTCTTCCATAACAATTCATTAAACACCAAGTCTTCTTGTTTCACGAAATGCGCATCAGACTTGTCCAGCGAAACTACTCTCATATTACCCATATGAGTGGTTTTTTTTACACCCCAATAACCAATTGACCTCTCAGCTATAGCGTTTTGTTCCTTCCTGAAAACAACACTAACAAATGGAGCAATTGCATCATTAAAAAAAACATCTCTAACGTGAGAAAAATTTACAACCTGCTCAAGCAGTACCTTATCCAACCACTGTTTTCGAAAGAGCTTGCTTTGGCCCGATTGTTTGAACAATACTCCTGACGAAACAAGCAATCCCGCGCAGCCGCCCTTATGAAGAAGGTTAATAACTCGGTGTATGAACGCTTGAGATGGCTCTTCGTCTCCTACAGATAAGTGATTATCTTTGCACCACTGCAGAGCAACACTCAGCGCTTCTCTTCCACTTTCATTCTTCTTTAATGGTGCGGCCCCCCAGGGAGGATTGCCTACCACAACATTTGCACAGGACTCATTAAATCTGGACCGAACATCATCATGTGCAATCTTGGATTCTACATCAAAAGAATTAGCTTCAAGTAGTATATCATACTGTTGTTCCGGTTTTCTTGTCCTGAGTTCTTCATATTTCAGGTTGGGTAATTTTTTACCTTGTTTTATCTGTTCTAAAATATCAGGGGGTCTCTGATAATGCAAAAATGCCAGATACAAACTAAATGCTGCAACCCGAACAGCCTCTCCATTGATATCAATACCGGAAATCTGCTCCCTAAGGATCTTTCTAAGTTGAATGTCGCTAAGTCGCCTTCCATTTTGTGACCAGACTTTATGGCGCACAATCCGCCTGAACGATTCCACAAGGAAAATTCCCGATCCGCACGCTGGATCTAGGATTCTGGGCTTTTCGTTTAAGCACTCAGCCGATAAAACCTGCCCTAATAAAAACTCCACTAAAGCAGGTGGCGTATAATGCGAACCATTATTCTCGCCTTTGCTCTTATCCGTGTTGTAAAATTCTTCATAAATACTGCTAATAAGTTCTATCGGAATGACATCAAACTTATAGGCAAAGAAAAATAACTTGTCACCATCGGCATTTCCACACAGAAAATTTTGCAGTTTTTGCAAATGTGTTTGTTCAACATTATCTTTCTCATCGTCAATATTCGGGAACATATCTCCATTAAAATCTTTGCTGAGTTGATTAAATAAGGCGTAGGTAAATTCTTTATCGCTTAGGACTCTCGGATAAAATCGTTTCTCAAGTTCAGGATCAACAAATGAACCGGAGACAGGCGTATTAAGAATCTCCCGCCATTTAGGTTTGCCTCTGACAATTATTTTGAAATAGCTTTCTTCAAGAACTCCTCGGTCTTCAAGATAGCGTATAAATATCGACCGGCCAATAAGTGAATGTGCATACTTGTCTATAAGGCCGGCATCACGCAATTCATTGCGAACAACCTGCAAATCCGCAATGAGTGCTTTATCTGCTCGCTTGTCATCACCGAATCGCTCGTCTTCAAACAACCGGCCGGTTTCGATTTGCTCACGACTGAATTTTTGCAGTTCTTCTGATACTTCCGCTATTGTTTTGGCAGTATCAAGTTGACGTTTTTCGAGTGTTTTTTCCCAATCATTTTGGTTTCTGGCAGGGCCATGGTTTAGATTATAAACCGCTAGTTCTCCAGGAGAAGCAAGAAAAAGCAGTGGAGGCCTTGCCATATTCCATATTTTCCGGAATCTCTCTTGTTGCTTGTTTGAATCTGCCGTCGCAAATACGATTACTGGATTGTTATCAACAAAGAATACTTTCTCGGCCTCAATATCTTTGGCAAGTGCTAACCATTCCCCCTTATTTATCCAATCTTCTGACGTGAAACCTGACGGGGAATCCGCGGCATCCAATAAATCGCCCTCGACATATCCTAAATCCCTATATGCAGCAGCTAATAATTGTTGAGGGGAATCCATTCTTCTACAATTACCTCATAGTTTCGAGTGACCTAACAAAAAATCCTAAGCAATGCTAAGTGTCTTATATGGCACAGATTAGAGATTGTCAAGAAATTCCGCAAGGCTAATTCTCTAATCTTTAATCCGCTAATTCGCATCGAGTATCCGGCATCTCACTTTTTAAATCTGTGCGATGCAAACCTCTCAAAAACTAAAAATACCACCAAAAATCATAAAAATCAACCACATTCTTTACCCAAAATTGCCAATATTCAATAATATTGTCATCCTCGCATGCCCTTAGCGGGGACCCAGCCCAAACTTTTAACTTTAGTTCACTTTAGGCACTTTAGCTCACTTTGAACTTGACTGCATCAAGTCACGGAGTTTTTTATTTATTTCATTTGATTTTTCGCTGAAAATATGGTATAATATAGGCCTGTTAGACAGAAGTCTAACGAAAGCATCGTAGTATGCAAGTCATAAGCCACAGCGTGGCAAGGTCTTAGGCTCGACAACCCAAATGAAACCTATACCAGAACCTCGCAATCGGAGATCCGTTAAGGAAATCTTATGACTATATACCAAACCTGTCCTGAGTGTAATCGA
>JACKQG010004817.1_pt1 | contig 15414 bp, 13 predicted proteins | sample 8237621 | NCBI WGS metagenome assembly JACKQG01 (sample SAMN15677084, study PRJNA649215) | marine metagenome | biome: marine; feature: Black Sea; material: saline water; isolation source: suspended particulate matter (SPM) from the Black Sea western gyre | collected 2013-06-09/2013-06-10 | depth... | reverse complement strand
GTTTATGTATTTCGTTACAAAACATTTTCATAGTTGCGTCTGAATTGTAGTAAGAATCGATTAAGATTCCATATACAGTCACATTGTTATCATCACGCCACTTCACAAAGTCATCATTCCATCCATCAGTGATAGCGGATTCGCCATCAGTAATGAAAACAATATCAGCCTTTTTGTAGTCCTCTTGTTGCTCTATTAACATTCTAGATTTATCTAGGGCTGGCTCGAATAAAGTTCCACCCAATTTTGTTATCTCACTGGCTTTTTATCCTGTGATTCTTATACTTTATTTCGTATAAGTTCGGCGTACATTTTCATCTCACTCGCTGTGAGATGCTCGACACTCTTGGCGGGATTATATTTATTCACCCACTACGCTCTACACTACTATTTAGCCTTCCGTAATCTAAATAGTTAGCACGGTATTGCCGTTTCAGGTTTCACCGTTTTTGCCGAGTCATAATACGTAACGTCACCATTACGTACGGCAGTTATAGCCTCTATGACAATTTCAGGATTTTCATAAAAATCCTGTTCCCAAATAATAATAAGTTTGTATCCAGCTTTGGTTAAAGCTTTATATTTTTTTTCGTCTGAAATTATTCTTTTCTTTTGTCTATCATACAATGGCCCATCTTTATATACTCTAGGGTCACAGTGCCAAAAGGTTCCATTCATTTCAAGAAGAATTTTTTCATCTATCTTAAAATCAATTCTGTACCTCCAAATTTTTTCCTGGGATACAAAATTTATTTTGTTTTCTTTTAAAAATATTTCAGCGTCTTTTTCTAATTGACTTTCTTTTATTGAGGTTATACCTAACTTCCTAGCCATGTGTGCTACAGAGGATTTTGTCCTATTTAGCTTCTTAGCTATATCTCTATTCATCTCTAATGAATAGTTATCTTTTAGAAAGCTAATCTCCCCGTCTGTCCACCAAACATCTGATTTTATTCCTAAACTATTAGCTTTAGCTTTTATAGTTTCTGGAGATTTATTAATCAAGTTGCTTAAATGCCTAGGACCTTTTTCCGAATAAAGCTCTCTTACGAGATCTTCTTCTTTAGATGTCCAGCGATTTCTTGTCAACTTCATTTTATTAGCAATATTTACTATTTGCGTATATGTAAACTCAAGATGGGCTACTAACTCTTCCTTTGAAGAAGTAGCGTAATTTTCTTTTAGCCACTCTTTTTTTGACTTAGTCCACGTATTAGCTTTTTTTATACCTAATAAAGATGCCTGCCTATTAATAGCTTTTACGCCTCTATTTAGCTCTTTTGCTATTTCAGATGTTTTTACAGTCGGATACTTTTTAATTATTATTTTATTTTCTTTTTCTGTATATTTTGTATATTTTATCATACTTTAATATACTATATATTTGGTTAATTGTCAAGAGATTTTTTTTCTACCGGAAAAATATTCGGCCATATCTATTACTTCTTGAATGTTTTTTGGAGCGTCCTTTGGAAACTCATTTGTGTGTAAGTGTTTTGGATCACGTGAATGATCGAAGTGGATGCAGTAGAAGCTTCGCTTCTGATACATTGCTACTTCTAATAGTGCCATGGCGACTGATTTTGCCCAGATTTCTGGGTTCCCTGACATCGAGCCAGAGTCATCAATACATACTACAATAGCGCCTTTTTGCTTCTTTTCTTTTCCTCTAAGTTCATATTGCATCAACTTGCCTTCGGCATAGTCTTTGTAGAAAAGCTTCTTTGTGGAAGGGTGTCTAAGCTTCATTAATTCTTGTGGAATTAGTTTACCTAAATCATTTCCCAAAGTCAGGTCATAGATTTCATCCATTCCCTTTTTTACTTTTTCACGTTGACGTTGAGTAGCAATACGTTTGAAACGTCCTGCTAGTTCTGCAATCTTCTTGAGTTTACTGCTATTGCGTAAGCGTTTTAGTAGCGCCATCTTTTCATGGTATGGCATATTTGTAAATGTGTCGTCACCATCTAGACCCCAGTTCTGAATCATGTCAGAAGTCTCAGTAATCTGTTGCTGAACTTTATCTAGCATACGTTGGATTGACTGTTTTACTTCTTTCTTCTTCATTGATTGTCTAAAGCTTTTCTTAGCCTCTTCTAATCTTTTCTGAGCTTCTGTCTTAGTGATCTTTTCAGAGCCTTCTACAGGTTCCCCGTCGGTTTTATTACCTCTGCCTTGGCCTTCGCCTTCGCCTTGGCCTTCACCTTCATCACCCTCAGCATCTACCTGGGCTTGAGCATCCATCTGCTCCTTGAGTTTCTCCATCTGCTCTTTGAGCTTCTTGATTACTTCATGGGCCTCATCCCCAAGAACTTCAGTTCCTAGGGTTGAGTTGATTTTGTCCAAGCGGGTAAGAGCGCGTAGCTCTTTGTACTTAGGGGATTCCATCACATCTCCCATAACGTGATAGTTCAGGAGATGTGAGGCTTTAATTTGGTGTTCTTTTAACCTGTGAGGTTTGTATCTGTAGAGTGAAGAGAAAATGTCTTGTTGAAGTTCTTCGAATTGTTCATATCCCTCTTGGGCGTCACCCAGGGTATCCTGGATTTTCTGATTGTTCGCTTTAACTTCTTCAAAAAAGTAAATGTCCAGCTTATCAGTATCTACTGTATATGGGCTGTATGCTACCTCTTTGTCGATAAAATTTTTATCTTTGCTTCCAAGTCTCTTCATAAGGACCTCCGCTTAATCCATGTTCGGGTCAATGCCACAAGATTCTGTAAAGACTCTTGCTAGTAATTCATTGACTTGTTGGTCGTACTTACGTACTTCTCGAACATCTTTCTTTTTCTTTTCCATTGCTTTGATATGTTGAGAGATTTTCTTCTTAATATCTTTAAGCTTGGCTGCGGTGTCGATACCTTTCTCAACGCGTTTCTTAGTGTTTTTCTCATTAAGAGTTGCGTTTGCGACTTCTTGAGCAGCTTCAAATAATGTGACGATTTTACCTTTTTCAGGTGAAATCTGGTCAAGAATGAGTGTCCATACTGGACGTTCATCTTTTGGATCTGTCCAAAGAACGTGGCGAAGTACATCAAAATCGTCTTCTACGATAGAGTCACGTCCATTGAGGAAGGCTTCTGCCTTCAAAATCTTTGTTGCTGTGTTGTATGTACGGTCAGTTGGAAAAATACCCTGGTGTGCCATTTTCCGCCTCAGTTTAATAAGTACATCGGCCATACCTTCATTGATCTCTACTTTTTTTACCTTAGCCCTTGCTTCATCAATTTCCTTGAGTGAAAGGATAGTTGTTGGCTGTGGTACATCTGTAGTGATCATTTTCTTAAAGTTTGATTCTTCCTGAATAGGCTTAACCATAAACTTTAAAAGAAATCTATCAAATAGAGCTTCCAATCCATCTTCTGAATCAGGAATCTCATTACTGGCACCTACTGTAGTCAACAGTGGGATTGTATGTGCTACTCCATCATTGTGGAATTTGCGCTCATTGAGAACAGGTAGCAGTGAGTTTAGTAAACCTGAGTTACATTTGAAGATTTCATCCAAGAAAGCAAAGTGTGCTTCTGGCATCTTGTTAAATGTAATACGGGAATATCTATCTTCTTCCAGTGCCTTAAGTGACAGTGGGCCGAACACTTCTTCAGGTGTTGAGAACTTAGTTAGCAGCCATTCAAAATAGTTGGCGCCTTCAATGTGATTTCTCCACTCACGTACTGCTAATGACTTAGCAATTCCGGGAGGGCCTAAAAGAAGAATGTTATTTTCTGACAGCATAGCCAGAGTTAATCCGTGAAGTACTTCTTCACGTTCAACAAAAAAGTCGTTTAGTTCGTCTTCAATTTTCAAAAACTTTTCGTGTAGTTGCATGTGTTTCTGTGTTTTCCTAACTATTCCCCAATTACGGGAATATTCTTTAATACTGTACTTTCTGGTATGTTTTCATCCAGGTGCTCATATACACCGTCTGCGAATGTTACACCAGCTATTACATGGGTTCCTAGTTCTGTGTCTAGGACAAAATGATTGATTACATTGGATGCCCGTACTAACTTATTAAATGCTAATAGTTTAGTGAGATCAGTCTCGTCTCTCTTGGTATTTAGTAATTGGAAGACCTCGTCCGAGGTCGGCTCTTTTGGGCGGTTCTTAACTTCTTTATCAATCGCTTCTTCTTTCTTATATGCTTTTTCTAATAAAGCATCTATCTTTTCTTGAGAAAAATCATCGGTGGTCATCTGATAATTTTCCCGTTTTCAGGGTAAAACAAGAGGAGCATAACTTGGCCTCTTTTACTATCTCTGTTCCATGAGTACGCGTCTCTCTTACAAACCCTGCTTTGTCCTTGTGCACCTGTACATATGTCTTAGGCCTAGTCTCTACAACTAGTTTATTACAAGGAACGTTTGGCGGAGTGTTCTTTCCGCAGTTGTCACAAATATATGACACTAGTTTTGTCCTTTCTCTGATTCCTCAGATTTGTCTTTGCAGCAACCTTCTTTATCACAGTCGTCCTTACAATCATCTTCTGGTAAGGTATCATTTATGTAGTCCGTTGCTGCGGCTTTCAGTACTTTTGCCAAGCCATCTACAATTGCTTCGATAGCTTCATTTACTTCTGTTTTCATTTATTATATTGATTATGTAAAAGAATGGGAATGCGGCCAAGGAATGCTTGACCGCATTTCTTGTGTATTGCTTACTTAGGTTTTTCCTGACCCATCGGGCCCATCTTCACCGTATGCAACTAATCGCTTCACCATACCTTCTCCTTTTGTTTTCAAAATAGGGGTTGACATGTCCCCCTCATACTCCTATATTATAATAGGAGGCTTCAGTATAGTTCTTATACCATAAAAAAATATGAAACAATCAACAGCCCTAGACTGGGTACGACAAAATAAAGAGATTCAAGATGTAGTAGTTAAAAGTCTACAGAAAGAATTTCCTATAGAAAGTAATAAGCGAATCCTTAAAATAGAGGACATTTATCTGGAAGACAATCTTCCTACAAATGACTCTCCTGCTATTAAGGAATTAAAGCTCAAAAGGCGTAGTTATCAGGTTCCAGCCTATGGAAAAGCAACTCTTATAGATAAGGAGTCTGGAAAAGTCATTGACAGCATACCTAAATTTAAAATAGCTAATATTCCCAAACTTACTAGATGGTATAGCATGCTTATAGACGGCAACGAATATCAGACAGTAAACCAACTTCGTCTGAAGTCTGGTGTTTATACACGTAAGAAAGATAACGGCGACCTTGAGTCTCGTTTTAATCTTGAAAAAGGTTTTAATTTTACCATGATTCTTCCTCCAGAACGTGGTATCGTGTTTCTTGTAACTCGACACGCTAAATACAGAGTATATAATATTCTTCATGCATTGGGAATGCCCGACTCTAAGATTCAAGAGGCTTGGGGCTTAGACCTATTTAAAAAGAATACCAAAGGAGCTCTAAATACAGAGCAAGCTGATATTAAACAGCTTTATAAAGAACTGACAAGAGAGGAAGCAGACTATGCTACCTCTGTAAGTGGTTTAAAAGATTACTTCGACAGTACTCGGGTTAATCCTGATACAACTAAAATAACATTGGGGACAGCCTATGATAAGGTTTCCCCTGAAAGCTTATTAGCTACTTCTAAAAAACTAATAGAAGTTATGCGCGGCAACGAAAAGCCAGATGAGCGTGAGAGTCTAATCTTCAAAGACTTATATAGCGTTGAAGATCTTACCACACAGTATTTTGAAAAGAACAAAGAAGCTCTTGCTAATAAGCTCAAATTTAAGATGGACAAGAAAGATACCATCAGAGAGATTATTAGTAGTACTACTTATAGTAAACCTATTAAAAGTTTCTTTACCACTAGCGACTTAGCTAGTACCTCTGAGCAAACAAACCCAGCTCAGATTATAGCAAATGCTCAAAAAGTTACTTTCATGGGTACCGGCGGTATCGGTAGCCGTCATGCTATCACCACAGACGTTCGGAATTTACACCCTACTCACATCAATTTTATCGATCCCCTTGCCACCCCTGAGTCTAGCAAGGCTGGCGTTAATCTGGGCCTTACTCGCGATATTCTTAAGGATGGTCATGAGATGAAAACTGCCGTCCGTATGCCGGACGGATCACGTAATTTTATTTCTGTTGGAGAATTCTCTGGCATGAAAATTGGCTTCTCTGACCAGTACGCTATGATTGGTAAAACTCCAAGAGCTATCGGACGACAAGTCAAGGGTATATATCAAGGGAAGTCACAGATGCTTCCTGCTAAAGATATTGAGGCGTGGATGTTTTCACCCTCTAATATGTTTAGCTACACTACTAACTTAATACCTTATATGGCTAATGACTCAGGTGACCGTGTTGCAATGGCTACTCGTATGATTGGTCAGGCTATCCCTATCGTCGGTAGGGAGGCCCCTTATGTCCAGACTAAATGGAAAGGCGAGGAGAGTTTTCAGAAACTAGTTGGAAACTTTATGAATCCTGGCCCTGGTGAAGGATGGGCTGGTACTGTTAAGAGTGTTGATGATGACTACGTAGAGATTAAACTTGATAAAGAAGACCCTAAACATGGTAAAACTGTTAAGGTTGGATTGTTTGATAACTACCCATTAAACCAGGAGTCTTTTATACACAATACTCCTAAAGTAAAACCTGGCGATAAAGTTAAACCTAATACATTTTTAGCTGAAAGTAATTTCACCAAGGATGGTGTTTTGGCCCTTGGTGCTAACGTTAATGTTGCATATATGCCATGGAAAGGTCTAACGTTTGAAGATAGCGCTGTTGTGTCAGAGAGTTTCACTAAACAATATACCTCTGAGAAGATTGTTCAGAAGAATGTCTTCTTAAACAATAAACTAGATGTTATGGACCTTGCTAAATTCAGAGCTATTTTTCCTGATGTGTTAAGTCCTGCTAATGCTAAAAAGATGTCAGCAGATGGCTTGATTAAGAAGGGCACTATTATAGAGCCTGGAGAGATTCTAGCAGCGTACTTATCAGAGGTTGATTTATCTGATGAAGAAAAAATCCTGCGCCAAATGAACCGTGGTATTGCAAAGCCATATTCTAAAAGAATTTTAGAGTGGGAAGATGATAATCCTGGCGAGGTTCTGTACGTCACTAAGGCTGGCCGCCATATAGATATTCATGTCAAAGTGAAATCTCCTATGATGGTTGGAGATAAGCTAGCAGGGTTACATGGTAACAAAGCTATTATCTCACAGATTGTTCCTGATGATGAAATGCCTCACACCAAAGGTGGTGAGCGCATGGATATGATTTTCTCTCCTGTTACTGTTCCTGGTCGTATGAATATTGGGCAGATTGCAGAAGCGGCTGCTGGGAAGTTAGTTGCCAAGACCGACGGCAAACCATTATTGATAGATAACTTTACCGATAAGGACCAGTTAAATAAAATCAGGGATGAGCTACAAAAGAACAAGATTCCTGTTGAAGAAACAATGCTAGACGGAAAAGATGGTAAAGCTTTTGGACAGAAGATCTTTTGGGGCAAACCATATATCTTAAAACTGCGTCACGTTGTAGATCATAAACTAAAATCACGTAACATTGGTTCATATGACATTAATATGCAGCCTAGTCGTGGTAAAGACTCTGGACAAACTATGGGTAACATGGAAGTTATGTCTATGCTTAGTCATGGAGCTAAAGCGAACATGTGGGAAGCTACTGCTCTTAAAGGTCAAGAGAACGATGAATACTGGAGAGCCTTACAACTTGGGTTACCTACACCAGTACCAAAACAAAACTTTGCGTTTGAAAAGATGATAGCTTACATGAAGCAGTCTGGTGTTAACGTAGAAAAAGAGGGCGACAAACTTACTGTTATGCCAATGACTGACAAGGAAGTATCTAAAATAAGTAATGGTAAAGTCACAGACGGTGGCCAGATGCTTATTGCTAAAAACCTTAAAACTATAAAAGGCGGTCTATTTGATCCAGGGATTTTTGGAGGAGCTGGTGGTAAGAAATGGGGTCATATTGAGTTAGCTGAGAAGATACCTAATCCTATGATGGAAGATGCTATCGTAAAAGTACTTGATATAACTAAACCTAAGTTTGAAGCTATTATATCTGAGAAAGATACCATTGCTGGAACAACGGGCCTAAAGGCTATTGAAAAAGCACTTAAAGAACTAGATTCCACAAAAGAGATTAAGCGTTTAAAAGCTGAGCTAGTGACTGCTCCAGAACAAAAAGTTAATGTTCTAAATAAAAGAATTAGATATCTAGAGAGTTTAAAGCGGTTGAACTTGACTCCTAGTGATTACATGATTAAGAAGGTTCCGATCCTTCCACCATTATATAGACCTATTTATCCGCTACCTAGCGGTGACCTGATGATTTCACCAATCAATAAGCATTATAGAGATGTCAGTTTAATAAATGATTCTGTAAAGAAAGTTAAAACGGCAGATTTAGATGACGAGTTTAACATTACTAATAGAGTGACTCTATACAAATCAGTTAAAGCATTACAGGGACTAATAGACCCAGTTACTTACTCACAAGAGAAGTATGAGGGGGCTATTAAGGCGCTAGCAGGCCCTGCACCAAAACATGGTTATATTCAAGACAAACTGTTCTCTAAGAAACAAGATATGTCAGCACGTAGTACTGTTGGTCTTGACCCCTCCCTGGGAATCGATGAAGTAGGATTACCTGATGATATGGTTAAGAAGTTGTTTAAACCTTTCGTAATGAAGAAGCTTGTTCAAAGCGGTATTGGGGCTGTTGAGGCCACTAAGCAAATTCGTGACTGGACACCTACAGCAGATGCTGCTCTTAATATGGTTATTGGTGAGCGTCCAGTTCTTATGAATAGAGCGCCGTCGTTGCACAAACATAGTATTCAAGCATTTAAAGTCAAGCGTGCTCCAGGAAAGACTATTAAGACTAATCCTATGATTAATGCTGGGTTCAACTTGGACTATGATGGTGATACCATGGCTGTCCATGTACCTATTGGAGTTGATGCTGTAAATGAAGCTTGGGGGATGATGCCAAGCAAGAATATTTTCAGACATGGAGATGGTTCTGTAGTGCCAGAATTAGCACAAGAATATCAATTTGGTTTATACTTTTTAACTAAGGCAGGTAAGGACACCAAAAAGACATTCAAATCGCTTACAGAGGCAAAAGCGGCTAAATTAGACTATACTGACCAGTTCACCCTTAACGGAAGAAAGACAACGATAGGTAAAGAGTTAATTAATTCAACTATACCTGTTAAATACAGGAATTATAAAGATGCATTTAGCAAGAAAATTGTCAATGGGATTATGACACAAATAGCTAAAGAGTCTCCAAATGATTTCCCTGGAGTTATGAATAGCTTCAAGGACCTTGGGCATAGATTTGCTCATACCCGTAGCAGTACTACATCTCTGAGTGACTTCACAGGTTCTCGCAAATACCGCGATGATATCTTGAAAGTATATCAGGAGAAAGTGGACGCTACAAAAGATAAAGGTAAAAAAATACAATTGTGGCTAGAAGCTACTGATAAAGTACGTACAGCACAAAATAAACAATATGAAGGCAAGAATAATATTTACGACTGGTTAGAGTCAGGCGGATTGTCTGGTTCTAAAGCACCAAACGTATCACAAATTCTTTCTATGCCTGGAGTTGTTACTGATGTACGTGGACGTCCTATTGATGTTCCTATACTCAAGTCCTACGGAGAAGGTTTGGACGCTGCAGACTACTGGAATACTATGTATGGTACCCGTAAGGGTATCGTTGATACAGCAGTATCTACCAGTGCTCCTGGAGCATTAACCAAAGCTTTGATTGGAAACGTGTGGGGCACCTTAATTACTAAAGATGACTGTGATACTCGTAAGTATCTGGAGATAGAGGTTAAGGGTAATGAGAAGGATATCATAGATAGATGTTTAGCTGAAGGCGTTTCAGGCGTTGGAAATAGAGACGATGTTATAAACGGATTTGTTTACAATAGATTGAAGTCTGGAAATATTAAAGCAGTGAAAGTTAGAAGTCCACTAACTTGTTCTGCAGTTGACGGGCTGTGTCAAAAATGTTATGGTGTTATGCCCTCTGGACAATTTCCCGAATTGGGGTATAACGTTGGCGTAGCAGATGCTCACGCTGTAACAGAAAAGTCAACACAGCTTGTTTTACGAACTAAGCATACAGGTGCAGCATTCGCTGGACGTGAAGATGCGGCGACGGTTGGGGGCTTCGAGAGACTTGTACAACTCTTGGAGGTCCCTGCTGTTGTTCCTAATAAAGCTATATTAGCTCCTCAAGCAGGAACTGTTAAAGCCTTACACCCTGACGCTCTTGGTGGTTGGGATGTTACTATTAACAAGAATATAGTAAATGTTCCATCAGGTAAAAAGTTACTAATTGCCAAAGGGAGTACTGTTAATAAAGGGGATAAACTTTCGTATGGATCAATTAAACCACAAGAGCTTGCTGACCTAAAGGGACATCAAGCAGCACAACAACAAATAATTGAGGAGTTAGATGAAATTTATGGAAATAGCTATCATAAACGCACTTTTGAAACAGTCCTGCGATCTATTTCTAGCAACGCAAGAATCACCGAGTCTGCGAAAGATTCTACTTACTTACGAGGAGATGTCACATCTATTCAGGCAATTGATGAGTTAAACAAAGAGCGTAAATCAAATGACCTTGCCCCTATTAAATTTAAACCTTACTTCAAATCTATTCAAGTTCTTCCACAAGATAACGAGAGCTGGTTAGATAGAGTAGGGACCAGCAGAATAATCCAAGCGATTCGCGAAGGAGCTGCCACTGGAGCCGCAAGTAACATTCACGGGGTTTCACCTATACCTGGTTACCTGTACGGAACTGAGTTCGGCAAGAGTAAAAAGCCTGGAGAATTTTACTAAACCCGCAAAGGAAATAAATACTAAGGTAAAAAAAGGGAGCTGCAACTCCCCTTCCCGGCCTTATTTGGCCTTCTACTGGCGCCCTGCAGGACGCTATTTCTTATAAAAGAGAGGGCAATCAATGGCTTTACGAGCCCATTAATTATTTTCTGAATGGGCTCGTAAAGCCATACCAGTAAATAATTATTAGAATTGCACTTATAATTACCTGGATTGATACTACCGTAGCTACCCTTTCAAGCGCCCTGATAAGTCGTTCTGTTGTACCTTCTGGGGTGGCTTGGAAAACGTCAGCGTAAGATCTTAAAGAGTCCTGCTGTGCCTTCTGGTTTGAATTAAACGTTTGCACATAATCTAAGAATGTCCCTTTTGGTACTCCCTCCCCGATAACAATCTCCCCATTCTGCAAAACCAATCTCTTTATTTCATAAGTAGAGATGCCCTTTTGTACATACAGCTCATTGCTAATGAAGATCGAATATGGCAGAACCGGCATTACAGCGATTATCTGTCCTGTATAAATCTGGTTACGGGTATAAATCGAATCTACTTGTGCAAATAATGTTGTAGCTAATAGTATTATTATTATTAGTTTTTTCATTTTAATTTTCCTTTATATTATAAGTTAATCTTGCTTTATTCTTATGCCATAAATAAATACTAAGGTAAAGAAAGAGGGAGTCAATGTCCTTTCGGATAGCCCATATTAATAGGGCCTCCCTCTCTTTCACGACCTACTTACGTGGGTCTGCGAAAAACTCTTGTGAATGAAATCCACAGGCGCCTTTATGACCTCCACCGCCATGCTTGGCTGCAATCTTGCTTAGATCTATACCATCTGCTTCACCCTTCTTGGCATGAAACATAGTATACATATACTCTTCGCCGGTAAAGTTCCATGTCATAAGACCGTCACAAGTACCATCGTCGATGTACATAAAAGCTTTACTATTACCTGGCTTGTTCATACATAAGAATCTCAAACCTTCGAACTCAACTTCATAACCCTTGGCTTTCTTTCGCCACATATCGGAATTAGCTTCTAATATCTGACCTGCGTCAATACACTGTTGCAATTCTAGTTCACCTCCTTCAGGATCAAATAATGGGTCCCAGAACAGTACGTTCGTGGGGTCTCCACCGCTGTATAAGAGCATACCTAATCTAAAATGATCACTATGCTCTAGTTTGTGCAACCACAGGTCATGGTCTGAAACATATTCCAACGCCATAGGCACTGGTTTATCTGGTGCTAGAAATTGCCAAGTCAGATATGCTCCTGATTTGTCATTAGATCTAATACCTTCAATGTTTTTAAGCAAATCTGGATGATCATCATATTTATCAATAGCTGATTTGTGATGATCGATCCATCTTACTTTTTTAGTTTTTTCTAACAAAGCCTCCATGTCTTCGACTTGAAGTGAGAAGTCTACTATAAATACTACTTCATCTTCCTCGATATCATCTATCGGGAACGGTTCATTGTATAGTATAGGAATATGGCGCACATCATCTAGTGAACACGCCTTTTCAATTTTCCTATACCAGTAATCTACTACTGCAGCTGCGGCTACGCCATCAGCACAGTGCTTGTGTGAAAATATCTTCAATTTGGTTCTCCTAACTCGTAAGGATTCTCGCCCCTTTTATATCTATCTAAGGCTTTCATCATCTGTTCATCCTGAACTGCTGACTTTGTTGTTACTGCTAACACGCTATGCGCTGTGTTAACTAGTGCGTGCCATAGTACTACGTTGCCTGTGGGAAAGTTCTCATCTGTGCATGAGCGCATCACTTGATTCATTAAATCAAATCTTTTTTCAAGATCCACTTTGTCTAGCCACAATGTTAATGACGGTAGTCCATCTGGCTTAGAAAACTTAGCCATAAAGCTGGCTATATGTTCTTGTTGTCCATCTAACTCTGGGGCCATCATAAGGCTCATCATTTGCTCTTGAAGCAAAGTACCTATTGATTCTGCCATGTGTTGCCTTTCTATTTTTGTCTAGGCCGTTGAAAGCACATTTGCTGTACCTTCTTTGAATTCTCACTTACCATCTTAGGGTCAAATATGAACGCAAATTTCCAACCTTGTTTGCCTAGTGATGTCATTGTAGACACCTTAAATTTATTATCCATTGGGACATGTTTCCATTCCCATACACATTTATCGAATGTTTCCTGGATAATTTCTTTTAATTCTTTTCTATTGTTATTTGTTTCGACAATAACCTTTTCTACGTGCTTAACGTATTCCACCTTAGTCTTAGGTGCCTGCTTTGGTTCTGGGGGTGCTTCGATAAGTACCTTCTTGGTTTTCTTTTGCTTTTCTACTTCTGCTACAAGCTTGGCTTGTTCTTCTTTCCATTGGTCGAAGGTCACACCTGTGCGTTTAACTTCGATTGGAAACCCCGCTTCAATTTCTTCTTTAGCGCGTCTTACCACACCCATTAAAGGCAGCTGTGGTTTTGGTCTACCATTAGGCTTGGCCTCTGCCCTCTGCTCCTCTACCCATTGCATAAAGTCTACGCCTTTAGCTTTTAATTCGTGCGGAAATCCAGCTTCGATCTCTGCTTTTGTTCTTCTTGTTACCATTGTTAACTTTGGTTAAATAAATCTATCTGTGCTGGGTCTTCAGTTTCATCAACGTCACTCACACCTTGAGACGTGCACATCTCAAGCTGCTCATTTAAATACTGTTTTAATTTCCAGAACTTCATAGCGTCTTCAGGTAAAACCCTTGACCTATCAACAGTTCCTACAGTTAATAAATGCTCCCAGCTTTCTTCTTTAAGTTTTAGTTTGATTTCTTTCATGATGTAAAAAGAGGGGCATTAAAGCCCCTCTGTCTCTAGTTTCGTCTTTTCAAGGACATTCCTAAATATCAGATAATTAACTTTTGCGTTAATTTCAGTTGCATATTGATACGACTGCCTGTAACCTTTAGTATCTGGTTTATCAGCCCAATAGCCACCGTTATACGATTGCCATATCTTGAACCAATTGCCCGTACCTCGTACAGTTATCCAAAATTCCAGTTCTGCCAAAGCTTCTGCGGCACTTAATTCAAAACTATTAAATAGTTTCTGTGCCATCAGGTTCCTTTGGAAGTCAGTGTCCTTAAGTGATGGGTCCTTTTGCATGTGTCTAGCCATAACACTTTTAATGTTGTTTTGGAAGACACCAGCGGAAGGATCCTGTAAATTCAGAACATACTTTCCACACCGGGATTCTTGCCACGCTATTGCAGCCATGGTATATCCCAGATTAAAAGGCTTTCCTACATCATATGCATGTTGTAGTACTTCCATCTGTTCTGAACTGAATGCATTAAATTCCTCCTCAAGAGAGCTTGCAGCTTGTGCCGCTACGAGAGAAACAAGAAGGACTAATACAAACATTATACGTTTCAATAACATATATTCTCCTCTGTTTAGTTCATATCTTTCTTATTCCAGATTAGCCGCATTAAGTCCTTTTCTGGCTAAGCTGTCTGCATCCGAATTATATTCACGGTAGACATGTTGAATACCAATCGTCATAGGACTGGCATTAATCAATTCTTTTATCCGTTTGGCCAGAGGTTTAAGATGTGGTTTCCTTATCTTATACACCCCTGTCAACTGTTTAACTACTAGTTCGCTGTCTGTTTTTATAAAAACTTTATCTTCGTCTGTTGCGTCTGGGAACATGGTAGCTAAATGTTCTAATGCAGCTATGACTGCTTTGTACTCTTCTTGATTGTTAGTCAAGCCTTCTGTTGAATGGTCAAACCCTTCTTCTAAGAGCTTGCCCTCTTCATCATACATAGCCCAACCTCTTCCAGAAGTTCCTTTGATAAGGTCTGATGACCCATCGGTATGTATTGTTATTTCCATAAATTTGTTTGGTTAGTATGTACTCATCGGATCCAATTTTAGCGAATTACGCTATATTTGTCTGTTCGACGAAACGTCGGACGTAGTGCCGTCATGTCGCTGTAGCAACTTGACACTAATCTACATACTTTTTCTTCTATTTTATAATCTAAAAAAAAGCAGGGAGAAATCCCCTGCTTTTATAATGTTGGACACTCAACTAATTATTTAGTTGTTGCGCCTTTTTAATATTGGGATTACCATCGCAGATAATCCGTGTTCCTGCTTAAGATGGGCCTTATGGTTCGCTGTACTTGCTGATCGTATGAGAGGTTAATCCTGAACCGGCCACCTTGAGGGGTCTAACCTGGATTAACTTCAATAATATAAGGCGAGTAGTATTTTCTATGGTAGTGAGCCCGAAGGCTCGCGGATTGTTTATAGGAACTACTTATGCCTAAATCTGTTAGCGGCTATATTTTAATTTGCCCTTGAGGCGTGACCCTAAGTGATGTGCATAGAGTCCTGTAATATTGTTATAGCCGCTCTTGTGCCCGGAGATGGATTTGAACCACCGACTGCCTCTTTAGGGTGAGGTCCTCTAACAGACTGAGGTATCCGAGCTTATAATAAGAAAATAGAAGTCTGACAAGATTTAATCTGGGGAGTT
>JACKQG010004816.1_pt1 | contig 15417 bp, 9 predicted proteins | sample 8237621 | NCBI WGS metagenome assembly JACKQG01 (sample SAMN15677084, study PRJNA649215) | marine metagenome | biome: marine; feature: Black Sea; material: saline water; isolation source: suspended particulate matter (SPM) from the Black Sea western gyre | collected 2013-06-09/2013-06-10 | depth... | reverse complement strand
GTCTCAATTAATGGCTGTCCGCGTTTTTCACCGCGTCAAAAAATGCCCAAACTGGCTATAAAGCGTCGGGCTATTAAATTCGCCGCAATAGCAGTGAACACGAGGTGGCGAACGCGCTCGCGATACTCGACGACCGGGCCCTGCCGGCGGATAAAATTCACTTCAGCTTTTGCGCCGCAACACAACCAACACCACTGGTATGTCAGCACCTTTATCTGCCCGAGCAATTAATCTGCATTCGTTCTGTCTCGAGGAGCTGCTTGCTGACCTGCTATTCAATAAAGTGATCGGAGGCTGCCCGGGTTGCAATAAGTATTTGTTTACTTCGAATGGGTAGATTAAACAATACTGCCATTTAACGACTACTATAATAACCACTAGGCTAACTCAGGATAAACCTTAATGAGCTCAACGGCATCAGATAAAGAGCGGTGGTACGGGCTGCACTCCAGTTATCGGGGAGCTATGCGCAGCGTCATCGTCACCATTGTGATGCTGGTGTTTGGCGTGGCGCTTGCAATGGCACTCCCGTCGCAGTCTGAAACTCGTGGCATCGCGAGTTACCTGCCGCTGCACACCCTGCTGGAGACTATCGCGATTGTGATCGCCATGTTGGTGTTTGCGGTCGGCTGGAATGCCTATCGTCGTGGCTTACCGGGTAATATCCTGTTGCTCGCCTGCGCGTTCCTCGGAGTGGGGCTGCTGGATTTCACCCACATGATTTCTTACCCGAGCATGCCGGATTTTGTCACCTCGAGCAGCCCGGAAAAGGCGATCAACTTCTGGCTGTCCGCGCGTTCACTGGCCGCTATCGCGCTGTTGATTGTTGCGGTCACACCCTGGCGCTCATTGACCTCCAATTCTTCACGCTACCTGATGCTTGCCGCTGTACTCGCTCTGGTTGGAGCCTTGCATTGGCTGTTCCTGTTTAATAACGAGTTGATGCCACGCACATTCATTCCCGGCCTGGGGCTCACCCCGTTCAAAATTTATTCCGAATACGCGCTCGTCGCACTCAATCTTTTCACCGCATTGACACTGTGGATGCGCATGCGCCAGCCGCTGCCATTCAAAGCGGCTGGACTGTTCGGCGCTGTCTGCATTATGGCGCTGAGCGAACTCTTATTCACTCTGTACGCCGAAGTAACCGACATTTACAACCTGCTGGGGCACATTTACAAGGTTATTTCCTATCTGTTCCTTTACCGTGCCATTTTCATCGAGACCATAGAGCTTCCCTATACTCAACTGCATGACACCCAAAAACAGTTGCAAGCCACGCTGGAAGCGCTGCCAGATTTAATGTTCGAGCTTGATCTGAAGGGTCGCTACCATGACTACCACACCCCTCGAACCGACCTGCTGGCGATGCCGGCAGAACGCTTTCTGGGCAAGACATTGTATGAGGTGATGCCGCCAGAGGTGGTCGAAATCGGCATGTCGGCGCTGCGAGAAGCCAACGAAACCGGTTATTCCTTCGGCAGGCAGATCGGCCTGACATTGCCCACTGGCAAGCATTGGTTCGAGCTTTCGGTCTCGCGCAAGCCAGTCGAGGCAGGGCAATCGCCGCGTTTTATTGTGCTGTCGCACGACATTACTGAGCCCAAACGGGTAAAGGAAACACTTCTTAAATCAAATGACCTGCTCGAGTCCATCGTGGAAAACTCGCCAGTCCACATCTTCTGGAAAGGCCTCGATCAGCGTTTTCTGGGTTGCAACACAGCGTTTGCACAAGATGCGGGGTTCTCCAGTCCTGCAGATTTAACCGGTAAAACCGATTTTGATATGGTCTGGAAAGAGCATGCCGAGTTGTACCGTGCCGATGATAAAACCGTGATGGAGACGGGCAGGCCCAGACTGGATTTCGAAGAGTTATCGACGACACCCGACGGCCATACCGTCTGGCTACGAACCTCAAAGGTTCCGCTGCGTGATGCAAGCAACCAGACCATCGGCATTCTGGGGATCTATCAGGACATCACCCCGCACAAACTGGCGCAAGCGCTGCGCAGCGGACAACAACAGGTGCTGGAAAAAATAGCGCTTGGCACGCCACTGGCGGAGACGCTGGACCTGCTGGTTCGGGTGGTCGAGGCCCAGTCGCACGGGTTACTGGGGTCTATCCTCCTGCTCGACGAGGATGGCATTCACGTCCGTCACGGCGCAGCGCCGAGTCTGCCGGCAGATTTTAACGCGGCGGTAGACGGACAGCCGATTGGCCCAGATGCCGGATCGTGCGGTACGGCGGCTTTTCGCAGGGAAGCGGTGTTCGTTGAGGATATCGCCACCGATCCGCTGTGGGAGAATTACAGGGCGGCGGCTCTGCCTCACGGCCTGCGTGCCTGCTGGTCTACACCGATTTTCGACGCACAGCAGCAGGTGCTTGGCACGTTCGCGATGTATTACCGCCAGCCTGGGCTGCCGCTGCCTGAGCATCAGCAGCTCATCGACACCGTCACGCATATTGCCGCCATCGCCATCAGTCGCCAGCGAGAAGAGATATTACTGCGTAACAGTGAAACTAGATTACGCAATATCATAGATGGCCTTGGGCCGAATATGTTCGTGGGTTTGCTGAGCACTGACGGGGTTGTACTGGAAGCAAACCATCAATCTTTGGAGGCGGCTGGCCTGATACCGGAAGACGTGCTGGGTAAGCCGGTCGAGGAAACCTACTGGTTTGGCTATTCAGAAAATTGCAAACGACAGATGCGTGAGGCCATCGCGCGCGCTGTCCAGGGTGAAGCTTCGCGCTTCGATGTGGAAATACGTGTCTCAGAAGACCAGTTCATTCCGCTAGATTTTTCAGTACATCCATTTCGGGATGTGAACGGCAAGGTGGTGTTGCTGGTACCGTCCGCAATTGTGATTATCGAACGCAAGCGGGCTGAAGAGGCGCTGCGTGCGAGCGAACAGATGTACCGGACCATCATCGACTCATCACCTGTGTCCATGGCGATTACCGACGATCACGGCAACATCACGTTACTGAACCAGAAATTCATCGAAACCTTCGGTTACACGCTGGCCGACACTCCGACCCTGGATAAGTGGTGGCCGCTTGCCTATCCCGATCCCGCCTATCGGCAGCGCGTCGCACAGGAATGGCTGGCGGCGGTTGAGAAGTCGCAACGGGACAATACCGAGATTGAACCGATGGAATATACCGTCACCTGCCAGAACGGCAGCACACGCGACATCCGCTTCAGCATGGCACCGATGGGTAACTTCAGTCTGGTGATCCTGTATGATCTCACCGAGCTCAAGCAGGCAGAAGCGGAGCTGCGCAAGCTTAAACTCGCGGTGGAGCAAAGCCCCAACTCGATCGTCATCTCGGACCTCGATTCGAATATCGAATACGTCAACGACTCATTCATCAAATTGACTGGCTACAGCCTCGACGAGGTGGTCGGCCACAACCCGCGTATCCTGCAATCCGGCAAGACCCCCAAAGAGACCTTCGTGGATATGTGGGCTCAACTAAACCAGGGTAAAACATGGCGCGGCGAGCTGATCAACAATCGCAAGGACGGCAGCGAATATATCGAGTCGGTGCAAATCTCCCCGGTACGCCAGGCTGATGGCCGGATAACGCATTATCTGGCGATCATGGAAGACATTACCGAGGCTAAGGAATCAAAAGCGCACATCGAAAGGCTGGCACATTTCGACCAGCTCACCGGACTACCAAATCGCAGCTTGCTGGCCGATCGATTTAGTTACGCGCTCAGCCTGGCGCAGCGCAGCGATGAGTCGTTGACGGTGATGTTTCTCGATCTCGACCACTTCAAGATTATCAATGACACCCTGGGCCATACCATTGGCGACCAGCTGTTGACGCAAATTGGAAAGCGGCTAAAGCAGACCTTGCGTGATGAAGATACCGTGTCGCGTCTGGGCGGGGATGAATTCATCCTGATACTGCATGATACCGATGCGGATGGCGCCGCCTTTGTTGCCACCAAGCTGATTCAGTCGATTTCCCAGCCCTGCCAGATTGAACAGCATGAACTGGTCATTACGCCGTCGATCGGCATCGCCATCTATCCGCATGACGGCGCAGATTTCGAGACGCTATCGAAGAATGCCGACAGTGCCATGTATCGGGTCAAACAAAGTGGTCGCAACGATTTCCGCTTTTACACACCCGAGATGCAGGCACACTCTGCCCGTACCCTGCAGTTATCGAATGCGCTACGGCACGCGCTGGCGCGCAATGAGCTGCTGTTGCATTACCAACCGCAATTTTCGATACAGGGCGGCCATATCATCGGCGCGGAAGCCTTGCTGCGCTGGCACCATCCGGAACTGGGCATGATCTCTCCAGCGGAATTCATTCCCATCGCCGAGGATAACGGGTTGATCATCCCGATCGGCGAATGGGTGTTGCGTACAGCAGCCAGGCAATTGAAGAAATGGATGGAAGGTGGGTTGCCACGCATGGTGATGGCCGTGAACCTGTCCTCGGTACAGTTCCGCCAGGCCAATATCACCGAGGTGGTCACCCATATTCTTGATGAGGTAAGACTGCCGTATGAATGTCTGGAACTGGAATTGACCGAAGCCGTTGCCATGGATGATCCGCAGGCAGTCATCGGGGTGATGAACAAACTGCATGAACGCGGTATCCGCATGTCTATCGATGATTTCGGTACCGGTTATTCCAGCCTGAGTTACCTGAAAAAGTTCAAGGTGTACAAGCTTAAGATCGACCAGTCCTTTGTGCGCGATATCAGCAACGATCCGGACGACAAGGCCATTGTCAGCGCCATCATCAGCATGGCCAGTAACCTGGGTATCCAGACCATCGCCGAGGGTGTGGAGACAGCAGAGCAGCTGGATTATCTCCGCCAGCAGCGGTGCGACGAGGTGCAGGGTTACTATTTCAGCAAACCGCTGCCGGCGGCGGCATTTGAGGCGTTTGTTAAAGCATCCTGAAGTCAAAGCCTGCAGCCTGTAAGGAACGGCTGCAACGGGTCTAGAGCCATTCTCGACTCGGGCAATAACCATACACAGGGTCGACAGGATTATTTTTCAGCCTGCCGTGGATTTATCTTTAATTCTATTTCTCCGGTAGCAGGACAAAAAAAGGGCAGATTGATATCTGCCCCTCTGGTTACAAATTTTCGCCTAGTACGGTCTAGAAAATTTCATCAAAAAACGCCTTCATTTTCGCCCAGGAGCGTTTGTCCGCTTTTTCATTGTAGGCCAGCGCATCCATTCCGAATGCTGCGGCATCGGGGTTGGTGAAACCATGCCGGGTATTCGCATACACATCCATCTCCCAGTCTACGTTGGCATCCGACAGGGCTTTCTTGAACTGTATGACACGCTCGGCTGGAATAAAAGGATCGGCATCGCCATGTGCAATCAGTACACGTGATTTGATCGCCGCGGCCTGTTCAGGACTTGCCGGTGGCAGTGAGCCATGAAAACTGACTACACCTTTAAGGTCTGCACCGGCGTAAGACATCTGCATCACCGTGGCACCACCGAAGCAGTAACCGATTCCAGCCAGTTTAGACTGATCAACCAGCGGACTATTTTTCAGCTGCTGCAGACCCAGCATCGCGCGCTTCTGCCATTCATCCTGATTCTGTGTAATCTGCGTCATCCAGCCCTTGGCATCGTTGGCATGGGTAGTCACCTTGCCGCTGCCGTACATATCCGCAGCGAATGCGACATAGCCTTCTTCGGCCAGCATCTTTGCACGTTTGATCGCATAGTCATTCAGGCCCCACCATTCGTGTACTACCATCACACCCGGACGTTTGCCTTTCTGTGCATCATCCCAGGCCAGATAGCCTTTCAGCTGCTGCTCGCCATCCTGATAAGTCACTTCCTTTATCTGCACTTCCGCCCAGCTCAGCGTTGTGAAAGACAGCGCCAGTAAGCTGATTAATATTTTTTTCATGCCATGTTCTCCTGATTAGTGATTATTAGTTTTAGGGAACCTCTGATCAATTCAGAGCTTCCTTAGCTTGTTACCGGGCTGAATACGATAAACCGGGATCCATTAAAAGTCACCTGAATAAGAACAGCACAGATCCGAAAATAGCTTCATCAACAGTACGGAAAGCTTAACCATTAGTAATGAATCGGGGAAAATATGAATCGTCGTGAGAGGTTTTCATGCTGGTCCCCGTTGAGCATCAACTGAAGTCATCCCTGAGGTATCTGTTAATTTTGTCTAGGGAACGATACTGACTGACGATATCTCAGAGTAGCCATTCATATTGCACTTTCCTGTCACGTAAACCCGCAATCGAATTCTGCTAGTTACGCCCTCAAGCAGGGTTTTAAACATCATCTCAGAACCAGATGAACTGTAATCCTGATAGAACCAGGCTTTTTCCCTGCAACCAGCGGGGTTTTCCTTCACTGGTAGTCTAAATTCATAGTAGTGGCGTGCCGTCGGCACTAACTCGGCTACGTTTACGTAATCTGTCCAGCCTGATTCAGCACCAACAACAGCTGAAAAGAAGAACCCGCTAAGCGCTATGATGAATGAACGTTTTTTTTCCATCTGTTTCTCCATAAGTTTTTACAACGAGTTGCCAAATGCTATCGCCATTAATTTTCCACTCTTTGAATAAAACAGAGCGTGACTGGCATTTTTATGCGTTTACACAAAACAGTATCTTATCAGATGGTTTCAAGCATAATGAGACTTTACCCGTCGATCGACCCTTATGAAAAATAACAAAGGTATACTGCAAAAAACCGCACATTATTCTGGCTATGTGAGTTTTATCGCATCCATCGCCTGCATCATTTTTCTGTATTTTAAAGTTGATGATCTGGGCTGGGAAAGTCCGATATCGGCAAGCATACTCGCCTCTTCATTCTTTTTCGCCTCAATGGGTGTCGTACTTATCGTTATAGGCACCAGCAATATCCCCAGCTTTAAAGCCAACGACTCTGCTGATTAACCACCTGCTTCGAATCTTATTTCAAATCCGATGACAATGCGTCGGAAATTAACTCTGGCTCAATTTCTTAATCCAGCAAAAAACCGTATCGCCTGGATCGATCTACGCCGATTTGACGGCAAAAACGATGCGTATATTAACGCCTACATGATAGCCGAAGTATGCTGATCTGATAGCCAGTAAAAACTGTAGGGAGGTATTACCAGATCATCCTTAAAGATGGCTGGAGAGACACCGCTCACCAGATCACGTAATTGCATGGACGGAAGCTGTCCACGCCTTCTGAGTACCGACAGATTAAGATGCTGCGGGCTTGCATCGAAGTTGGCGACCACCAGCACTTCCTCTTTCTGATGTTCCGGATGGTTGCGGATAAAGGCGAACAGGTGCTCGTTGTCGACTTCGACTAATTCTCGGTTATTAAAGTCGGCAAACGCCGGAATTGTTTTTCTTACCCCGATCAGTTTCTGCAGCGCACTAAAAATTCGATGCTCGACAGTGCCATGATGATGTCTCTGCTCGGCTCGTTCCCAGTCTATGCGCGGGCGATGAATCCAGCGCGTGTCGCTGGCCTTGTTTTCATCCTGCAGATAAGAGTCATCATTTAAGGTGCCAATCTCATCGCCATAGTAAAGCAGTGCGATACCACCAAACGAGAGGATCATGCTGTGTAGCAGGATGATCATTTTGATCGCATCATCGACCATTTTTGGATCATTTATCTGTAGTGCACTTTCCAGCCCGACCAGTGAGGCCAGCGACCCGGATATACGTCCATCACCGGTTTTCAAATTACGCCCGAAGGGTACGCCGCGCGCAATCGAGTCATCATAGCTACCGGTAAAATAATCCAGCAGAAACTTACGATGTGAGCGCGGTTGATAGCCAGAAGCGACGATATCTCTGTCATCAAAACCGAGCCCGATATCATCATGACAGCGGATATAATTAAGCCATGTAGCGCCATTCAGTTTGTTCGGCAGGTTTTTAATACCCTGCGTTAACAGCTTGGTATTCTTGGTTGCGACACTGTCCCATAATAACGCCATAAAGGTCGCGTTGTAGGCGATTTCGCATTCCTTGGCGATGACCGCGTCTTCTCCGAAATACTTGATAATCTCGGTTGGGGTGACAATCGCTTCGGCGATGAAGACCACGCCCGGTGCGGTGACCTGGCAACAGTCTTTCATCAACTGCAGGATCAGGTGAGCCTCGCGTTCGTTCTGCGAAGTAGTGCCGATTTTCTTCCACAGGAAAGCCACCGCATCGAGTCGAATCACATCCGCACCGCGGTTAGCCCAGAACAGAATGATGTCGATCATTTCGATGAACACGGCCGGGTTAGAGTAATTCAAGTCCCACTGATAGGCGTTGAACACGGACATAAACCAGCGTTGCGATTGCTCATCCCAGATAAAGTTTCCGGGGGATGTTTCTGGAAACACTTCCGGCAGGGTTTCCTCGAACATATCCGGGATATCGCGGTCAGGAAAGCAGTAATAATAATCCTGATATTTCTGTTCACCCTGCTTTGCACGCAGGGCCCAGTCGTGCTGATCCGAAGTATGGTTCACCACCACATCCAGCGTCAGCAACATGTCGCGCTTGCGCAGATTGGCGGACAGTTCGCTCAGGTCATTTAAGTCGCCATAGCGTTCGTCTATATCGCGGAAGTCACTGATGGCGTAGCCTCCATCACTCGCCCCCGCAGGGCATTTCAACATGGGCATGATGTGTAGCATGTTGATACCCAGTTCGCTCAGATACCCGCACTTGTTGCGCACACCTTTCAAATCCCCCGCGAAACCCTCTGCGTACAGAGCCATCCCGACCCATTTCTGATCGAGAAACCAGTTATGGTTGGATTCGCGTTCTATATCCAGCATCTCCAGCTCATCGGAGCGCTCTATATAGCGCATGGCGAGAACCTCAACCAGCTTGACCATCTGCTGCAGAAAGTCATCGCGCCCACCATACAGGTGGGTAAACAGACTGTGGATGGCATAGAAGTTGGCACCCAGACGAGTATAAAAACGTAACAGATTACGTTTACTAATTTCCGGCTTGAGTTCGTCGAGAATCTGATTCAGTAGGGAATGGGAAACCTGTTCATACATAATGGATTACCTTGCACTCACTGGAGTGACCATTGCTGGATAAATGTTTGATAAAAGGAACGCTCGGCAACGGTGGCACCGCGCTGCCCCACAATCTTCGAAGCAAATAACTGGGCGCGTTGCAGAGTTGTTTCGATGGGCCATTGCCTGATCAGACCGGTGATAATGACCGCCGTAAACGCATCACCGGCACCCACTGTATCGACAATTTCCACTGCACGGTCTGGAGTCACCTGGTGCCAGTCGCCATTCGCGCTCATCAGCTCTGCACCCGCTGAACCCCGCGTCAGCAGGATGCCTTTCAATCCATTCTGCTCAATCAGCGCCTGCATACGCATGCGTAAAGACGCGTTAGAGGGAAACAGCAGATTGAGTTCATCGATATTCAGCTTGAGCCAGTCACATGCAGCAATCATGTGCAGGATCTGATCTCTGTTCCACCAGGGTGAGCGCAGGTTGACATCCAGCAATACGGTTTCTGCTTTGCTGGACATTATACTCTCCAGCACAGTGCGGTTATGCTGATGGCGTAACGCCAGACTGCCATGATATAGAAATTCACAGCCTGCTGCGTGTGCAGGGTGATGACTGATGGAGTCCCAGGCACTGGGGGAAACGATATCGTATTCGGGTTCATCGTTGATCAGCTTAATATCCACTCTGCCGGTTGCGTATTGTTGATCCGTATTGAGGGCGGATGAATCCATCTGCCATTGCGTCATCGCCTGCCTGATTTTGCGACCCGCGTCATCATCACCGACCTGGCTGATCAACACTGGTGCCAGTCCGAATGCCTGCAAATGCCAGGCGACATTAAACGGCGCGCCACCGAGCACTGACTTGCCATCGGGGAAGTGATCAAACAGAACTTCACCAAAAATACACAGTTTAGAAATCATGGTCTGAGACGGCATCAGCTAATTTGCATCCAGTCGTAGGTGTGGGGGAAAAAATGTGCGATGCCTTCCAGCATACCGGCACTGTAAAAACCATTCATGCCGAGAAAATCCCCGGTTGCTATATACAGGGAAGGTTCCAGCCCTTGCTGGCTGACTCCTGCACGCGCCATTTGCTGGATCGCAGCACTGCTATTCGCCACTAGTACGCTATTCAACGGGCTGAGTAGAACCTCCATATCGTTGCCACTGTCACCACAGAACACGCACTGAGACGGGTTAAGCTGCAGCCACTGCAACAGGAACTCGATCGCATGAAACTTGGAGGCGCTGGCGGGAACTATATCGAGCAGGCCGATACCATTCGGTTCATCGATACTCCAGATCAGACTGGCCTGGATGCCATGCTGCTGAAAAACCGTTTGAATGGCAGCGCTAATATTCTGTTGCTTCGCCTTTAACGGCACATAGTAACTCAGCTTGTGCAGATTTTGTTTGGACGGTTCCTGCAGACGCAGGTCACGCTGATGGATCAACTCCGCTAACTGCTGGCGCGAGTAGCCATTCCAGTTCCGATCGATCTGTTGTTGCCACTCTTGAACGGCAGTCCATTCACCATCGGCATCGATGCGATAGATAGTGGTACCAACATCGGCAATTACATATTCGGGTTGTGGGAGCTGATACATCAGCATAGCGTTTAATACCAGCTGCTGGTCACGACCCGTGACATAAACCAGCTGTATTTCTTGATGCTCGACCAGTGTACGAAAACGCCTTCGGGCATCTGCAGATTCAGGCTGTGGACCATTCGGCAGCAGGGTGCGATCCAGATCGGTACAGATCAATATCGGTTCTGCCATCGCTACTCTGGCACCTTACAGCTGCTAAAAAAATCGTAATGGTCTATCGCTTCGAGAATACCGGAGGCATGATTCTGGCGGGCAAAATAGAGTCCGTCCTGTTGAGTTAATTGTGACAGCTCCTCGTGATGACGGTTTCCAACGACCACGGCAAGCGTATTTCCACGCATCATGTCTTCGTCTGCTCCAGAACCACCTGCAACCAGGATGTGCTCCATCGGTATCTCAAAACGTTGCGCCACATAGCGTAATGCCTGGCCCTTGGAAGCACGTGACGGGATACAGTCAATAAACTGCCCGAACGATACAATCACATTCGCACTTAAATCTTTCTGGCGTAACTCAGCAATGATTTCTTCCACCGGCGGAGATTTTTTCCGATCATAATAATAGGACGCCTTGAATGCAGTCTGTTCTCTTTTGTGCTGGGGCTTGATACCGGGTAAGCCCTCCAGCAGATTACGAACACGCTGAATACTCCAGTTGTGATCGACATGATCGGCCCAGTAATTATCTTCCGTCAGTTGCTGACCATAATGAATACGCGTGCCCAGACTACTGATCAACACATCGGGGCGTGGTATGCCATATTTATTCATCAGTGCCAGAGCAGAGTCGATTCGGCGTCCGGTGGCAATACCAAACGTGACGCATTTTTTATTCTGTTTCAATACATCCGTAAGGTGTTTTAATGCCGCCACATTGCCAATTAAATTCTGGTCAAGATCGGTAAACAATGCACGATCACGATAACGTCCTGAGCGTTCCGGCCGGGTGGTTGGAATGGTCTGGTATTTACCGCTCAGTTGCCTGATTTTTTGCAGATAGGTTTTAGAATGAGCCTGCCAGGAATAATATTTACGCACGCCCTGAATGCCATTGTCACTGGCTTTTTTCCAGGCTTTTCTGTCCTTCAACAGCGTGCTCAATGCCTGGATGATCGCATCCCGATCGAGCGGATCAACCAGCAGTCCATTATTACAGTTGCCTATAATATCCACTGGCCCACCATTTTCAGTCGCCACCAGAGGCAAGCCACTGGCCGCGGCTTCCAGTAAGGTCAGCCCGAAAGGTTCGGTCAGGGCAGGGTTAACGAATACTCCGCCACTGACGGCCACCAGTCGATAGATCGCAGGCACTTCATCGGCCATGTGAGCCTTGGGTATAGCAACCTTGCCATACAGGTTGTAAGCATCGATGGTTAGCAGGATATTGGTCAGTACCTGCTGTGCACCACTGTCCATATCACGGATATCATCGCGATTACCGGCGATGATCATCAGGTTGGCAGATCGTTGCAATAATTCCGACTCTCCATAAGCCTCGATCAGGGTGAGGATATTCTTGCGTTCATCGGGGCGTGACAGTGCCAGGATAATCGGCTTCTCCAGGTCATGTAGAAACTGCGGTAGCTGTTGCTCGAATGCGGTATGTTCTGGTTTTTCTGGAGGATGGAATAACTTGAGGTCGGTACCCGGCGGTATAACAGTCATACGTTTGGGGTCAAAGTAATTATACAATCCGTACTGTTCGTCAATTTCATTGTGGGTACTGGTGATGATCAGGTCTGCATTCGCAAGAACTTCTTCTTCGGCATCGATACGACGTTCGATATTGTAGGTTTTTTCGATTTCCTCGCGTGACAGACCGCGTGCGAGCAAGCGTTTGCGTTTATCCCTGCCGAGCGAATGACCGGTGTGAATCAAGGGCACGCTGAGCAGATTGGCGAGGCGTACACCAACATATCCGGCATCCGCATAATGACTATGAACCAGGTCCGGCAAATGTGCCTGCTGATTAATCCATTTGGTCAGATTATCCATGAAACTGTCGAGATGATCCCACAACTGTTCCTTTGGCAGATACTGATCGGGGCCAGCATCAATACGCACGATACGTGCTTTGGATGACAACTCCTCAATCGGTTGTGCGTAGTCATCACTGATTGAAGAATCAACCACTCGACGGGTGATCAGGTCGACCCGTTCAATTCCGCTTTGCTCGGACAGCGCATGTGCGAGATCGACTACATACTTGGTTTGTCCACCGGTATCGGCATCACGCCCCAGTTCCAGATTGTGGCCACGAATAAGGCCATGCACACTTATCAGTACAATATATTTAGATGAAATAGTTTCTGCCATAATTTTGTTATTGAGCCCCTGATTTATCGATCATGGACTCAGCAACCACTGTTAAAATCAATATCCATAATCGTAATAACCATAACATATTCGGCCAGCTCTTTCAGGGCGAAACGGTAATGCCAATGACATCCATTCATTGCTTTTTTGTTTCAGGTCATAGAAACTGACTTTTGTTTCAATTATATTCAGTTCATGTATCAGGGCTCTTACCTGAGACTGAAGGACAGTGACAGTCATCTATTCAGGTTAAGAGTAGTGAACGCATTCAACTGGATGAAGTGCAGGGTGATGTCGATATCTAGTGACCATAAGCAACAAAACATCTATGACATGCAGGTCATGCTCAGGGAAGGTATGTCCGCTCGCTATGAAATCATTCCTGCGATTAAAACCTACCTGAACCGCTCCAACACCCAGTACGCGATCATGATTGATGGTGATTGGGGTACCGGTAAAACCTATTTCTACAAGACCGATATTCAGCCGCTGATCAAGGATTATCATTCCATTTATATCTCGCTGTATGGCCTGGAAACGATACAGGACATAGAGAATGAACTATTCAAGAGTATTTCATTGCAGCAGGATGGGGATCAAAAACCTGTGCGCGAGGTGCTTGATGTGAACTCTGCAATCTCGGAAGACATCCGGCTTGGCGGTTCAGGTTATGCGGTGCAGGTGTTAATCAACCAGTGGAAAAAGGACTCGAAAATAAACGGAAAGCCGTTTGTGCTATGCCTCGATGACCTGGAGCGCTGGCAGGGGAATTTGAGCGTTTGCCTGTCCTATATCAATAAGCTGGTAGAACACCAGAATGCCAAATGCATCTTGATTGGAAATACAGCGCATTTCGCTGAAAACGATATAAAAACTTTCGAGAACGCACGTGAAAAAACCATCGCGCATATCTATCGACTCGAAAATAAGGTCTCCGTAGTGGTAGATGCGGCATTCAGCCAGGTCAGTTTTGACAGTGAGGATTCAAGGCAGTTTATTCACAACATGCTACATCAGAAGCATCAAAAGCTGTCCAACCTGTTACACCAGCTGCATTTTAAAAATATTAGAATTATCAGTGAGGCGATACAGCTGTACGAGTATATCTACAGTCATCATGCCGACTCTTTTAACAGCTCCAGAAAACTGGCCTTTTATTATTTTTGCTCACTACTAGCCACGCTCATCCTGCTCAACCGCTATTTTCTTCAGCACGAACTGCGTGCACGCTTATTGAATGAGTATGACTCGTCCAGAGGCTACGCCTTCCTCAATGAACTGGGCTATTTCGATACCGATCCACCCGACCACATGACCGATGAAGCGAGAACTCTGCTAGAAGTCATTTTTTATCGTGCGGACAGGATTTCTCTAACTGGACTCTTCAGCATCGTAAAAAAAGGCTTTTATTTTGCACTGGATTTTGAGCGAGACTTTGATAAATGGGGCATTGAAAAACCTTACGAAACCTATCTTGATACCGCATCCCTGTATCATATGGAAGATACTAAAGTCGCCGAAATTATCGACGATGTCATGCATGCCATTTTCATAAAAAAAGAAATTACTAACCCTGACACCTTATTGCTGCTGGCCGAGCATCTCAGCAACGATATCCAGCAGGGCATGATCAAGCTGGACTATGAACAAACCCGACAGCAATTCATCCAGCTGTTTCAGGAGCTGTATCGTGATGATCGCATAGATCAGTCATCCATCTATGAATTCGATGCCAACAGTCATCGTTTTGAGCATTGTGGTGATATCCTTGAAAAGGTTATCGAACTGCACAACAAATACCGCAAAAGCCTGGAAAATTCAAGGCTGTCTAATTTCTGGCTGGAGCTAACCGCGCACCCCGCGTCAGCCATCGAGTTATTTAAAAAATTCAAGTACGAACCTGTTTTTTCGACCTACTTTAACCCTAAAGAAGTGGTAGACGCACTCGCATTACTCAGCAATGCACAGCTGTTCGAAATCATCATCTGGATGAATGAAAGAAAGAGCGACCCCAGATGCAGCCATGTATTATTTCAGGAACAGGAGCAGGGGTACAATATCGCTGAATACATCAGCTATATCTATTCAGACCAGTACGGCATGAAAGCCGGACATTTCAAGCAGATTGCGAGGATACTGACGTGCTAGTGGGTTCAACTTAAGCTATTCTTTTCTTACCAGGTAAAGCATAACCGTCAAATTTTTAGCCGCATCAGAACAATTCACAGATTCCTGTGGGGTAAGGATATGCCGCCAAAATCGATGGCTGCAAGTCATTGATTTTGTGAGAGACTCGGGAGCTACATTTTTTCGAGCTGCCTGCTCTGAGAGATCACGATGAATGATCAGAGGTCCTCTTAATTTGCTTTAAAGAATAGCTCAGCCTTATCTTAAGGGGACAGTATACCTGTTTCAAATTAGTATACTGCCCCCTAAATCCCGCTTGAGTGACCGGTATCAAAATT
>JACKQG010004815.1_pt1 | contig 15419 bp, 6 predicted proteins | sample 8237621 | NCBI WGS metagenome assembly JACKQG01 (sample SAMN15677084, study PRJNA649215) | marine metagenome | biome: marine; feature: Black Sea; material: saline water; isolation source: suspended particulate matter (SPM) from the Black Sea western gyre | collected 2013-06-09/2013-06-10 | depth... | reverse complement strand
CCCTTTGAACTTTGTGGTAATATAGCACCGTGATTTCGTATAGCCCAATTAAACTCAAAGTTTTTGAATTCAATCCCTGTGCCAAATGCAAAATGCAATCCTTCATCACCTCCAAAACCCATCCCAACTCTTAATGGTAACCATTTAAATGTCCAATATTCAGCTCCCAAAGATATCTTTGGTTTTTTAGAAGTTAAAATACTTTTTCCAAAACCCTGCACATAATCTAAATAAAAATTATATTTTTTCAGTTTATATGAACCACCTAAATGAATCTCAAATGGAATACTTTGTTTAAAACTGTCTATAGAATATGTTGTATCAACTAATAAAGAATCATCCCAGTTATCAATTGTGAGCGTATCAGTATAAATATGCATACAATGTTCTTCACAATCTTCATTCCAATTTATTGTTCCAAACAGATTATTAAAAGCAAGACCAACTGAAATATCTTTTGTAATTGGAGAAAAGAACCCAATATTTGCTCTGAAACCAATCCCTGCAGGATTACCATCTTCAATTGAAGCTTTACTATCATCTGTATTATAACCTGCAGTTTTCGCAATTATGTCGTTATCTATAAGCATCAGGCTATCAGAAGTACCAAACCTGGATTTGAAATCAGAAATTTTTGCATAACCAATACCATAAATATAACCCAAACTAATTCCACCATAGATTGGCGGTATATCCTCAAGTTTTGAAGAAATAAGTGAAATTGGGAGCAAATCTCCATACCCTAATCTTGTTTCTATATATGAAATTGCCTCTCCTGTATTATCTGAAAAATCATATACTTTACCTAACTTATTTCCGTGAAGTATTATATCAAAATATTCTTTAGATAACTCTACTGATGCTTTAGCATGAGCATTGACAGATAAAGCCAATTTCCAAACCGAGAATGATGTTACAGGTATATTAAAACCAGAATTCATATCAATACAAAAACCGGAATTAGGAATTCTATCAAGTAAATCCTGTTTATCACTCTCATCCAAATATTTACCCATTAAATCGTTGTAGTAAGCTAAACTAAATGAATTATTTGAAACTTTTGAATTTAGTTGAAATAGGTTAATAGTTACGAAATTTTTTATTAATCCCAAATTTGCCGGATTCCAATCCACAGCCTGAAAACCTGATGCTTTTGTTAAATATGCATCACCTAAAGCCATACTTTTTGGATTATCAAAACTATTTGCATATATAATAGTTGAGAATGATAAAATTGTCAAAATTGCAATTATATTCTTTTTCATCTTATTCCTCCCATAAAGAATCATCTATATGCGCATTTACTTTAAGATGTCCGAATACACGTAGATTATCAGAACCGCGGAGTATAACAGTTTCTCCATTGGTTCCTATAACCCCGATTTTTACTCCTATATACACATCAGGATTTGTAAATACATCAAACTGATGCTCCTCGTCAGTCAATTCAATATTTACCTGACTGGTTGTGGCTTCTCCTGAAACTTGGTGAACAGTATCAATTATTGCAGGTTCAACAATTAATGAGTCTATAATAAGCTCGGGATTGTCCCAAACTTGTGTGGAATCTGAAGCAAAATAAAGTTTAACATTAGAGCCAAACGGTAAAAGATTGTCTAATGTAAAGAACATTTTAACGCTATTTAGGTTCTTTTCTACAGCATCTCTTGCTTCCTCATCAAGTTCAATATGTTGAAGAGTATCCATCCTGACTGTATGGTCATTAATAATAAATTTAAAAGGTGTTTCAAGAGAGTATGAACCAGTAATTGAATCTTCTTTTGTAATAGTTCCAGGTGTTGTTCCATCTCCTATAATCGCATAGGGTTCTTTAGCAGTTATCATAGTTGGAATTAAGCTTAGAAATTCAGAGACTCCTTCAGTTACTATAAGATGAGAGGTTGTATGGGCATGTAGAACACCAGTTGAATTATCTATGATAACTTCTGCACTATCACCAGAATCATTTTTGCCAACAAGTTGAATATTTAGCCAGCAATTAAAACCTGTGCCATTATATACATCAAGATGGAGTTCTGCATTCTGAAAGTCAATAACATCATCAAGACTATCTGGAACATCTGTAATATCAATTTCTTCTTCAATATCTTCCATATCAAATCTCTTATTATTTATAATACCTTTAACCTGATTGAATATCATATCACTAATATCAATTGTGGCTTTTACTTCATCATAATAATTTACTGTTACATAGTTGTCTGTACTATCTGTGATTACTTCAAATGAATAATGTAAAGAATCTATGGAAGTTGTGGATGATGGAGCATCTCCAATAGTATGCCCTGCAAAACTTAGGGTTGTATCACCTGGACAATGAAGATTGATTATAAGTGTATCACCATTAGAATCATATATTTCTTCAAATACAATCTCAATATCCGCCTCAAATGGAAGAGAATAATCTTCTTCCTTTATCTGAATTGATACATCACAGCTATCAATTTCCGCATAGTACAAATTAAATTCACCAGTGCTATCTACTTCAATTGCATCTGTATCATCAATTGTAAAGCTTCCGAATTTTCCTGTAACCGATTCAAAAATAAGTTGTCCAATATGAATGTCAGCATAAACAGAATCTGATGAGGAAACAGTAATAAGCTGTCCCTGTGGAAAATCTACAGTCACATGGTAATGAACCATCTGGTCTTCCCATACAAGAATCTTATTACCTGCAAAATCATATCCGCTAAAATCATCATTAGTTAATTCCACAGGATTATTATTTTGGTCTCTAAGTTCATCAAATATGATGCTTATTTCAGGCTCATAATCAAGTCCTGATAAATCTATGCTTACAATTCCACTTTTAATTTCTGCTTCCTGTAATAAGATTTTATCAGATTCATCAGCAATTGACAATGAATCATCCTGATTAAATGTTTGAGTTATATACCCTGTAACTTCTTCAAATACTATCTCACCAAAAGTTATATCAGTTGATACATAGTCATCATATAATATAGTGACATAATCAGTTGTTGAGTCAGTTTGCACAAAATATCTAAAATGAAGAGAATCTAATACCTCTTGTTTTGTTGAAGAAATTTCAAAACCAGATAAGTTAAGTGGATAATCGTTTTCTGGTGGATCATGTGTAACATAGAAACTGATTTCATATTGGTCACCAAAATTATCTATTAATTCATCAAATTGAATTGTAACAGTGCCGTCAACTGGGAGGTAATTCTCAATATGAATATTTCCAATACAGCTATCTATTTTAGCACTAACCACCTCTATTTCTTCTGTATTATCTTCAATGGAAATTGCCTCCCTGTGATCAATATATTCTGGGGGGAGTATTGCACTTGCTTCATTTACTAACATTTCGCTCATACTTAAAGTCACCTCAAATTTATCTGATTCAAGAACATCAATAGCTCCATCACTACCATCAGTTGTAAGTTGTATTCTGAGGAAATTGTATCTATAAACTTTAGAGCCAGCCAGATCAATTGAAATATTTTCTGATGTTCGTGGATGAATTATGTGGTCTATAGAATGTGTTAAGATCAACTCACCTTGTGGATATGGATATTCACCATATATCTCAATTTCCATATAATGACTTGGTTCAGTGGAACTCAAAGGTATGTCTGTATCATTAAAGAACTCAATATAAGCAAAACCAGAATCAATAATAACATATTCTATATTATCATTTTCAAAAACCGTAAAATTTGTATCAATAGGGGGATAATTATAGATAGGGGGAATTACTTCATTATAGATATTTCCAGCTCCGGGAATCACTGATCTTGCAAAGTCCAGCACACCTACAACTGCATTAGCTTCACCAGTTTCTTCAATTTCAATCTTATCAAGAGTTCTTTCAAAATAACAATTTTGTCCATTGATACTTAATCGGTCACCTACCTTAACAGAGAATGATTCTTCCCGACTATCAATTTTCAGTTCATCTCCTATTTCCTCATCAAAAGATTCACTCTGACCATCAACTTTAAGTTCATCACCCACATTCTTTGTTTCAATTTCTTTAGAAGCAGAAAAATAGAGAGTATCATTCTGCAGACTGATAATATATGTATCAGTAGAATCTTCCAAATCCGACATATAATATCTTTCATTAATAACGGGAATCTCAAACTGTACATCCCATTCTGGTGCTTCAAATTTCTTTACCGTGCAAGAAGATAAAATTAAAAACACAATAAAGAATATCAAAACGCTAATATATTTTTTCATTGCTACTCCTTTCATCTATCTTATTAGATTTATTTTTTTCGTAATAAATTTGCTATTATTGACACATATCCTATAAAAATAAGTTCCATTTGTAACCCTATTATTATTCCAATCAAATCCATCCCAGTTTTCTGTATAATCTCCAACATGTAAGTAACTATCTATAACAGTAATTATTTTCTGTCCTTTAAGATTGAAAACCTCTATTGATATTTGTTGAGGTTTTTTTATTGTAAAAGAAATTGTATTTATTTCTTTAAATGGATTTGGATAGACATTAAGGTTATCCAAGATGTCAATTTCTATGGGTTCTTCATCCACATCACAAGTAAAAGACCACTCAACATCAATATGGAAATTAGTATCATCCGGGAATAATATTGTTGTTATTCCATTAGAAAAACTATATGTTCCACCAATAACAGCTGTTGGATCATTTCCTGTATAAAATTCAACCTGACATCCATTACTAATATAGCCATCAGCATAATCAGAGAAAATATTTAGAGCAAGATTTGTTAGTTCAGAACAATGTATAAGAGAAATATCATCATACAACAAATCTTGCCCATCTTTAATAAATATATTCTTGGGAATATTATCATTAAAACGAGAAATCGTTAATATTTTACTATCAAATGAAATATTTTTACCAAAGAAATCAGTTGAGACCGTTGAGTTATTGTCTTTCACTAAGGCAATAATTTTCTCATTATCCATTTCAACTGTACCTCCGATACAGTCATCAATATCAATTGGGTTATATATAATATCTCTAACTGTTACAGGTGAAGGTATAAGAAGTGAAGAGAAAAGAACATCTTCTCCCAATACTGATGCTTTTGTTACAGTATGTTCAGCAGGCACATTATAGGTTCCATCATCGTGATAATCATCATAAGGTAATAATGTAATATCTTGTGTAGAATTAATAAAAAAGTTTAAATCTACATCATTGACTGAATAAACTGAACCATATGTTGTTTGAGAAAAAACATTATCAGTTGTTCCCCCGCCATTCCCATGCAAAAGCCAATCATAAGTATGAATTTCTGAGCCATTAACAAAATCGGAAATCACAAAATATGAATCATCTATAAATTCAACGCATCTAATAAAATCAGTATTCTGGTATTCTGTTGAAACTTCTGAATAATCTAATTTATCTGTATCAAAGAAGTTTTCAATAAATGCATCTGTTCCATTTGATTGCACAAGGTCTGCAGCCGAAGGACCTTGTTCATCTACAAGGATCATACTATGATTTTTAGCAAAGCGAACCCTGTCTCGCTCATCCCAGCTGATATACCCACTGTCCATTGCTAATAGCTCTCCATAAGCATAAATAATAAAACTTGTATTATCAGGATGTTCATGTGTGCGTCCTCCTGTTCGTGCCTGTCCGTTCTCTCCTATAAAACACATATAAACCACATCTTCATCCCAGCTGCCGCGGAAAATTGCCTGTCCTGAATTTGGTAGAAATTGTGTTAGAGAGAAATCTGGTGCTGTGGTTCCTGAATAATTATTATCATAAGCACAAATCATTTCAACATCCATATTTCCAGATGAGGCACTTGAATAATATGGACTTGCAGAAAAAATATAATCCCAGGCATATAGGTCATTATCCCAATATCCAGCAAAAAAACCATTATAATAATATGGATTAAGAAAGCAATCATCAAAATTGGGACGAGCTCCATTTGGTTGTCGGATTTTTATTCCCCACTCAGCATTTTTCTCAAATTGCTCGTCTATAAGTAATGGTGGTAAACTTTCTCCACCATAATCTTCTGTTTGACCATCAACAAAATTACAGTGAGAAATCGCAAAGGGAATGAAACTTGCAGCACTAAACCTCTGGTAATGTGCTCCTTCTGCCCAGCCACCATCAGAATCTACTAACCAGTCATAGAACTGATTATGAAGTTTTGGCATACTGTAATTTATCCAGGTTTGAGGTTGTTCCCAATCATTTCCGCTCGTTTCAGTATTCAAAACTATTGCTGCCATACCTACTGCAGAGGCAAATTTTACACCATAGTTTATTTGTTCTCCAAATCCACTCTCCCACATAAGTCTTAGCAGAGCCCAAGGATTTGGGTCTGAAATTAAATCATAATAAAGTGATGATGCCAAACTTTTTATTTGATTACGAACTGCAGTCTCATCTCCAGCAAAGTCATAATTATTCCCTTTTAAAAAGTCATAAGCTATACAGAGCATTGATATAATTTCTGAATCCCAGAGAATATTTTTGTATTGTTCTTCGATATTTGCATAGGATTCTCTTTGAGCAAGTAACAAATACTCTTTTGATTTATCACCATAACTTGTATCAGTATCAATAAAAAATCTAAATGCAGCTGAACGGCAGATTCTAGCCTTTTGTCTTTCATAGCTACAGGATGCATAATCGCTTTCGGAAGTATTTTGGATATCAATATAAACAGATAAATAAGGTTCTATTGTCACTCTATCACGGACAATCTGGATATTAACATCACTGGAATCAACTAAAGTTCTGGGCCAATAGGTCTTTTCTGGATGCCAGCTTCCTTGAGCTAATAGTGAAATGGGTAATAAAACTGAAAATAATAAAACACATAGAATTGTAACTTTTTTCATTAATACCTCCAACATTCTTTAATTTATTTGAACTGATATCTATTCAATTCATATTGTAATCAATATAAGTTTAAAAAAATTGTCAATCTTTTTATAATGGGTTTAATTAATTATTTTTAATTGGGGAAAAAGTTTTTCTATGAATTGATATTATTCCATACTTTTTTATTGCTTCTATATGTTTTTTTGTTGGATAACCTTTGTTGTGCAGAAAGTCAAATCGTGGATATTTTTTATGATATTTAATCATCAAGTTATCTCTTGTAACCTTTGCAAGAATTGAGGCAGCTGCAATGCAATAGTATTTCTGGTCACCTTTTACAACTGATTCTCCTTTAATTTTAATCTTATTTGCTTTTGATTTCATGGGTAAATATGGGCCATCTACCAATAAATAATCAGCAGAGATTGCCAATTTGCTAACAGCATTTCTCATTGCCAGAAATGTAGATTGCAGAATATTGATTTTATCTATCTTCTTAGAACTGACAACTGCTATAGCATAATCAGATGCCAGATTTTTTATTTTATAGAATAATTGTTCTCGTTTTATTAGAGATAATTTTTTTGAATCATTGATGTCTGAAATAATAAGATTTTTGGGTAAAATTACAGCAGCGGCTACCACAGGCCCAGCTATAGGACCTCTACCAGCTTCATCAATGCCAATTATTCTTTTGTAGTTTTTAAATACTTTATATTCTGAAATCATTTAGGGGGTGGAATAGAATTTACCCTGTTAGAGATAATTACTCTAACAGGATTAGATAGTAAATACAATAGGCTAACATCCACTGAGACATTTTTATTTTGCATAGTTTTTTTTATTCCACCCCCTAAATCATTTTTTCAGCAAGATTCAATGCTGCAAGCATACTTTTTTCAGAAGCAATGTTTTTCCCCGCTATATCAAAAGCAGTTCCATGGTCAACTGAAGTTCGTATATAAGGAAGACCTAATGTTACATTTACGCCTTTATCAAAAGATAGCATCTTGAAAGGAATTAACCCTTGGTCGTGATAAGCTGAAATTATCATATCGTATTTCTGATAATTCCCAGAAAAAAATGTATCAGCAGGAAATGGTCCATCAATAAAAACACTTTCTTCATTTAATTGTTTAATGACGGGAATAAAAATTTTCTGCTCCTCATCACCGAAAATACCTTCTTCACCGCTATGTGGGTTGAGTCCAAGTATAGCCAATTTTGGTTTCTTAATATGAAAAAACTTTTTTAATGAGTTGTTTATTAATCTTATCTGATTGATAATTTTATTCTTATTTAAATTTTTGGAAACATCCTTTAAAGCGAGATGAGTTGTAAGAAGAGCTACATTTATCTTTTCGCTAAAAAACGACATTACAAAATTTTCTCTTAAGGATTGTTTTGCAAAGAATTCAGTATGACCAATAAATTCAGGATATGTTAATTGTATAGAATGTTTACTTAATGGGCCAGTTACAATTGCATCAATATTCTTTTTTAAAGCATCTTTACCGGCTTTTTTTATCGCATTATACGCAGAAAGTCCGCTAAGTTTAGAGGGCTTTCCTGGATTAAACTCATAATCTTGAAATGTTGGAATCCAGAATAAATTGCCTTTTATGAAGTTGTGAATTTCGTTAATATCACTAATTTTAATCAAATTATTAATTTTAGAACCAATTGGAAAGCTACCATAAACTATGATTGTATTTGTAACTGAGTAAGAATTGATTACTTTTAATGTAATTTCAGGTCCTATGCCAGTTGGGTCTCCGATTGTTATACCAATTTTTTTCATCTGAAAATACCTCACCGCAGAGACGCAGAGTTCGCAGAGAATATCTGATAACTCTACTCAAATGCTATTTTCATACTCCTTTGCCTGCCCCGTTAAATCTCTTTTCCAATTTAATGGGGTGTCACAAATTTTTTCGGGACATGAATGTTTCATCTGAAAATTGATTAACCACAAAGGCACAACGAAACAAAGAAAATTATTTTATTTTATTATTTTTTGTGCATCTAAAATTCCTCTGCGACTCTGCGGTGAAAATCAAGAAATGGTGCCGGAACGCGGAATCGAACCACGGACACAGGGCTTTTCGGGCCCCTGCTCTACCTGCTGAGCTATCCCGGCATTTTGAAAAAATATCTATGGCTTTTTTCTTTTATGTATTTATTACTGTCAAGTTTTTGAAATTCCACAAAGAAAATTATAAAAAATTTGACAGAATAATTTTCATTATTATCAGACTGTAAATAACATTATAAGGGAAAAATAAAAATGGGAAAGAGAGAATCGGTAAAAGGAAACAATGTTTCAATATTTCCAATTACAATTTTTGTGCTTATTTTTCATTTTGCATTTATAGTTTCCTTTACAGCTTACTCCAATTTATTAAATGTTTTACATACATTTTCTGTTAAATTATTCTCTACTCATGTGAAATATATCTATGTTATTTGCAAGAACAAATTCATTCGGAAATTTGCCTTTCTCTTTTGGTTCTTCCCTGTGTAGAAAGGCATTTCTGGTTGGTTTTACTGCTGGTGCTGAGGAGAATACCTATCACAAAAGCCTCCGAGATGGAAAAGTGGAAAAAGGGTAAATAAAATACTTATGGAGTAACAATGAAAAGACTTATAATTACATTGATTGCACTATTCATTAGTGCTGTTATATTGAACGCTGAAACAATTATTGTTAACTGGGATGGAACAGGTGATTATCTAACTATCCAGGAAGGAATTGATGCTGCGAGTAATGGAGATATTGTTTTAGTCTATCCAGGCACTTACAATGAGCATATAAACTACAATGGTAAGAATATAGTGGTAGGTAGTTTATTTTTTACAACCCAGGATCCCTCATACATTTCCCAGACAATTATTGATAGTGATAATCCTAATGGGGTGGTTCGTATATGCGATTTAGAAACCCATGATGCTGTTCTAACAGGATTTACAATTCAGAGTAATGGAGTGGACGGTATTAGTTGTTCCAACTCATCTCCACAGATTAGTCATAATAAAATTGGAAATTGCAATTTGGGAATTGAATGCATAGAAGCCAATGCCAGTATTTCTAATAATGAAATATATGATAATGAGATTGGAATTAAATATAGTTGCGGATTATATAGATTGCCTGCAATAGGTTTTAATACTATAAGGAATAATAAGAGCGGTATACTCTGTTGGCACAGTTCTCCAATCATTTATCATAATATTATTTCAGCGAATCAGAACTATGGTATTTACTGTACAGATTACTCAAATGCTGAGATTTCATCAAATATTATTGAAGAAAACGGTAAAGGTATTAGATCATCTTTGGGTAGCTATCCTGAAATGAATCATAACACAATTGCAAGAAACTATATCGGTATATTTATTAATCCTGTCTCTGGTGGATATATGATAAACTCAATTGTCTGGGAAAACACTTATAGTATTTTGCAAGAATTTCCTGATGATGATAGAAATGAATTATATGTTTATTATAGCTGTGTAGAAGGAGGATTACCTTTATGGGTATATGATGGTGGTGGTAACATTGATGAAGACCCATTATTTGTTGACCCAGAAAATAACGACTACTCCTTATTCCAAGACAGCCCCTGCATAGACACAGGCGACCCCAATTCAAATCCTGACCCGGATGGAACCTGTGCTGATATGGGAATATTTACTGCTACAATAGAAAATTATAGCCTTGAGGATAGATATAACTGGATCTCCTTTCCTAAACTGAACCCTCATAATGCTGATGCTTACCAGTTCTTCCTACCACTGATCCTAAACGGAAGCCTTAGAAGGGTTATATATAAGGATAATCAACTTTACTATGATCCAGGAGTAGGATGGGTAAATCAGATTGGCGATTTAAGGACAATTGATGGTTATATTGTAGAGATGTATAATCCCGACAATCTCCTTGTTTATGGTTATAAAATTAAGCCAGACACACAAATACCTTTGGAAGAAGCGGAACCAAACTGGGTTGGATATTTTCTGGACTATCCCCAATATGCTGAAGATGCATTCGCTTCTGTATGGGAGTATATAGAATGGATTAAGGCAGAAGAATGGTTTATTGATCCCAGTCAGGTTCAGCCCCCGTATACAGTTGAACCTGCTGAATTGTATATTGTAAGTGTTAGTAGAGACTGTATTCTCCAATGGGGCAGTGGAGATGAAGAAGAACCTGTTGAGAAACCAGAGACAGAATACTTCACTTATGAAGAGGAGGCAGATTATCAGCCTGTAACTGTTGATACAGTATATGGAGAAACACCTGTAGAAATAGGAGTATTTGTTGATGATATCTGTATAGGTGCAAGTGTTGTAGAAGGATATCCTGTTCAGATACTTGCTTATGTTGAAGATGATACTACAAGAGATGATAATGAACTTACCTTTCAATTATATTTTGATAACAGAAATGAAGTAACTCAGGTTAACGGTGTTGGAGTTTATGACCCTATAACCTCTTCTTACATACCCAGACCCATTTATCTTAATCCTGATGATTTTATAGTAGTAAGATTGAATACAGAGGAAGCACCAGAAATTTCCCAGAGATTTGCTCTTTATCAAAACTATCCGAATCCTGTAAGGTCTTCAACTACAATATGTTTTTCAACCACAAAGAACACAAAGGACGCAGAGATAAACATCTATAACATCAAAGGACAACTGGTAAAGCAATTATCAATATTCAATAATCAATCGTCAATTGAATGGGATGGAAAAGATAACAATGGCAGTCTATTATCAAATGGAATCTATTTATACAAGCTCACTTCTGGAGAAAAAACAGCAGTCAAGAAGATGGTCTTGATGCGTTAGAGAGCATTTTGGAGTGCAGTGACCGTGTCACTGCTTTACTGCATCAACACGGTTGATGCACTCCATATTTTTACTTTGGAGCAACTTATGTTAAAAAGAAAGACTATATCAATATTTATGATTTTATTATTATTCTCATTTTCTCTACTTCTTTCAGACACAATCATTGTAGATATAAATGGACAAGGAGATTACCTAACTATTCAGGAAGGTATAAATGCCTCCGAAAATGGAGATACTGTATTAGTCTATCCCGGAACTTATTACGAAAATATAGACTATAATGGAAAAGATATAACTGTTGCTAGTAAATATCTTACCACAGGGGATAATTCTTATATTGATTCAACTATAATAGATGGGAATCAAAGTGGAAGTGTAGTAAAATTTAATAGTGGAGAGGATAGCACGGCAGTTCTTTCTGGATTTACTATAACAAGTGGAACTGGAACAATAGATATTTTTAACTGGTATTGTGGTGGAGGTATATTTTGTAAGGATTCTACTCCTAAGATAAAGCACTGTCATATAATGGAAAACTCTGCCTTTGTTGGTGGAGGAATTTATTGTAAAATCGCAAATGTTAAGATTGATAGCACTGTTATCAGAAGTAACACTGGAGGTGGAATTTATTGTTGGCAGAGTAATATCTCTTTATCAAATAATACAATATGTTATAATCATTTTCAATATGGTGGTGGTGGGATTTGTTTTGCCAGTCAATCTGCTGGAGATTTTAGTGTGGAAAATAGATGCAATATATTTCTAAACTATGCCGGCCTTTCAAACGATATACATGTACTTGATTCCCAACCCTTTGAAGTATTTCTAGATACTGCTACAGTTACATCAAATCTAAAAGATTTTATTTATTTTTATAATGTTAGTCAGCCCACAATAGATATCTTACATAGCAAAATAGAACCTGTTAATCAAGATTTATTTGTGTCTCCTGATGGTGATGATACAAACAGTGGATTAAACCCTGATGAACCAATGAAAACAATCTCCTGGGCATTGATAAATATCGCCTCTGACAGCATTCATCTTAATACTATCCATTTAACGGATGGAATATATTCACCGGAAACAACAGGTGAAAGATTTCCCCTAAATATGCGGAAATATGTTTCAATAATAGGAGAATCAGAAGAAAATACTATTCTTGATGGTAATGAATTATCAGGTTTGATTACCTGTATTTTTGATGATAGTGATTTGGAGATAAAAGAAATAACTATTCAGAATGGTGGGGGGCAATATGGTGGTGGAATATACATTGGTTCAGATTCAAACCCAATGTTTAGAAATGTAACAATTAAAAATAATATTTCTGATGAAGGTGCAGGTGGTGGAATTTATTGTATGGATAACAGTAATCCTATATTTGAAAATGTTAAAATCTCCAATAATTCAGCAGATATTGTGGCAGGTGTAAAATTAGTGGAGAGCAATACGATTTTTATTAATTGTATAATCTCTAATAATACTACTAATCCACCATATAACACTACAGCGGGAATTTCCTGTTCCAACGAGTGCTCTCTTGTATTGATTAATACTATGCTTATAAAAAATTCTGGTCCTGAAAGAGCCGGTATCTATCTACGAAACAATTCTTATTCTACTACGGTAAACAATTCATTTGGCGATAACAATGGTAATAATACTACAATATATTTAGAAGAAAATGGGAATATAGAATTGATAAATTCTATTCTTTGGGATAATACTGAGAATGAGATTGTCTTTTATGAAAATTATGAGCCAAATTATGCAGAAATATCTTACACTGACATAAAGGGTGGAGAATCTGGCATACAAACAAACGGGAATGGCACATACTATTGGGGACCGGGCAATATAAACGAAAACCCTATGTTTGTAGATACTCTCAATAATAACTACCAATTACGGAATAATTCCCCCTGCATAGATGCAGGCACTCCAGATACTACTGGTCTAAACTTACCTGGAACAGATTTAGCAGGTAACCCAAGAATATACAATGGCAGAATAGACATTGGTGCTTATGAATATCAGGGAAATGCTGTAGAAGAACCAGATACATCATTCATAAACAAATTATATCTTTTTCAGAATAAGCCTAACCCGTTTACATCATCAACAACAATTACATTTATCTCGGCAGATTATGAGAGAATCAAGGATTATAAATTATCAATATACAATGCAAGAGGACAACTCATTAAAACATACAACGGTAAAAAGTATAACTTCTGGGTTAGAAAAGATATAGTCTGGGATGGGACGGATGAGGATGGGAATAAGGTAAGTCCGGGCGTGTATTTTTATAAATTAGAATATGGTAACAATGCAGTATCAAGAAAGATGCTGTTAGTAAAGTAGAATTCAATCTCTGAGTGAAACAAATTAATAATTACAATTCTTCAAATATCTTTACCTGCTTCTCAATCTTATAATTCTCAAACCATTCATTAAATTTAGTATTAATATATTCCTCACGATATTGTTCTTTTATAGGAAGAAAATCCTCAAGAGTTACAATTTCTTTATCCACAATATAGTAGAAGCCAAATCCATTTTCATTAAATCTTATAGGATGACTATAAGTTCCAATATCATGAGAAAACGCATCTCGTAAAATAATTGAGCTGTTTTTTAGATTATTAATTTTATCAAAATATGTGAGCCAATCTGTCTCCTTCATACCAGCAAATACAGATAACAAAATTTTATCTTCTTCATTTTTCGTTAGCTGAACTAAATAATCAGTAAATATCTTGCATTCTTCATACCTTATCATTTCAGAAAATTCATCTTTGGCAAGAACATAAGATTCATAACCAACAATTTTCTTTTTAGGAATTTTATCTTTCAAAAAAAGAATTGCATAACCATTTTTTACCATAAAAATTTTTTCTACCTTTCTACCTATTCTGGTATTTCTCAACAAACCAAAATCACTTTGCCTTATACATAAGAAACTATCAATCAGTATTGAATCATTTTTAATAACAAAATAATCAGATAGATGTAATTGAATCTCATATTTTTGTAATAAAGAGTCATTCACAGAATTTATTGAATCAAAGATAGTTGTAATATTATTGAAATTTATACTATCAGCTTTTTGCGATTTGATTTCAGATAAAATATCTTCTTTCTGTTCCTGAAAATCTTGCAGAAATGACTCTTGCTTTTCTAATAGCTTAATAATAAAACAACCTTCATTTGTATAAATTGGAGAACTTATTCCGCCCAGTTTTAATGTATCAATTACTGCTTGGATTTCTTCATCCAACTGATCATAGTTCAGAAAATTATTTTGATTATTGCTCATTTTATGAGGGTGGTAATATATCTGTGATAAAAAAGAGGGACTTACTGAATCTGATATTGCTGATTGAATATCGTAAATGGTTTGTTGTATATCTTGCGAGTATGGTAAAAAAATGGTTTCTAACTTTACTTTTTTGGGTGTAATAATTTTTTCTAAATTACTTTCGAAATACTGAATAGCTTCTTCTTCTGATACTTCAATATTGGATGTATCATTGGGGAAATAAATGTATGATACTCTAAATTTGTCATCTGTAAAATATTTATCTTTATTAGCATTATAATACTTTTGAAAACGGGAATCGCAGAAATTATCCCATTTTTCTGTCATAAGTATTTCTATCACTTGTTTCAATCGTGGTAGTTTTGATTTTTTAATATCTTCTCGTTTGTT
>JACKQG010004814.1_pt1 | contig 15420 bp, 11 predicted proteins | sample 8237621 | NCBI WGS metagenome assembly JACKQG01 (sample SAMN15677084, study PRJNA649215) | marine metagenome | biome: marine; feature: Black Sea; material: saline water; isolation source: suspended particulate matter (SPM) from the Black Sea western gyre | collected 2013-06-09/2013-06-10 | depth... | reverse complement strand
TTTAATTGTGGAACTGCTTTTGCAATCATCCTCAACCAATGTTTTGCTTCTTTAGATTCCTTTTTGCAAATACCTATTTTATGTTCGAAATCTCTTTTTGACTCTGCACAATCTGCTTCAGAATAATTGGCACCAACACTTGTACCCGCTTTAACTAATTGAGTAATTAGAGGTAGAGTTATCGGATTTTTTGGGATTTTTTTAGCAAATTCGATAATATCCTCACCAAATTTTGCAGTTCTTTCCTCTAAATCGAATTTCTTTTTATTTGCCATTTGTCATTTGTCATTTGAAATTTAATTAGAAATTAGATATTTGTAATTAGTTATTCAAGTTTCACAGGATGGAAATTACTGAATAAATCATATTTAATTTTTATTATATCTCCTGCGAAACTTGAGTCAATTTATTATAAATATTATGTTTCAAATTCACGAATGCTTTCTCCTTCTTCTAAAAAAACAATTGCCTTTTTCCAATTAGCTCTTTTACCACTAAATCTTCCCAAAGTTTTAGGCTTCCCTTTGTAATTGATTGTATTAACACTTCTTACTTTAACATCAAAAATATCCTCAATAGCTTTTTTAATTCCAATTTTATTAGCATTTTTCTGGACTTTAAAGAGATAACCATTAGCATCTTCTTTTATATGAGTGCCTTTTTCAGTAATAATTGGATGAATAATTATTTCTCGTGAATATTTTGTCATTTAAAAATTTCCTCCATTTTTTCCAATGATTTTTCCGTAATGATTAAATCTGTTGAATTCAAAATTTCATAAGCATTTAAATCTTGAGCACGAGCAGTATTAACATTTACAATATTTCTAAAAGATTTTATCATAGTTATTGAATTATCTGGAATGACGAATAAACATTTCTCATAATTAGTTTTCATATTATTTAATACTTTTAGAGCCATTTTAGTGTTAGGTTTTTCAAACTCAAGCTCTTCAATGATTGACACATTATTTCTTCTTGAACTTAGAGCAGATTTAATTGCAATTCTTTTCTTTTTTTTGGGAATCTTTGTATGCCAATTTTTGGGATGAGGTCCGAAAGCTACCCCACCACCAACTCTTATAGGACTTTTTATATTACCAGCACGTGCTTTTCCGGTTCCCTTTTGACGAAAAAGTTTTCGTTTTGAACCTTTTACATCAGAACGGCCTTTTACTGATTTTGTGCCCTGTCTTTGATTTCTGAAATATAAATTTATCACTTCATAAAGAACAGTACTATTTATTTCAGTATCAAAAAGTTCTGAGGGTAAAGTAATACTGCCTATCTTTTCACCTTTATTAGAATATTTAATTGCTTTCATAACTAACCAAAACCTTATCTATTTTATCTTACGAATTGTTACAATACTATTTCTATGACCCGGAATTGCACCTTTAATGAAAATAAGATTTCGTTCTTTATCAATTTTGAATATAGTAAGATTTTTTACTGTAACCGTTTGATTTCCCATGTGTCCACTCATTTTCTTTCCTCTAAATACTCTTGATGGAGTAGCACATTGTCCAATAGAACCACCACCTCTAAACGATTCATGGGTTCCATGAGTCATATTCTTTCCATGAAATTTATGTCTCTTCATAACCCCAGCAAAACCCTTTCCTTTTGAAGTACCAGTAACTTTAACTATCTCATTTACTTTAAAAATACTTGTGTTTAGAACTGAGCCACTTTTATACTTTTTCAAAACTTTATTTTCAACTTTAAACTCTTTTAGAAATTTAAAAGAATTTAATTTATTCTTTTTAAAATGACCTAACAAGGGTTTATTAAGTTTGTTATCTTTAACTTCATTAAAACCAAGTTGAATTGTTATATACCCATCGGTATCAATAGATTTAAGTTGAGTTACTGTGCAGGGTCCTGCCTGAATTAAAGTAACAGGAATTGAATCTCCGGACTCGTAGAATGCTCTGGTCATTCCTATTTTTTTACCAATTAACCCTAACATTTTCTCTCCTTATAACGACCTTTATCCCATTAAGGTTTTGATTTCAATATAAACACCAGCAGGAATATTTAAGTTTTTGATTGCATCGGTTGTTTTTGGAGTTACATTTTCAATATCAATAATTCGTTTATAAATTTTCATTTCAAATTGTTCCCTTGATTTTTTATCTACATGTGGGGAACGCAAGACAGTATACAACTTTCTTTTTGTTGGCAATGGAATTGGTCCAATAATTTTAGCACCTGTTCCTTTTGTATTTCTCACTATTTCAACAACAGATTTGTCTAACAGAAAATGGTCATACGCTTTAAGTTTAATTCTAATTTTACTCATTCATTCCTCATATATTACTGGGGGCATAAAACTGTTTGCATTTGTATCCAATACATGATAACAATTAAAAGCGGAGTGCTGAAACAAGTATCTCGTCCCCGATCCAATCGGGGATTCGGGAGACGAACTTTCAGCATATTAGCATAGGCGAAAAGTTCATTCCAATAAATTGGAATTCGTTTTTGCACTCCGCTATAATTTTTAAACATAAAGTAAACTATATTACGCTCCCAGTAGTAACTAATAGCCACGCATTTTTTCAATAATTTTGTTTGAAATATTTTCTGGAACTTTATCATATTTAAAAAATTCCATTGAATAAGAAGCTCTTCCTTGAGATACAGACCTTAGATTTGTTGTATATCCAAAAGTTCCACTTAAAGGAACAAAACCATTGATAATTTTAACAGAGTTTTTATCATTAACTTCTATTATTTTACCTCTTCGGCTATTTAAATCATTTATAACATTTCCTAAATAATCTTCAGGTGTAACGATATTAATTTTCATAATTGGTTCAAGAAGAATAGATTTTGCTTTTCGTAAAGCATTATTAAAAGCCATAGATGCAGCAACCTTAAAAGCTAATTCAGAAGAATCTACAGGATTAAAGGAGCCACCAATAATAACAACCTTGATATTTTCTACTTTATTTCCTGTTAATATTCCACTTTCAGCGGACTCAAAAATCCCTGCCTTAACAGCTCCCAAGAAATGTTTTGGTACTTCATCTTCGGATGATATATTTTCAAAATAAATTTTATTCTTTTGTTTTCCAATCCCCAAGTTGGCAGAATATGGTTCTATTCTCAATTTAAGAACTGCATATTGACCGTGCACCCCAACATTACGAACTAATTTGCCAACTGCTTCAATAGAATTTGTTATTGTTTCTTTATAATTAACTCTTGGTCTGCCGACATTAACATTAATCTTGAAATCCCTTCTCAATCTATCAAGCAAAATTTCAAGATGAAGCTCACCCATCCCATAAATTAATGTTTGACCTGTTTCTTTATTCTCCTTAACAAGATAAGTGGGGTCTTCATCTAATAATCTTGGTAATGACATCTTTAGATTATCCTGGTCTAACTTTGTTTTAGGTTCAATTGCAACTGACATAACCGGGTCAGAGAATTTAATTTTTTCTAATAAGACAGGATTATCTTGTGCTACAATGCTATCACCAGAAGATGTGTTATTTAATCCAACAACTGCACAAATTTCTCCTGCATACAAAGTATTTACATTAACAGATTTATCAGAGTGCATATGCAGAATACGGGTTATTCTTTCTTTTTTACCAGTATTCATATTAAGTACATAATCACCTTTGTTAATTTTTCCGGAATAAGCTCTTAAATAAGTAAGTTTACCTACATAAGGATTAACTTGATTTTTAAAAGCTAATGCAGCGAAAGGAAGGGATTCATCAACGATAATTTTCTTTTTGTCATTTGAATTTGGAATTATAGCTTCAAAAGCAGGTATATCTATTGGTGATGGAAGGAAATCAACTATTGCATCAACCAATGGTTGTATCGCTTTATTTTTCAATGCAGAGCCACAAAGTATTGGAACAAACTTACAATCTATAGTAAGCTTACGAATAGAAGAAATTAAATCCTCTGGAAGTATCTCTCTGTCATTTAAATATTTTTGCAAAATAGTTTCATCAAATTCTGCTAATTTTTCAATAAGTATATTTCTATTTTGATTTATCATTTCTTTAAATTTTGATGATATTCTATGAGCATTCTCAATTTTACACTTTGTATATTGAATTCCTAAATCATCTTTGTCATAAATATATGCTGTTTTATTGATTAAGTTTGCAATTCCAAGAAAATTTTCACCATCCATTATTGGAAATTGTATTGGATATGAATCAGGTTGAAGCTTTGATTTTATTGTCTCCACTGCAAATTCAAAATCAGCACCTACTCTATCTAATTTATTTATGAATACTAAACGAGGAATATTATATCTATCTGCCTGATGCCAAACAGTTTCAGATTGTGGTTCAACGCCAGCGACTCCACAAAAAATCACGACAGCTCCATCAAGTACTCGCAATGAGCGTTCAACTTCAACAGTAAAATCAACATGACCTGGTGTATCAATAATATTGATTCTATATCCTTCCCAGTAACATGTTGTTGTAGCAGAAGTTATTGTAATACCTCGTTCCTTTTCCTGAATCATCCAGTCCATAGTTGCAGTTCCATCGTGGACCTCACCCATTTGATGAGTTCTGCCTGTATAGAACAGAATACGTTCAGTAACTGTAGTTTTTCCAGCATCAATATGGGCAATTAAGCCGATATTACGAATTTTTTCTAATGGATAAGCTTGAGCCATATTTTAAATCCTGAAATGTGCAAATGCTTTATTTGCTTCTGCCATTCTCCAAACCTCTTCTCGCTTTTTAATAGAAGCACCCTCCTTTTTATAAGCAGAAACAATTTCTGCAGCCATCTTCTTAGCAATCGTCTTTTCATTACGTTTTCGAGCAAAATTCACAATCCATCTAAAAGCCAAGGTTTGTTGCCTTTCTGGGCTTACTTCCATAGGAACCTGATAGTTAGCCCCCCCGATTCTTCGGCTTTTAACCTCAACTCTTGGTTTTACATTTTCAACCGCTTGTTTAAAAACCTTTACAGGGTCATCATTAAGTTCCTCTTCAATCAATTTTAAAGTATTATAAAATTTACTCTCAGCTAAACTTTTTTTACCCTTTTTCATTATTTGATTAATGAATTTCGCAATAATTACATCATGATATTTTGGGTCTGGAAGAATTTCTCTTTTTTGTGCTCTTCTTCTTCTTGACATTTACCCTCACTATGTCTTTTTAGTTTTTTTAGTTCCATATTTGGAACGACTCTTTGCTCTTCCTTCTACACCGCTTGCATCAAGAGTTCCTCTAACAATATGGTATCTTACGCCAGGTAAATCTTTAACTCTGCCACCCTTAATTAATACTATAGAGTGTTCTTGTAAATTATGTCCTTCTCCTGGGATATAACAAGTAACTTCCATACCATTTGACAGTCGGACACGAGCAACTTTTCTTAAGGCAGAATTTGGTTTTTTGGGTGTTTTAGTATATACTCTTGTGCAAACTCCACGCTTTTGAGGACACCCAGATAAAGCTTTATATTTACTTACTTTTTTAACTCTTGTTCTACCTTTTTTTATTAGCTGTGAAATTGTAGGCACTCAAGCCTCCTATATATTCATATTAACCATTTTTATCATAATTAAGTAATTTTTTTACAGTTTTCTTTAAACTTAATTCTTCGTCAAGTGTTTCTTTTACAATGTTTTGATATAATTTAGTGCCTGTTCCAGCTGGGATTCTATGTCCAACAATAACACCTTCTTTAAGTCCTTCCAGTGTATCTACTTTCCCGTAAATAGCAGCTTCAGTTAATACCTTTGTCGTATTCTGGAATGAAGCGGCAGAAATAAAACTATCAGTAATTAAAGCAGATTTTGTGATACCCATTAAAAGTTGCTCAAATGTAGCAACTTTACCACCTTCATTTTCAACCTGCTGATTTACTTTTTTCACATTATTTTTGTCTACTATCTCACCTTCTAAAAAGATAGTACTACCTGGATCAATGATTTTTACCTTTTGCATCATCTGACGAACTATTACTCTAATGTGTTTATCATTTATGTCAACACCTTGCTTTCTGTATATCTCCAATATTTCGTTAGTTATAAATTCTTGGGTGGCGGTAACGCCTCTTGCTAAAAGTATATCGTGTGGGTCTAAAGGCCCGTCTGAAAGGGGGTCACCGCTTTTAACAGCATCATTTTCATGAACTATAATTCTTCTTCCATACGGTATAATATATTCTTTTTCATAATTACCATCTATTGAAACAATATTTACCTTTCTTCCTAATCTTGAAAGTTTACCAATTTTTACGATCCCATCAATTTCAGATATGACCGCTTTATCCTTTGGTATTCTAGCTTCTACTAATTCAACAACCCTTGGTAAACCACCTGTAATATCTCTTTGTTTAATAGTAACTCGCGATGTTTTTCCTAAGATATCACCTGGATAGACAATACTACCATCTTCTATTTCAAGGTTCAGTCCAGTTGGTAATGGTATCCGTTCTTTTTTACCATCTTCAGCTTTTATTAGTAATTGAGCTTGTTTTGCAACATTTCTGGATTCAATAATAGTCATTTCATTTCTTCCGGTAAGTTCATTAAATTCAGTTTTATATGTTTCATCAGGAGTGAAATCCTCATAGTGCACGGAGCCCTTAACAGTAGCAACTAATGGATTATTATAAGTATCCCAACTGAAAAGTAATGTATCTTTTACAACTTTTTGGTTATCCGAAACGAAAAGGGTTGCTCCATATTCAACATCAAAATGGCTGATTTCTTCATTTAGTTCTCCATCAATTATTTTTATTTTCCCAATATGACTTACTGCAATCTTATGTTTTTCACGGTCAATAACATAATCAAGTCTTTCAAATTTTATGATACCATCTTTATCAGCGTTTACTTCTGCTTTTTCTATGGTTGTACTTGCAGTTCCACCAATGTGGAATGTTCTAAGTGTAAGTTGAGTGCCTGGTTCTCCAATACTTTGTGCAGCAATAACTCCAACAGGCACACCAATTGTAACTGGCTTATTAGTAGAAAGATCTCTTCCATAACATTTAGCACAAATTCCTTTTTCTGCTTCGCAGGTAAGCACAGAACGTATTTTTACAGTTCTGATACCATGTTTTTGAATCAAATTTGCTTTTTTATCAGAAATGGTTTCCCCTGCTTTAATAATAACTTCTCCACTCACAGGGTCAACAACATCTTCAACAGCGGTTTTTCCTCTAATTCTATCACTAATAGGTTCAATTATTTCGTTTCCTTCTTTAAGAGCAGACATATTAACACCTTCAATAGTTCCGCAATCTTCCTTAGTAATAACCACAGATTGTGCAACATCTACTAATCTTCGGGTAAGATAACCAGCGTCAGCTGTTTTCAAAGCCGTATCTGCAAGTCCTTTTCGTGCGCCATGGGTTGAAATGAAATATTCTAAAATACTTAAACCTTCTTTAAAATTTGACTTAATTGGATTTTCAATAATTTCACCTATTCCACCAGTTATTTTCTTTTGAGGTTTCTCCATCAGTCCACGCATAGCACCTAATTGTTTAATTTGATCTCTTCCACCTCTTGCACCAGATCTTGCCATAATCCAAATTGGATTTAACCCATTTCTATCTTTTTCTAACTCTTTCATCATCAAATCGGTAATATCTTCAGTAGCTATTTTCCATCTATCTATTAATCTATCATATCGTTCGCTTTCGGTAATTATACCGTTTTCATATTCATACTGAACATCTTCTACTTCTCTATCTGCCTGGGCTAAAACTTCTCCCTTTTCTTTTGGAACAACAATGTCATCTTTCCCAAAGGTAGTTCCTGATTTTGTTGCATATTTAAAACCTAAATCTTTTAGTTCATCAAGATAATTGGCTGTTTTGTTGGCTCCATATTCTGTAAAAATTTCATAAGTAAGTTGATTTATTTTCCCTTTATCAAAAGTATAATTCTTAAATCCTAATTTTTCAGGAACTATCTGATTGAAAATTATTCTCCCTATTGTGGTTATGATTCTCTTATTTTCTTCAGGGCAATTGTATTTAATCCAAGAATGTATATGAATCTGGTTTGCTTTTTCTTCTTTTTCTTGAATATTTCTTTTTTCATAGATTTTTGAACTATTAAGTTCAAAAGCCATAATAGCTTCATCAGTAGAAAAAAATTTTGGTAAATCTTTTGTATCTTCAGGTTCATCTGTGAGTGCGCAGGTTAGAAAATATACACCAAGAACAATATCCTGATTTGCCATGAGAACAGGTTTTCCATTTGCAGGAGAAAGAATATTATTGATAGGACTCATTAAGACAGATGCTTCTATCCGGGCTTCTCCTGAAAGTGGAATATGAACTGACATTGTGTCACCATCAAAATCTGCATTAAAAGGTAAACATAATAATGGGTGCAACTGAATAGATTTTTCTTCAATTAATACAGGTAAAAAACTCTGCATACTAAGACGATGTAGTGTAGGGGCTCTATTCATAATTATTGGATAATCTTTTATTACATCCTCAAGAATCTTCAATACTTCTGGTTTTTTTTCTTCCATTAATCTTTTAGCTTGTTTCGTGCTGCTTACACCTTCTATCTTTTCAATTTTTTCAATAATAAATGGTTTAAATAATTCCAAAGCCATTTTTTTTGGCAGACCACATTGATTAATTTTCAAATCGGGACCTATTACAATAACAGAACGTCCTGAATAATCAACTCGTTTTCCTAATAAATTTTGTCTAAAACGTCCTTGCTTGCCTTTCAGTTGATCGCTTAAAGATTTTAAAAGACGATTTCCTCTTCCTTTAACCGGTCTTGATTTTCTACTATTATCCAGTAAAGCATCAACAGCTTCCTGTAAGATTCTTTTTTCATTTCGTAATATTACTTCCGGAGCATATCTCTGTATAAGACCTTTTAATCTATTATTTCTGGTAATTACTCTTCTATACAGGTCATTAAAATCAGCAGTAGCAAAACTGCCACTTTCAAGGAAAACTAATGGGCGGAGATCTGGGGGTATAACTGGCAGAACTTCCAAAATCATCCATTGAGGAAGATTATCAGAATTAATAAAAGCATCTACAATTTTAAGTTTCTTTATCAATTTAATTTTGGCTTGTTTAGTTTCAAACTTCATTGCGGTACGCAGCTTATCAGCTTCATTATTAAGGTCAATTTGTTCTAACAATTTTCTTATTGGTTCAGCACCCATTTTAGCAATAAATCCTCTTGGATATTTCTCAACTGCAGCAAGATATTCTTCTTCATCAATAACACCACCTATATCGTAGTCAGAAGCACCGGGATTTAATACAATATATGACTCATAATATAAAACTCTTTCTAATTCTTTGCCTTTTAAATCTAATAAAAGTTGAATAGGATTTGGTGTAGATTTTACAAACCAGATATGAGCTACAGGAACCGCTAACTCAATATGTCCCATTCTCTGCCTTCTAACTTTAGAAGTTGTAACTTCAACACCACAGCGATCACAAATTAATCCTTTGAATCTATATTTTTTATACTTTCCACAAGAACATTCATAATCTTTTTCTGGGCCAAAAATTCTTTCGCAGAAGAGACCATCTTTTTCAGGTTTCAATGTTCTATAATTTACGGTTTCTGGTCTTAATACTTCACCATAAGACCAATCTCTTATTTTTTCTGGAGAAGCGATTTTTATACTAACAATGTTGTAATCTTTAACTACTTCGTCTCTTTTTAACTCTCTTATCATTTATACACTCTTATGAAATAATTCAAAATTAACTACCATTATTTTCAGATTTTTCTGAAGTCAATTCAACATCAAGAGATAAACTTTTGAGTTCACTTACCAAGACATTAAATGATTCTGGAATACCTGGTTCTGGTAATTCTTTACCTTTTGTAATAGCCTCATAAGTAAGATTTCTACCTTCAACATCATCAGATTTCACAGTAAGCATCTCTTGCAGTACACGGGAAGCTCCATAAGCTTCCAAAGCCCATACTTCCATCTCACCTAATCGTTGGCCACCATGCTGTGCTTTTCCACCTAATGGTTGTTGAGTAACTAATGAATAAGGACCTGTTGAACGGGCATGCATTTTATCAGCCACAAGGTGATTTAGTTTCATCATATATATTATGCCAACAGTGACTTTTTCGTGAAAAGCTTCTCCTATTTTTCCATCATAGAGAATCACTTTACCATCTTCTTGCAGATTTGCTTTTTTTAACTGCCCAACAATTTCTGATATTGTAGCACCATCAAAAATAGGGGTTTCTGCCTTGTATCCAAGGGCTTGAGCTGCCCATCCTAAATGAGTTTCTAATATCTGCCCGATATTCATTCGTGATGGAACTCCAAGTGGATTTAGAATAATATCAACAGGTGTACCATCTTCAAGAAAGGGCATATCTTCAATTGGTGCGATTTTAGCAATAACACCTTTATTACCATGTCTACCAGCCATTTTGTCGCCGACTTCAATTTGTCGCTTCTTTGCAATAAAAATTTTTACCATTTTCAAAACACTGGATGGAAGTTCATCTCCGTATTTAATTCTATCTCTTTTCTTTTTATAGTTGTTTTCTTTTTCTTGTAATTTACTTTTTACATTGAAAATAACTTCATTATAAATTTTCTCATTTTTCTTTTCATTCTCTACAAACTTATTATCAAGATTAAGTTTTTTGAAGACAATCTTCTTAAAATTTTCTTTATTGATAGTTTTTCCTGGTGGAATAAAAAATCTTCCTGTTTTAATTTCATTAATTCTATATGCTTTTTCACCAATTAATAATTTTGATAATTGATTTTTTAGATACTTGAATATTTTTTTATTATCAACATCAAATTTATTTTTTAATATTTTTAGTTTCTGTTCTTTCTCTTCCTCTGAGCTTTCATTTTTTTCCTGACGAGAAAAAATCTTAATATCAACAACGACACCTTCCATACCTGGTTTTGCTTTTAATGAGGTATCTGAAAAGTCACCTGCTCTTTCACCAAATAGTGCTCTCATAAGTTTTTCTTCTGGGGACAAATCAATACTTGCAGATTTTGGTGTAATTTTTCCAACTAAAATATCCCCAGATTTAATTTGAGAGCCAACACTTATGACTCCATTTTTATCAAGATTTCTTAATGAATATTTTGGCACATTAGGAATATCATTGGTCAATTCCTCATCACCTTCTCTTGTGCTACGCACGACAACTTCCAATTCATCTATATAAATTGATGTAAGTATATCATCTCTTGCAACTCGTTCACTTATAATTATCGCATCTTCATAATTATAACCATACCAGGGCATAAAAGCTACTAACATATTTGTTCCAAGAGCCAATTCACCATTTTTTATCGCAGGACCATCAGAAATCAATTCACCTTTCTTAACCTTTTGCCCAATATTAACTTCTGGATGTTGATTAATACAGGTGTCTTGATTTGTTCTATTAAATTTTTTCAAATTAATAATTTTTATATTTTCTAAATCTAAAATAGAATCTTTTTCATCTTTCTCAACAATTTTTTTAAGTATAATTTGATTTGATAAAACTTTATCAACAACTGCATCAAAAGGGGCTTTTGCTGCAAGTTCTGAATCTTTTGCTACCAATCGCTCAATACCTGTTGCGACAATAGGTGGTTGCGGTTTAATAAGCGGAACGGCTTGTCTTTGCATATTGGAGCCCATTAGTGCACGATTCGCATCATCATGATCTAGGAATGGTATCAAACCAGCTGAAACACTTGCAATTTGCTGTCTTGATACATCAATGTAATCTACTTCATTTTTAGGAACCCTTACAAAATCACCTCCAGAGAGACAGAATATTGTATCTTTAATAATACTACCATTTTTATCTACTTCAATTCCTGCCTGAGCAATTCTTTTATTTTCCTCTTCCAATGGGTCTAAATAATCTATTTGATGCATTACTTTCCCATTATTCACTTTAACATAAGGGGTTACAAGAAATCCATATTCATTAACTTTGGCATATAAAGATGGTGAAGTTAACAAACCAATATTTGGACCTTCCGGGGTTTCAATTGGGCAAATTCTACCATAGTGCGAATAATGAACATCTCTTACCTCAAATCCCGCTCTGTCCCTGGTCAATCCTCCGGGTCCTAAAGCACTAAATCTTCTCATATGAGTAATTGCAGCAAGTGGGTTTGTCTGCTCCATAAATTGTGACAGTTCTCCTGTTAAAAAGAATGAATGGACTACAGCCATTAACGCATTTGTATTAATTAAACTCAGTATTGAAATTTCTTCAATGTTGCTCAAAGTCATTCTTTCCCTTGCTATACGAGCCACTCGTGACAATCCAATAGAAAATTGATTAGCAACCAACTCTCCTACTCCACTAATTCTTCTATTAGCCAGATGGTCTATATCATCGGTACTGCTTTCACCTTTATTAAGGTTAATAATTTCTTTGATGATTGCAATGAAATCAGTTTGAGTAAGAATTTGAGTATTCAAATCAACTTCCAAATTCAAACGTTTATTAAGTTTAAATCTTCCTACCTCACCCAAACTATATCTCTTTTCATTAAAGAATATTCTATCAACTAATTCTTTCGCAGATTCAAGTGAAGGTTCTTCACCTGGGCGAAAAATATTATAAATAAATTTTAATGCTTTCTCCTCTGAATCAGTGGAATCCTTTGCTAAAGTATTTTCAATGAATTTTCTTTCCTCTTCACAATTCTGAGCAATAACTTTTACTTTACTAATTCCAGCATTAATAAGCTTATCTACAATGGTTTTAGTTATAACTTTTCCACCTTCAGTAAAAACTTCTCCACTATTTTTATCTATTATATCTACAAATATAATTCTTTCACTAAAGTCATCTTTAGTAATATTAATTTCCTCACTTTGATAAAATGTTGCTCTAATTTTATTATTATCTGAAAGACCTACGCAACGAAGAATTATTGATACAGGCACTTTATGTCGTTTATCAATGAGCATATAAATAACATCGTGAGTATCAGTTATAAATTGAACCCATGAACCTTGAACAGGAATAACTTTCGCAGAAAAAAGCTCCTTTCCACTACCATGAATTTCAGAGGTAAAAGTAACTCCTGGAGAACGTTTCAATTGACTTATAATAACTTTCTCTTCACCATTTATGATAAAAGTTCCTCTTTTAGTAATAATTGGGATTTCACCCAGGAATAAATCCTGTTCTATCACATTTTTTACATGTTTTGGTTTCCCTTCAATAGTTTTTTCAAAAATTGTAAGACGAAATTTTACCTTTAATGGCGCTTGATAAGTAAGATTTCTATCAACACATTCATCAGGAGTATACTTTTCTTTTAAAACTGTATATTGAACAAATTCAAGTAAATATCTTAATTGCGTATCTTCAACGGGAAAATGAGTACTAAATACCCTTTGTAATCCAATATTTTTTCTTTTTAGAGGAATTATATCTTTTTGAAGAAATTTCGCATACGAGCCTTTTTGCATAGATAAAAGGTTAGGTATTTCTACTTTTGGAAGTTGAAATCCATGTAATCTTTCAGACATTTTAGAAAAGGACTTTCTTTTGTTCAAAGTGTCTCCTTGATATATCAAACTACTTTTGAATTTGTCATAAAAAACATAAAATTATAATTATAATAAATGAGATTTACAGTGTAAATCAAAACTGAAAGTATTTAATATCTAATAATGATTAAAAGTTTAAATAAATTATTTTATTTCTACAGCTCCGCCTTCAGCTTCAATTTTTTCTTTTACTGCTGCAGCTTCATCTTTTGATACACCCATTACTATAGGTTTGGGAGCTTCATCAACTAATGCTTTAGATTCTTTTAATCCTAATTTTGTAATCTGTCTTACAACTTTAATTACTTGAATTTTTTTGGCTCCAGCATTAGTAAGAATAACATCAAATTCAGTTTGTTCTTCAGCGGGTTTAGATGTTTCTGTGGTTTCAGCTCCGGCAAAGGTTCCAACAGGGGCTGTAGCACTTACCCCGAATTCCTCTTCTAAGGCTTTAACTAATTCAGCCAACTCCATAACATTCAGCCCTTTAATAAGCTCAAGTATCTTCTTTTTCGTGCCGACTTCTTTCATTTATACTCCTATTTTTTTTGATATATTTTTTTTAATAATGACTACTTTATTTAAATAATTGTAGTTGATAATCTTTGGAAATAATATTAACAAAATTAGTATAGATTATTGTTTTTTATTTTTAATCTGGTTTAATACAATAACTAATTTTTGCAAGATACCATTAAGAGTAAAAACTATTCCTGTTATTGGTGAATTTATACCTCCTACTATTTTTGCTAAAAGTTCTCGTTTTGGAGGGAGTTTAACAATTTTATTCAAACCCTCAATATTCATTAAACTATTATCAACTATTCCAAACTTAAATTTTGGCAGATTCCTTTCTTCTGGAAGATTTTTTGCAAATTCATCTATCAATTTTGCAGGTATAACCTCATCTTCTTTAGAAACAGCAACAGCAGTTGGTCCAATAAGATATTCATCTAATCCAGTTATTGATAGATCTCGTATAGCGATTTTAAGCAAACGATTTTTAGCCACAAAATAATTAACTTTATTTTCTCTAAAATTTTTTCTCAATTTAGTTTCTTCTTGAACCGTAAGACCTTTATAATCAACAAAAATAATTGATTTTGCATCTTGAAGATAATTCTTAATATTTTTTACAACTTCAATATTCTTGGGATTAATAGATTTCTGCTCCATAAATTTTCCTATTTTGTTTGGATTTCTTTTAAAAAAGAAATTGAATCTATTTTTATTGCTGGACTCATTGTAGAACATAGAGTCATATTTTTGATATATTTTCCTTTTGCTGATGCTGGTTTATCTCTAACAACGGCTTTCATTAAAGTAGATATGTTTTCATAAATTTTTTCTATTTCAAAAGATATTTTACCAACAGGTATATGCATATTTGCTGATTTATCAATTCTATATTCAATTTTACCAGCTTTTGATTCCTTAACTGCATTTTCAATATCCATTGTAATTGTGCCGGTTTTTGGATTAGGCATAAGTTTTCGTGGACCTAAAATCTTAGCTAATTTACCTATATTTTTCATCATATTTGGAGTTGCAATTGCTATATCAAAATCAGTCCACCCATTTTGTATTTTTTCTGCAAGATTATCCATACCCACGAAATCAGCTCCTGCATTTTTAGCTTCTTCAGCTTTATCTCCTTCCGCAAACACTAAAACTTTTATCGCTTTTCCTGTACCATTTGGAAGAATAACCGTTCCCCTTACTACTTGATTTGCCTTTTGTGGGTCAACACCTATACGAAGATGAATTTCAACTGTTTCATCAAATTTTGTATTTCCTAATTGTTTAAGTAGTTCAATTGCTTGATTCAACTGATAACTTTTAGCTTTATCAATTTTTTCACTTTCTTGCAAATACCTTTTACTCTTTTTCATCT
>JACKQG010004811.1_pt1 | contig 15428 bp, 16 predicted proteins | sample 8237621 | NCBI WGS metagenome assembly JACKQG01 (sample SAMN15677084, study PRJNA649215) | marine metagenome | biome: marine; feature: Black Sea; material: saline water; isolation source: suspended particulate matter (SPM) from the Black Sea western gyre | collected 2013-06-09/2013-06-10 | depth... | reverse complement strand
ATTTTTTTTCCTTCGCCTTTGCCTCAGCCTTCGCCTGCACTTTAGTGCGCTGGGCCTTTACCTAAAGTATTTATCTTTCATAGCGTTAGACAATTCAGCCGTCATCTCAAAAACCTTCTCCGCATCAGCAGGCTCCATTGAACCTGTACCGCAGGATGGCGTAATGATCGCCTGTTCGGTAATGAGTTGTTTATCGATTCCTTTTGCTGCTAAATGATCCATCATTTTCTCGAAATGATCAACCAGGCTTTCAACCGTTTGTTCGCGGATTGCGGTTGATGTCGGGACAACACCCCAGGCAAGCATTCCGCCGCGTTCAAGATGTGTTTTCACTGCGTCTGGATACATGGCAATGGTTTCGCCGAATTCAAACGCGTCAAAATTTACAATGTCCACACCAGCGTCAATAAGTATGCTCCACTCGGTATTGCCGCAGCAATGGATTCCGGCGATACCGTCATCAGCGTGTACAGCTTCGATCACTTCTGCCAAATGAGCAACAACATCTTCCCTTTTTACCGATACATAAGTAGAGCTGCCGAATCCAGAAAGAATTGGTTCATCAATGAAACAAATGACTTTTTCAGCATAAGGCTGGAATTTTTGGATTTGCCAGCGGCATTTCATTGCCATTGCTTTAACAACAACATCGCGGAATTCTTCATTATAATAAATAGCTCTTTTATTTTCATCAACAATGGTGAGTGCAAAACTTATGGGGCCAGTTGTTTGTACTTTAACAAAAGGGAGTTTTTCGTTTTTTATCTGAAGCTGTTTTTCAAAAGCATAAATTCCCCGGGAGAATTCGGGACCAATCGCCATTGCAGAACAATCACCGTTACCTTCATCCAGATCCATTGCCATTAAATAAGCTTCATAAAATTCAGCAAAATCTTCAGAATAATCTCCTGATGTGTCAAAATACATGCGGCTTTTTTCGCGGTCAATGTTTATGCAAGGGAGACCTTCGGAATATTGGATCTCCATTTGTTCATTTAAATTGAGTTTTGAAAGCTGTGGCCAGAAAGGGGCATTTTTTAATTTGTTGAGAGAAACTCCAACCGCATGGTTTACATCATCAAAAGGCATACTGCCAATGCCGGTTGCCAGAAATTTTGGTTTGAATGCCATTTTTCAAGGCTCCTTCTTTTGGGATTTTTATGAAATTAGTTTATAATACAGGCATTATTTTGGACTTGCAAAAATTGATTTGAAATTGCTCAAATCCACCTTGCCGTGAACGACAAGGCTGAAAGATGGAAGGACACTAAAGTGTCCTAAAATTAGTGATCAAACTTACCATATATAAAACTTTTAACGTAAAACATTGAACTTAAAATATTGAACATAAAATTAAAGCCTGACTCCACAATATTTACAAAAAACTGCATCTTTATCATGTCCTTCTGCACTGCAATCGGGACAAGATTGAGTAGAAACTGCTGTATCTTTTGCCCGGGAGATTTCAGCAGTAACAATTCCTGTTGGGACAGCGATAATGCTGTAGCCTATCACCATAACCACAGCTGCAAGCGCTTGTCCCAATCCTGTTTTCGGTGAAATGTCACCGTAGCCCACAGTCGTAAGCGTTACAATCGCCCTGTATATACTTCTCGGAATGCTGGTAAAGCCGTTTTCCTCACTTTCGATTATGTACATCAACGATCCCAAAATTATTACCAGGGTAAAAACAGCAAAAAGGAAAATGGTGATTTTTCGCCGGCTGGCGCGTAAAGCCTGCGTTAACAATCTTGCCTCGGTTAAATATTGGACAAGTTTAAGCACCCTGAAAATCCGTAAAACTCTTAAAATGCGGATGACAATTAGAAAACGGCTGCCAGGCAAAATAATACTTAAATACGTCGGGAGAATGGCAAGAAGATCGACAATACCAAAAAAGCTGCTTGCATAACGAGTTGGGCGACCAACAGAAATTAATCGCAAAATATACTCAATTGTAAATATAATGGTGAAGAACCATTCTACCGAATAGAGAAACGCGCCATACTCTTTTTTTATCGAAGCAACACTATCCAGCATAACAACAAGTACGCTTAAAACAATACACAAAATCAAAATGACATCAAACCATTTGCCGGGTTTTGTGTCAGCTTCAAATATAACCTCGTGGAGAATTGTTTTCCAATTTCGTTTTGCATTTTTTGAAGTTTTATTGTTCATTATTATTATGCTGTTAAAGTTTAATAAAATTCTCACGCAAAGGCGCAAAGGTTACGCAAAGTATTGAGAATATTTTTCTTTGCGTTTTCTTTGCGACTTTGCGTGCAATATTTTTATCGCTTCAACGCGCTGAGCTGTTATTGAAAATCAGGATTGCAATTTAACAAAGTTAACACCCACTTCAAGGGTTATTCAAAATAAAAAAGAATAAGATGAAAAAGAAAAATGTAACTGTGTAAATAATCCCTCTTCTTTTTCTGGCGAATTCAGCGGATTTTTCTTCTTCCATATAATATTTATTTTCTTTAGTCTGAATAAAAACACCTTTGTCTGTCATTCTTCTAAATTGCCGGGAATCTTTTATGCCGATGTCTGATAAAGTTCTTGAAACACCACCATTAAATAATTTCATCCTTTTGAATTTGCGGATATAAGATAGCTCATTGTTTATAAAGTAGAAAATAATGATGTAAATAACGACTAAAGGTAAAACTGCCATTTGATATTCCTTTCAAATATTTTTTCCTAATTATTCAAAATACGTTTTCCTGTCTGGAGCTTTTAAATGATTTACGATTTCATTTAAGTGTTTCTCACTTGTCCTGTTTGAAGAAAGCGGCGGTAAATTATCAAAATCAAAAAAATCAACAGCCAATGTCTCATAACTCGGGCGGGCAGTTCCACCGGTTATTTCGCACAAAAAGATGATCTTATAGGCGTGGTAAAATTCAACTGGTCTGCCATCCCTGTTGGCATCGTACACACCGATCACTTTTTTTGCTTCGACTTTGAATCCGCTTTCTTCCCATACTTCCCGGACTACCATTTCGGTGGGTGATTCGCCGACATCAGCCCAGCCACCGGGCAGGCACCAACGTTCATCAGAGCGCTCCTGAACCAACAAAATTTTTCCATCACTGATGATCACACCACGTACATCTACCTTGGGAGTAGCATATCCATTTTGTAAACTAAAGCTTTCCGATACACTCTTTTTGGGTAGTCCAGAGTGAGTTTCAACAATTTCAGCAGCTATTTGGCCCAACTGCTGGTAACGTTCCCTGTTATATTCATCCGTACAAAAGGTAAGCCCGGTTTGACTTAAAGCTTGGATTTTTTGCGCCCACTGTAGCCAGTAGGGTGGTTTGGTTTTTGTCATTTATTCATGCTCGATTATTATTTTCCCAAAAAGGTACAATATATTAAAAAAGATTATATTATACAATGTAAAATTGAAAAATTTTCAAAATAAAAAAGGGGATGTATTTAAACATCCCCTTTTTAATGGGTCAACAACAACAAATATTTTTAATTAGGGAGAACTTAATATATAACCTGAACTATCCAGAATCAAAAAAAAGAATGAAAAGGAGTATTGGATTATTGGAGTAATGGATTTTGGGATCTAAAGTCCACCAATCCATTACTCCAGTACTCCATCACTCCTTTATGCTTGAATCGCATTATTTACTTATATTTTTACCTATTGGGCAGAAATTTACTGTTCAACTTCTAGTTCCCTTCAGCATGGAAAACAGCTCTGACTGTTTTAAACAAAATTTTAAAATCCAATAACAACGACCAATTTTCAAGATATTGAATGTCCAATCGTACCATATCGTTGAAGGTAGTTTTGTTTCTTCCCGAAACCTGCCACAGACCGGTGACACCGGGTTTTACATCTAAGACGCGGCGGTAATGCCAATTATCATAAACTTTTACTTCATAAGGAATTGGAGGTCTCGGACCAACCAGGCTCAGATCGCCCACCAAAACATTCCATAATTGTGGCAGTTCATCAATGCTTGTTTTCCGAATCAGTTTTCCTATCGATGTAATTCTTGGATCATCCTTAATTTTGAATTGTGGATCATTTTCGGAACCGTTATTAATCTTATCTGTTTCGCCGCGTATTAATTTTTCCATGTAATCTTTATGAATACTATTGTCAGAATCTACCCGCATAGATCTGAATTTTAGAAATTTAAATTTCCTTCCTTTATAACCGACTCTTGTTTGTGTAAATAAAATCGGCCCGGGCGATGTAAGTTTAATGATCAATCCGGTTATAAACAGTATCGGTGAGATCATGATTAACACACATAAAGACAGCAAAAAATCAAGCGCTCTTTTAATAAATTTAAAGGTGATTTTGGAGAAATTTGGAAATAATTCATCATTGAATAACAATGTGTCGATCATTGGTAAAGAGATTGATGAGCCATCCTGACTGGAAACAGTTAAATTCAGGTTTTCGATGCTGCTTTTTTTAAATTTGGTTGGAGAAGATTCCTTCATTTTGAAGGTGTCTTTCGCATATATCCCGGTTATATTATTTTCACCAGTTGATTGATCAGGAACCCGGTCTGCGGGTGAGGTTTGTTCGACATCTTTTTCAGGGAATGACACAATTTTTACGTCAACACCAGGTTTTGTTAAATTTTGTTTTTGACTGCTTTGACCGGATATTTTATTGAATTTATTCACCAGGTTAGCGCCAACCAGTTGAGCATTTTCTGCTTCTGTGTCTGGCAAAAGCACCAATATTTTATTCTCATCATAAATTGACACACCGTCAGATTCACGGACATTTGAACATATTATTCTGATATATTTTTCAAGGTCAGCTTTTTTCATAAATAAGAGACCGTTGTTTTCATTTTCTTCAAGATTAAAAATAATCATCGAAGATTTGGAGTTCAAACGTTCGGCTCTTCTTTTCTCCATGAGTAAACGTTGTTTAAATTTACCCGGTGAGTAATAATTAATTTCTGGAATATTGATCGGGATTGCTAAATTTTCATTTCTTCTCAAAGCAACCGATTTGAAGTTTTTTGATATCTTTTGAAAAATCATTAGTTTTGTCCTGTTTTATTATTGATATCTCAAATTAATAATACCCTGCAGCGCCTGGTACGGGTTTAGCCGATTCAAAAGTGCAGCAATTGAACATTTCAGCTGAACCCGTAACCTGTGATGCGTAGGCGCTACCGCCTCCCTCCCAAACATGAAGTGAAGCAATTGTGGCGAGGGTGAAAATTACTTCATTTTGACGCTTATGTGTTCCGCTTCCCTGAACATATTGTTTTTGGTGGAGTCCGCGAAATTCATCAGTATCTTTAGTAATAGGCAAATTTAGATTTGATAATTGTATTTCAGCAGGGGTAGCTGCTTTCGGTAAAATTTCTGAAGTGTAATTATTCTTCAACAATAACTGGGGAATAATTGAAGGCACTGTAGAAAAGTAATTCAAACAAGTACGAGATCCCTTCATTATTTCACCTCACAAATATCTAATTATTAATAAACCAGATATAATCCCCATCCCTACTTTTGAATTTGTACTGCGGGATTCTTTTAAAATTCTAATTATTTTTTCTAATAAAATCTGTGCTTAATATAGTAAAAATATATTAAGATAGGTGAATTTTTCGATGAATTAGGTTTATAAAAGGATGAACTGGGGTAATTGTCGGATAAAAATTTGAAGGTTATATTAAATTAATCTGTTCCATCAATTTTTTTCGGTATGATCCACCAATGGGTATAAGTTTTTTATTGATCACGAGTGTATTTTCATCGATGGATTCTATTTTATCAAACCGGATAATGTGCGAACGATGGATGCGCATAAAATCATTAGGGGGAAGTTTGTTCTCTATTCCTTTCATAGTTGAGTGGATGATATGCTTATCTTTTGAGCTTACTATCATTACATAATCTGCCAGCGCTTCGATACGTAAGATGTCTCTCATATTAATCTTTATAATTCGTGATTCGGTTTTTACAAATGTATAAGTTGAATTTCCATTGGTGTTTTGTTGGCTGTCATATTCTTTTTTTGCTTTTGCAACTGCCTTTAAAAATCGTGAAAATGAGACCGGTTTTAGAATGAAATCATTAACATCATGGTTAAATGCTTCCACAGCATATTTTTCATGAGCTGTAACTAAAATGATTTGTGGTCTCACGTCTAAAGTTTTAATGAATTCCAAACCACTCATTTCCGGCATTTCAACATCAAGAAAAATCAAATGGATATCTTTGTTTCGGATCAGATTCACAGCTTCAATTGCACTTGAACAGGATAATACTAATTCCAAAAAGTCAGTGCGCTGAATAAATCCTTCTAAAATACGCCTTGATATTTTGTCATCATCCACAACCAGGCAATTCATACAATCCTCATATTTTGAAAATAATTTATTTTCTTTACCATTTCGATTTGAAAAATCAAAATATGCGTTTCAAATAAAACAATGGGTTATAACGATTAGTTTTGTACGATACAATAGAACAAAATGCGTGCCAGATATGCAAAATTTGCTAACAACTTAAAATATGGTATTTTAAAACTTCTAAAGAACACTCAATTTTTTGAGTTGGAAAAAACATCTTGCACAAGCATTCACATCGATCATTGCATTGTGCGCTTCTTTAAATTCAGCGCCAAATAATTTTTGATGAAGCTCGGAAAGCGTTGGCCATTTATATCCATACGGGCCTGGGATTTGACAGAATTTTGTAGTGGATTTCATTGTGCAAATGAAAGGTTTTTCAAACAGGTGATTTTTTATCTTTTTTCTGATGAATTCCGTCCCAACGATTTTTACATCAAACTTAAAGTTGTGGGCGACGAGCGTCTCAACTTTGTCGATTGAAGCTGTGAATTCATTCAAAACAGGTTCGAGAAGAGCGCCTTCATTCATTGCTTTTTCCGTAGATATCCCATGGAGTCTTGTTGCCCGGTTTGGAATGGTGAAACCTTCGGGTTTAATAATATAATCGTATCTTTCTAATTCATCACCTGTTTCATCTGCTATCAACCAAGCGATTTGAACCATCCGCGGCCAATTTCTTAAATCGGTTAAAGGCGCATTATAATTTCTTGGTAAACCGGTTGTTTCTGTGTCGAAAAATAGGTACATTTTTGTGTCCTGTTAAGTTGATTGTTTTATCCAAGTTTCTCTGATAGTAATCCAATTGGATCATTTCCTTTAAGACAGCATATCTGCATAAGATGTAATTCAAACCTGCTTTCATTTGTTATTCGTTCTCCAATCTCCCTGTACGTAAAAGTAGGTACAACGTCCATCTGTTTGATGACCAAATCAACCAAATCACGCATCATTCCTACTTTTTCGATTTGAAGCTTTTTTTCAATTTCATCAAGACAAAGATCCATCATCTGTTCAGGAGTAATATCGGGTCTTAATCCATTAAGATTATGAGCCGGAAGCGAATCTAATGAAGCGACCGGATGAGATATTTTCCCGCCGTCATCTGTAGTAAACCGAGCATTTATTTTCTCGGGTTCAACAAGTTTATAATTTTTGAGATAGCAACAATGTTTGTATTTTTTTCCTGAACCACACACACAGGGATCGTTTCGGCGAATTTTTGACATTTTTATCTCTCTTATAAATTATATTCAACTTTCTGTCCGGATTCAGCCGATTCGATTGCCTCAATTATAATCGCCAAATCGCCATAAGCTTTTTCAAATGTGGAAACGACCTGCTTGTTATTTCGGATCGCTTGATAAAAATCTTCAAATTGCGCCATATAGCCGCCATCATCTTCTATTACTTCTATTCTTTCCTGTCCATCATGCTTAATTGTTAGTTTATTATCTTCAATAATAATAGCCCCTTTATCCCTAAGAATAATAATTCTATTTTCAGAATAACCATTTGAGCTAATAAATATATTCAAATTATACCCAATTTTATTTGTTTAATTTTACCTCTAAATAAGATCGGAATGAATAATTCGGGTTACAAAAATATAAATAAAATTAAGAGAAAAGTCAAGTTTTAAATCGGCGAAAAAATTCAATTTGTCAATACGTAGCGTGGTAAACCGCGATTTAAACGCAGAGACTTGATTTGTAATACTATAAAGCCTAAAGAAAAGTCCAAAAAAATATTGACTCTGAGTTTGAAAAATAGTATATTTCCATTTAATTTTTTTGGGGAATCAACTCAATAGTTTTATTGAAGTATTTTTTAATCATAAAATGGAGTTACTATCATGGCAAACATCAATAAGAAAAAAGGCAGAATAGCAATTCTAACAGGCGGCGGCGACGTACCCGGTTTGAATCCAGCTATCCGTGCAATTACCATCAGGGCTTTGAGAGAAGGATATGAGGTTATTGGAATTCGCCGCGGTTGGGGCGGTATGATCGATATTATACCTGAAAATGATGCTGATAATAATTTGAACTATATGCATATGAGCGAAGAGTTGGTGAATAAGATTGGAAGAACAGGTGGCACGTTTTTACATACTTCCCGTACCAAAGCCAGCAAGGTGCCAAAGGATCTCGTACCAGAACATTTACAGGATAAATATAATGAAGAAAAAAATGATCTGACACCTTCAGTTTTAAAAAACCTTGATTTTTTGGGTATTGATTATTTAATCCCGATAGGTGGTGACGACACGCTCAGTTATGCTGTTCGGCTTCATAAGGAGGGAGTGAAAGTGGTCGCAATTCCGAAAACAATGGATAATGACGTTCCCGGCACTGACTATTGTATCGGCTTCAGCACATGCGTTACTCGCACAATTGAGCTGACGCATCAATTAAGAACTTCTGCCGGTTCTCATGAACGTATTTTAATTTTGGAAGTGTTTGGTCGATATGCCGGTTTTACCGCCTTGCTGCCAGCCATGGCTGGTGCGGCAAACCGTTGCGTTATTCCGGAGCACAATTTTGATGTTGAACGGTTAACTGAACTGCTGGTAGAAGACAGATATGAGAATCCAAGCAATTACTCTGTTGTTTTAGTATCAGAGGGCGCTAATTTTGCTGGCGGTGAAGATATGGTATTTAAGGATCAGGAAACTGATATGTTCGGGCATAAAAAGTTGGGTGGTATTGGCGACCAAATTTCTGAAAGAATGAAAGAGTTAACGCCAAAATATAATAATGGAAAACGGGTGAATGTCATCAATCAAAGATTAGGTTATTTAGCCCGCTGTGGTAACCCGGATGCGGTTGATTCAATCGTACCAATGGCTTACGGAAATTTAGCCATGGATTTGATTCTTGATGGTGTTTCAGGCAGGCTTACAATTCTGAACAACGGCAGGTATGACAACGCACCGGTTGGTGTTGTTACGAGTCATGAAAAAATTGTCGATGTTGAAAAATATTACAATACGGACCGTTTAAGACCAAAATTCGAAAGATTTGACTCCAAGCCGTTGTTTATTATGGCGAGTGAATGATTTTAGAATTATTTGAAATAAAAAAACCCCCGGATTGATTCGGGGGTTTTTTTGATGATGTTGCGCTTTAGCCGCGCTGCCTTTTGTGTCGGCTGAAAGCGATTAGTTAGCAGCAGCTTGTTGCGAAAAAAGTGTTGTTTATAGCCTCTGATTTATACCTCACCATTGGCGCCCTCCTTAAGATGTTCGAGTTTTGACAGCCAATTGTTAAAGTTAGGGCATTGTCTCCGTATGGTTTGAATTCCTATAGCCTCAGAAACAGTTTTGCCCATGGCAACCTTTCGATATCCATTTTTTAACGTTTCAAGCCGTTTGGCTGGCGCTTTCGCAGGGTCGTCGTTTATTTCTTCCGGGTTATTATACTCTTCAATTATTCTCCGGATCTCCGATACATCTATCTCGGTCTTTTCTGCCAGGATATCAGCATCGCTGAAAAGTAGTGCCTCAAATTCATGCATTTCGATGTATGGGACAAAGCGGTTTTCTGAATCACATCCGGAAAAACTCTTCACGATCTCATTAAGAGTTTCGGCTTCAAGTATCTCAGCTTTATGGATGGCTGTAAGAGTAGCCCCATTTCGTATTAGCCGGCGAACTTTTGCCCTTCCCGGCCAATTAGAATCGATCCTGAAATAATCGAACATCATTGATATATAGGTATCCTCGCGTTGTTTGAGAAAATGTTCAATGTCTCTTTTAGCCCTGTCAAAACGAATGTCACCGCCTTTATGACCGGGCTTACCTATTAATGCCGGATGCAGATATATCTCCTTATGTGCCATCTGGGGAGCAAGCAAATCACGTACAAAGGTCTGTTCCGTTTGTCCTTCCACAATTATATAGATAGTAACACTACTCATGAACAGGCCCTCCTGTGAAGATGTTTTTACGCCAGAGATCGCCCAGGGAATAATCTTCAAGCCAGGAAGAAAATTCTTGTTTATTCAGCCGTTGAAAAACTGATGCCCCTTTTTTTCGGTTCACAACAATAATGTCCTCAGGTTTAAAACAATCAACTATGGATGGGGACTGTGTTGATACGATGAGCTGTATTTTCTTCGATGTGGACTGAATCAACTCTGCCAAAATCTCGATGGCATATGGATGCAGCCCCAATTCCGGTTCATCGATCATGATGGTTGATGGCGGTTCAGGTTGCAGCAATGCCGTTGTCAAACAGATAAATCGAAGCGTGCCATCGGACAGGTGGTGTGGTTTAAGTGGATAGTCGGAACCTTTCTGTCTCCAGCGGAGACGGACCTTTTCATTTTTGTTTGGTTTCAGGATAAAATTGTCGAAGAACGGGGTAACCAAACGAATCGTATCAACGATTTGGTTATAAGCACTTTTTTCGCTATTCTTCAAATCAAGCAAAAATGGGGCTATGTTAGCAGCATCAAATCGCAAATAATCACTATCATCAATCGTCTCAAAGCGACGCATCGGAGCAACTTTGCTGGTATCGTGAAAATGGTAAATTTTCCACGAAGAAATAGCGTTATAAACATAGGACGCAACATTGCGGTATCCAGCAACACCTCTTTTATCCTTATCTCTAAGCAATTTAGGCGTTGTTTGTCCGCTCCCCATTTCCCACCACCCGGTGGTGCCGCCTTCATATAACCTTGCCTCATCATTGATGATGAATGTTTCCTCAGCGGTGGGGGCAAGCTTGAAACGGTAGCCGTTAAGGCCGAATCTTGTTTCTACTTCGATCTGATCTGTTATCTTTGGGCCGTTAAAAAGAAAATCATCACTACCACCACCATCTGCAATATAAGCTTTCAAATTTGCGCTGCTAAGACCCGGCAGGGGCAATTCCATCATAGCCCGTAGCATACGAAAAAAATCGATAAAATTGCTTTTTCCCGTGCCGTTTCCGCCAATGAGAATATTCAAATTTGTAAGCTCAAAATCTTCAAGTGTTCGAATCGACTTGAATCCTTTTATCGTAAGTTTATCTAATGCTTGTGCCATATTAATATGCTCTTTGTGGTTGTCAAATCAAATTATAAATATTAATATATCTCTTTAAAATCTGAATGTCAAGAAAAAATTTGAAACCGGTAGGTTTTTTATCGAATCTGTCAGTAAATTTAAATTTTAGTGGCTTAAAATATAGAAAAAAAGGAAGTACTTTTACTGGTTTTTAGGGACGTGAATTAAAATAACTGTCCTTTTTCATATTTATTAACACAAATATTAGAACAAACAAATTCTACTTTGTGGGTAATTTAAATAATTCACTGTCCTTGTTATGCCAATCCGGAAGCTTATATCCTGTTTTCCTTCGCTCACCATAAAAAAACCTGTCGCCCCAAAACATCAGTTTTCGGGAAAAATTATTTCTTTTCACCAGCCACCTGATTAGTTCATGCAAAACCGTTTTTAGATTGGAATAGGGGCAAACTTTAACGCACACATTGCAGTCAGAACCTTGAATTCGCCAGTAGCGGTAACAGTTTTCCTGGTTGCTCTGCCATTTTTCAACACCATTGTGTATTCTCTTTTCCCTATTTTCGATTGAAGCGCTGGGACAGTTTGTTGCGCATTTTTTGCAAATGGAGCAAAAATGCTGCACTCCAAAACAAATCGGCTGATCATAGGTAAGCGGCAGATCGGTCGTAACAACGGAAAGGCGAACCCGGGGACCATATTCCGGTGTAATTAAAAGTCCCAGCCTGCCCAGTTCTCCCAGACCGGCATCAGCAGCAATGGGAACGCACATGACGCGATAATTTCCATCCACATGGGCCCGCGCCTCATAACCCAATAAGTTGATATATTTTGCCACGATCATAGCCACTTTGGCAGTCTCAAAATATTGGAATGAACTTTCAGTTGTGGTGGTTACGTCCGGGGCAAATTTGATCAGGTCATAATTCATCTCGGTCGCAATAACAATTGCATTTTTATGGTCTAATTCAATCGACGCGCCCCACGTACCCGGGGATCTTCCGATGTTGCTGTAAATGTAAGCCGGATTCAGTTCAGTGATCCCCACCAAATCAGCGCCAAGATGCCTGGCAAATCCTTTTATTCTTTTTGTAAATTCTTCAGGGGAAACCCAGACGGGCTGCCCTTCAGCTAATTTCGGCTTCCATTCAACGTCGCGCGTAATTTTGCTGACAACATCAAAGGTCGCTTCCTGGTAGAGAGATGATAAAAAATGATAACTCTTTGAGCCAGGCTCTCCCAAAGAAGGCAGCCGGCGAATGGCTTCATCTGTTTTTTTCTTTTCAGGATGCTGCCGGTAAAATTCTTCAAATTCCGGGGCGCCTGGTTGCAGTCGGATAAATCTATGAAAGATGGCATCCCGCTCGTCAACCTTTTTTTGCTCGCCCGTGATTTGAAGTCCTTCTACTTTTTGCTGCGGGTATATTAAAAATAAAATAAATATTAATCCGATGAAAAGCACAGTTGAAATCAATGTTGACTGGTAGGGATAATCAAAAAAGAAGGTAATGAACAGCAAAATAAGTAGCGCCGTAAATACAACAAATCCTTTTACGACTGCCTTCCATTCTCTTTCTTTGACAAAAGTTACTTCAATAAGAAGAAAAACCAGGGATAGGAAGGAAATGGCGATGTATCCTGTGAAGCTCATCCAATCTGTCATGTTTTAGATTACCTTTCTGGCTGGTTGCTGGTTTCTTGTTGCTGGAATACCGTTTTTTAGATTATTTGAATATATTATACTCATCAAACAACCAGAATCCAGGATCAAGAATCGAGCTACCATAACCCAAGATCAAGAGTCAAGCTGCCATAATCAAGGAACAAGCAACCAGCAACCAGAATCAAGCATCGATCAAATTGTCCATTTTTCTCTTTAATCCGAGAGAGTTTTTCGGAGTCCAGCCAAATGATTTCTCCCAGACTTCGGAACTCTCCATACACAGGTAAACAAAAACATCCGGGGCTATCTCTTTTATCCATTGATACATTTTACTGAACATTTGGATACGCAACGGTTTAAAATATCTCATTTTTCCATCGATTCCCGGAAACAATTCACCATAAACAATTTTAGAATCCGGGTGATTTTCCCTAATTTTTGAATCCAGAAAAGGCGGATAACGCAATGCACCAAGACTGATCCAGGTAATATTTTCCGGTTTGATAATCGTGAACAGTTCTTCTACAACATTTTTGTAATCTTGCTCCCAATCCGGGTAATAGATCATGGGATCAAAATGTAAAGCCAGCTTAAATCCTTTACCCTGGCATTTATCTGCAGCTTCAAGTCGCTCATTTAATGTCGGGGCAAATGATTCTTCTTTTTCAATGATAAAAGGTGTATTCAAAGACCAGGCGCAAATGGTTCGTCCATTGTGCTGCTCATTCAAGAAATTTTCCACCTGGGTTGTTTTTGTTTTTAATTCTAAAACCGCATTTTTCGATTTTGAAAAAAAACGAACCAGCTCCCGGCTATACCCGGTTAAAAAGTCTGTGCTTAGGCTATCGGCTAATTCCCCGGTACCGATGCGGAAAATTTTATCAGGCTGTCCATTCAACACCTTTTCGAGTTCGACAAACATATCATTTATGTTTACATAAACTATGATGAATGGACTGTTCAAATAACCTTGCAGAATGCAGTAGCTGCAATTGATTTCACAATTATTTACCAGGTTTAAAATTTGATAACCGCAGCAAATGTATTTTTGTGTGCCAGGACATTTCTTCAAAAATCCGCTTTTTTGATAATCTAAAAGCAACGGCTTATGCTGCGGTTCATATTTTGTGAAGGCTTCGGATTCTTCGCGGATAAACCGGGAAATATCCTCAACAACGATTGGTGATTGTGAAGGTAATTTGGATAAAATCTGTTTTGTTTTTGGGTGGTGAAGGACAGATTTTTCGACGTAAACTTTTCCCGGCTTGTATTTTTGAGTAACCATTTTAGTCCAATAAATTTTCAAGTGTTGTCATTTTATTTTGTTCAGCAAATTGGTTTAACTGCTCAACCATTTTTTTAAATTCGGATTGATCTTTAAATATTAATTCAAAGCTGAATTTTTCACCCTCAAAAAAATCAGGCGGTCGCAGGATCATGCTTGGCGGTAATTTCAAATCCTTTTTGAATAAATCAAATTTTTCTTCCACTTTGCTAAACTGGGGATATCTTAATTTTTTCAACTGCGCCATTATTCGATTGATTTTTACCGGTGAGGTGAGCTTTACGTCTTGTACTATTTTCTGAATATGCTCTCTATTTATTATTTCACTGATGGAGGTTTGTGAACCATTTGAGATGTCATAAACTAGTCGTAAAAATTCTTTCTGCTTGTTTTTGCCAAATTTCAAAAAATGAAACAGGTCAAAGATTTGCCCGGCTTCTGTTTCATCCAATTTTGAAATGGAAAGTGCCGAATCAAGGGAAAGAAAATCATTTACAATCGCTTTCTTTAAAAAATCTTTTAGTGTAAAAAGTTTTAAAAACCGATTGATTAGCTTTGGATTTGTTCCTAAATCCAGTTCCGGTAAAAACTGTTTAGCGATGATTTCATCCGGCACATGAAAAGTAGTTACCAGCTTATGCACGATATTAGCTTGTTCAATGATGTTGAGCGATCGGGTGCCAAGATTTTCAAAAATAGTGATTACGAATAATTGCAACGATGGAGATGTTTCGTTTGTTTCAAAGTAGTACGCAGATATTTTATCTTTGTTTAATTGTTTCAGAGCAAGCAGTCGTTTATATCCACAAACAATTCGATATGAATCTTGTGCTGTTTTTTCTAAAATCGGGTGATTTAGAATACTGACTCTTTTAATTGAGACGACTAATTTTGATATATCCGGGTTAAAAGTAATGCGATAGCTGTTATCGTTAAAATCGATTTGACTTAATTTTATCTGTGCCACTTTTGGATTGTTTAATTTCAAGTTAACTCCTGGATTGTACGGTTATCCATTTTGCTCCGCAAATGTATAAAACCGAAGATTTAAAAGTCCCCCTTTGAAGGGGGATACAGGGGGATGTTCTCTTAACTATTTGTAAT
>JACKQG010004810.1_pt1 | contig 15431 bp, 13 predicted proteins | sample 8237621 | NCBI WGS metagenome assembly JACKQG01 (sample SAMN15677084, study PRJNA649215) | marine metagenome | biome: marine; feature: Black Sea; material: saline water; isolation source: suspended particulate matter (SPM) from the Black Sea western gyre | collected 2013-06-09/2013-06-10 | depth... | reverse complement strand
AATTACCTAAGTTACAAGAATACAATAGCTATTTTTATGGGAACTCTCGCAAACATATGAAACTCAGTCACCAAATAACTTACATTGTACTGTCTATTCTTTCGAAATGGTTAAGTTTGATGTCACGAGAGGGGCGAGACAAATTAGCCATACGAATTGCAAGGTTGGCGTATTATCATTATCCAGTGAGAAAGGATCAAGCCCAGGGCAACCTCCAATTAGCCCTTCCAAAGAAATCACAGGCATATCGGGACGAGATATTGAAAAAATGCACCCTTTTCTTTGCCCGTAATTTTATCCAGTTTATGTCACTTCCAAACAGTTACCACACCGCACATATTATCGTTCACGGTAAAAACATTTTGGATGACGCTCTACATCAGGGAAAAGGAGTTGTCCTCGTTACAGGTCACTTCGGTTCGTGGGAAATGCTGGCATCCTGGCTTGGTTACAATAGGTATGCCTTCAAAGGAGTCGCCTTTCGACAAAAGAACCTTGGTGCAAATAAATTCTTCCTGAAACAGAGGGAACTGAGCGGAATTCAACACATTGACCGAAGATCCTCCCTTGAAAAGATGTATGACGTATTAAATCAAGGAAAAATCCTCGGACTTGTGAGCGATCAAGATCAGAAATATCGTGGTGTATTTGTTGATTTTTTTGGGCAGCCAGCATCCACAGCCAAAGGAGCAGCCAGATTTCATCTTGCAACTGGAGCTCCCATTGTTTTTATCACCTGTCACTATGAGAATAAGCATACATACGTCATCGATATTGAACCAATCTCCGTCGAGGGAGAAAATGACATTTTCAATATTACACAGAGTTTTACTTCACATCTTGAAGATAAAATCCGGTTGTTCCCCGAACAATATTTCTGGTTCCACCGTCGATGGAAAACCAAAAAACCGTCATGCCACCGGGTTAATGTCAATCAACCAGATGCCATACAAAAAGCTGCGGATACAATTCGGAAAGGGGGAATCATCGCATATCCCACCGATACCCTGTACGGATTTGGTGTTGACGTCAGAAATAGTAAAGCTGTGCAACGTTTATGCCGAATAAAAGGTCGAGGTGGACCCTGGAGCATCGTTGTGTCCGACCTGACAATGCTTCAGCAGTACGCCAAAATCCCGAATGGAAAAAAAACATACTTAGATACCCAGCTCCCGGGGAAAGTGACTTTCATTCTTCCTGCAGTCAAGTCAGATATCTCACCTCTTCTTCTTGGTAATAATGAAACAGTGGGTATCCGATTGCCTGCGTACTCTTTTCCCACAGAATTGGTGAGGAATTTGGGATATCCCATTACGAGTACCAGTGTCAATAGAACGGGAGAAAAAGCTATCAATAATCCTTACAAAATTATTAAGGAATTTGGATTCGAAATAGACCTGATAATCAATGCCGGCACACTTCCACCATCAGAAGGATCACAAATCATTGACATTTCAACCACAGAAGAACAAATTCTTAGAAATGGTGATACGGGTTAAGCAACAACTGATTATTCTCTTTTTTATCTATCTTCCCACGCTCGTGAGCGGGCAAAATGATCTCCCCTTCCGTGTTGGTGAAAAACTCACCTATGATGCCAGTTTCAACTTCATCACTGCCGGACAAGCAGAACTGTTTGTCTCCTCTCTTGATACCATCAACACTGCGGATGTTTATCACATAATTTTTAGCGTTAAAACCAATCGTATAGCAGACCGGATTTATAAAATTCGAGACCGGGTAGAGACCTGGGTTGACGTTAAAGGTTTGTTTACTCGAAAACTCAAGAAAAAAATACGAGAAGGAAGATATCGTAAAAAGTTTCAAGCTATGATAAACTATCAGGATTCAGTCATCGTTTCAAATGGCGATACAATAAAAGTCGAAAAAGAGCTGAGGGACCCTTATTCTCTCCTGATGTATATTCGAGCAACCCCTTTCAAGGTGGATGATCTTTTCTCATTTACAACATTTGATGAAAACGAATTCACCGATTTTCAGGTCATTGTTCACCAGAAACAAAAGGTAAAAGTTCCGGCTGGTAAGTTTGATTGTTTTGTTATAGAACCATTTCATCCTGATCGACCACTCTTCAAGAGCAAAGGTGATATGACGATATGGCTATCAGATGATGATAGACGTCTCCCCGTCAAAATACGATCCAGAGCAAAATTTGGATCAATGGTATTAAAGCTTCGCGAAGTGTCCCCGTAGAAATCCCTGATACGCTCCGCTACAGGACCACCGCCTACGACGGGACAGGTAGTCGGGACGTTCCACAACTAATCAATAAATAGTCGACTGATATCGTTATAAATCACAAACAAAATCAATAACATCAAAAAAGCCATCCCCACCTGCTGAATTGCTATCCGTACTTTTACCGACAGCTTCCGCCGGATGATTGATTCAATGGTAATAATGAGGATATGCCCCCCATCCAATCCCGGGATAGGAATGATATTAATAAAAGCCAGATTAACACTGATAATTGCCAAAAACGAGAGAAGTGCTGCAAATCCCAATCGGGCAGACTGACCCGCCATCTGAGCAATAAGAATTGGTCCGCCAATATCTTTGGCTGACGCCTCTCCTGTAAGCAACATTCCTAATGTATTGACAATTACCTTGAGCCAGAAACCCGTCTGAACCAATCCTACCTTGAGAGATTCCAGAATTCCTGCATCTCTTATGGTGTATTCTCTGGTTATACCCATAGCTCCTACAACTTTAGGTTTTCCGTTGTACAGAGTTTGAGTTTCCCTTGTGGTCAACTGTGATGAAAATTCCTCTTCTCCCCTGACCCAACGAATTTCAATTGTCTCATTCGGCTTTGAAGAAATAATGACATTCATTTCTTCCCACGTTGAAACTGGAGTTCCATTCACACTCACAATTCTATCACCCCCCTGAATTCCCACCTTTTCGGCAGGAAAACCGGGCACCAGCTCATCCACAACAGGTTCATTCGAAAATTCGGAGATTCCACTCATTATCGTTAGACCAGCAAAAACAAGAACAGCAAGCAGTAAATTCATCATAACACCCGCTGACATAACCCAGATCTGCTGTAATCGATTCTTTGAATTAAGTTCGTAAGGAGCGCCGGTAATCGAATTATCCAGACTTTCATCAATGGTACCAGCCATTTTCACATATCCACCTAGAGGAATGAGTGCGATACTATATTCTGTCTCTGTTGATTTCCTCAAAGGCTTAGAGATTACCCTTTCAAATATGGGTGACCAATCAAACTTGCCTTTTTCATTCCGGCGGAAAAAAAACAATTTGAATAACCAACCATCCTTGAGAGGGGTAAAGGAGAGTAATCGTGGTGGAAAACCAAGAGAAAACCGCTCCACTTTCACTCCCACTGACCTGGCAGCTAAAAAGTGTCCTAATTCATGTACAAAAATCAGCACAGCCAGAACAAATATCATTGCAAGAATCGTTATCATATTTCTTTACCCTGTTAAATAAAATCGAAGATTTTAATGCAAAGCATTATTAAATAGGCTGAACCTTTAATGACTGTTCATTTAAAAATAGAGGCGAAGGCAACAGTAATATTGCTTTTCTGATATTCAATTCAATTATTGCCACCACTCACCAGCTACCAATCACCACTCACCAAACGCTTCCCCCACTCCTCAAGTTCCAACAAGTAGTCCAGATCGGGATGTTTTACAAAATCGTGTTTCTGGACTGCCATTTCATTTATGGTTGATATCTGACTAAAAGGAATTTTTCCTTCAAGAAAAAATTTGACAGCATTGTCATTTGCTACATTAAGAGCAGCAGGTGCAGATCCCCCCTGCTCGAGGACATCATACGCCAGCTGAACACACCGAAACTTGTCAAGATCGGGTTTTTCAAATGTAAGCATTTCAAGAGATGAAAAATCAATTTCCTCCCAACTGGAAGGCTGACGATGGGGATAGGTTAGAGCGTATTGAATTGGAATTTTCATATCCGGTAAACCGAGTTGAGCTTTTACTGATCCATCTACAAACTCCACCATGCTATGAATAATGGATTGGGGATGTATAACAACCTCAATTTGGTTTGTTCTCACACCGAATAACCAGTATGCTTCAATTACCTCCAGTCCTTTGTTCATCATAGTGGCAGAGTCGATGGTAATTTTTTTGCCCATTTCCCAGGTGGGATGTTTTAAAGCATCTGACACAGTGATCTTCGAAAATTCGTCTATTGATTTAGTTCGAAATGGACCTCCGGAACCGGTTAAAATAATTCGAGAAATTCCATCAGGCACTTCACCCGACAAACATTGCCAGATGGCACTGTGTTCGCTATCCACGGGATAAATTTCCGCACCGGTTTTTTCCTTCAATCCGTTGATAATCTCACCAGCCATCACCAAACTCTCTTTGTTGCTCAGCGCAACGTTTACCCCTGCTTCAATAGCCCTGATGGTGGGTTCCATACCCGCACTGCCCACCAGAGCATTCAACATCACATCCACATCATCCCGGGTAGCAATTTCGACAACCCCTTCTCGACCACCCAACACCTGAATTTTACTTCCCGATAGAGCATCCCTCACTTCATTATAAGCTTGATCATCGACAATTGCTACCGCTTCCGGTTGAAACTTATTTGCCTGCTCAACCAATCGACTGGAACTGCGGGCTGCTGTTAGGTACTTCACCTCGAGAAAGCCCTTGAGATTTTCCACGACCTTAAGGGTGTTTTGCCCGATAGATCCAGTAGAACCCAGTATGGATATTGTTTTTTTCATTATCCTACCTGTCCGACTCCTATCGGATAATTTTATGAATGCCCAACATCACAGAGATAAATTTAAAATGAATTCCAATTTCACCATCGATACTCAAGCCAGACCCAATGTTTCTGCTAACCCCCCATTTGAGAGAACTGACATCTCCTTTTAATCTTTTACGGTAGACTTCGTTATCTTCATAATGAACGTGTACACCAGCACTGTAGCTATTTGACTGTAAACCGAGCCACCATCCCGAACCATTGGGATAATTTACTCCTCGAAAAAGTCCCACACCAATCGTTTTAAGAAAGAAATCATCCATACCTTCCAAACATCCTCGCTGAATATTCACTAACCAATATTGATTTTCAAGTTTACCCCCATTTAAAAAGATGTCCAATCCAAACCCAGTAAATATCACAACATCTGAACCAGCAGGAATTCCCGCATAACTTCCTTTGATCCGAAGATTTGGTGAAATCCAGACACTTCCATCAAACACAGGAAAAATTCCCTGCTTCCCAGACAAGAAAAACAATTCGTTATTTTCAATCCCGTGCCCTGTCCTCGTTGAGAAGCCAATTCCTACTCTGTGATCTGATGGAGAATATGCGATTTGTGAATGATTGAGCTGGAGAGTTAATAACTTAAAAAATTGAGTGGACTTCTGGTCAAATTCCGATTCCATCCAATGATCAAGAGAATAATCAGGTACCTGAGCATAAATTGATGAGAACCGGGAACTACAAAACAAAATCAGCAGACACGCGGTAACGTTAAATAATACCTCTTTCGCTCGCTTCCACAAATGAAATAATTTCTTCCACTTCGTTACTTCTGGGTAATTTATTTTTAATTTCTTCAATAGCCTGTGTAGTATTTAGTGGAGATTGGTAAATCAGTCTATAGACATTCTTGATCATTTTTCGCATCGCAGGAGAGAATCCGCTTCTTCTCAATCCCACCATATTGATTCCTGAAAACTTCAGAGGTTCTCCTGCTGCCAGAATATACGGAGGAACATCCTTAACCACACGGAATCCACCCCCAATAAAAGCGTGTTTACCAATTCGACAAAATTGATGAACCGGTGTCATTCCTCCTATGTTGACCCAATCATCAATGATTACATGACCACTTATTTGAACACAATTAGTCAGGATGACATGTTCCCCCAGCGTACAATCATGACCTACATGGACATAAGTCATCAGGTAACTGTGATTCCCAATTACCGTTTTCCCCCGGGATTCTGTCCCACGACTAATCGTGACAAATTCACCAATGGTTACCGATTCACCTAACTCAACATGTGTATCTCCTCCTTTAAACGTAATATCCTGAGGATTCTGACCTATTACCGCTCCGTGATAGACACAACAATTTGCTCCAATCCTGGTTCCTTTGCGAATATTAACATGATTCCCAAACCAACATCCATCACCAATTTCAACTCCCTCTTCAATAACAGAATACGGACCAATCTCAACGTTATCCCCCAAGATAACATTATTGCCAATAATGGCGGTTTTGTGGATTTTCGTCAAAATAATTAACCCCTCACCAGTTTACCCCCAGTGAAATATTCTCCTTCCCTATAGAAATATTCTCCTTCGTCGAATTTCACAGGGTAAACTTCGAATTTCACGGGGCAGGCACTTACCACTCTACCACTAACCATAATTAACCAATTTCCCTATCAACGATATGGCCTAAAAATATAGCCTCTGCTACAATTTTATCACCAACATAAGCTTTCCCTCGAAACTTACAAGCTCCAAGTCTCATCTTCACGAGTTCAATTTCAAATCGTAATTGATCCCCAGGAACAACGGGGTGTCTGAACCTTGCATTCTCAATCCCGGAAAAGAACACATTTGTTTTATGTACATCTTCAACAGTATTCATTAGAAGAAAACCTCCCGCTTGAGCCATTGCTTCCAGGATCAAAACTCCTGGCATTATTGGGTCCCCGGGAAAGTGTCCCTGGAAAAACGGTTCGTTGATGGTCACATTCTTTATAGCTACAAGGCGTTCACCCGGTGTCATATCCTGAATTCGATCCACAAGAATGAAGGGATACCGATGTGGCATTATCGACATAATATCTTTTATATCTAAAAAATAATCATTGGTTTTTTGATGTTTATTCTGTTTCTGTGACATTTTTTTATTATACTCTTTTTTGATCTTTTTAATAAACTCAACATTTGCTTTATGACCAGTTCGAGCTGCAATGACATGTCCATTGATGGGTACACCAAGAAGAGCCAGATCACCTATCAAATCCAGTGCTTTGTGCCGAACGGGTTCATTTTCGTACCGAAGCTCGGTTCCATCCAGAATGCCATTGGAACCGATTACTAATTCTCTATTGATATTAAATAAAGACTTTAATCGATTTATCTCCTTATCGTCGATCTCCTTATCGATAAAAACAATGGAATTTTCAAGACCACCTCCTTTAATCAGACCACTTTTCATTAAACCTTCCACTTCACTTAAGAAACAGAATGTTCTTGCTGGGGCAATTTTCTCCACAAAATCTTTTATGGAATGAATCGTTAAATATTGAGTTCCCAGCCAAGTGGATTTGTAATCGATGATGCACGTTATTCTGAATTGATCCGAGGGTAGAACGCTCAGATCTGCATTATTTTTCGAATCGGAATAGGTGATAGTTCTGTCGATCACCAGATATTCCCGAGGTTGTTTCTGCTCGACAATTCCCACCTTCTGCAGAATCTTTACAAACTCCAGGGAACTCCCATCCAAAACAGGGGGTTCTTTTGTGGTCAGTTCAATATTAACGTTATCAATTTCCAATCCCGATACAGCAGCAAGCACATGTTCCACTGTGTTAACCTTTACTCCATTTTGCGATATACTGGTTCCCCTGGAAATATCAACAACGTTAGAAATATCAGCAGCGACTTCGGGATGTCCATCTATATCGGTGCGGATAAACTTGATTCCACTATTTTCCGGGGCAGGCTTAAACGTGATAGTGCTCTCTTCCCCCGTATGAAGTCCAACACCTGAACAAGAAACAGCATTACCAATTGTGTGCTGATATGAGCTCAATTCAGAGATCCCCTTTTAATTTTTTAATCTCCTCTTCAAGTGTTTTAATTTTTTTAACCAATTCAGGCAGGCGATAGGTCAAAGCATCTGCTCTGTTTTTTTTCTGAATTTCACGAGCTGGCATACCAGCATAGGTTTTTCCTCCGGGCAGTGATTTTGTAACTCCAGTCTTAGCAGCCAGTCGAGTATGATCCCCTATTTCCACGTGATCACTCACACCAACCTGTCCCCCGAATGCCACATAATCACCGATTTTTGAACTGCCGGCAACACCAACCTGACCAGTCATAAAACACCCTTTACCCAGTTCCACATTATGGGCAATATGTACCAAATTATCTATCTTTGATCCTTCACCAATAACGGTATCACCAATGGTTCCGCGGTCAATGGAACAGTTACTGCCGATTTCTACGTTATCTTCAACAACCACTCGCCCAATTTGGGGAACCTTATGGTGAATTCCCTTATCAGTAACATATCCAAATCCGTCTGACCCAACTACCGTTCCACTGTGAATCAACACATTTTGACCTACCACACAATCGTGATAAATAGCCACATGCGCCTTTAATACTGAATGATTACCAATAATCGAATTCTGACCCACATACGACAGAGCTTCAATTGATACTTCATCCCCGATTTTCGCTTCCTTTTCTATTACCACATTTGGACCAATTGAAACATTTTCTCCCAGTTTTACATCAGACTCAACGACCGCTGTAGGATGAATGCCAGATATTCTCGAGGGGGGTTGTGAGAATTGTTTCATAATCCTGGAAAACGCCAGTGCTGGATTTTCAACTCGGATTACACTAAGGACCCCTATCTCTATATCATCGGATAACACGATGGCAGAAGCTTTAGTAGAAAGCAAATATTTACGATACTTCGGGTCGCTTAAAAATGTGATTGTACCGGGCTTGCCAGGTTGAATTTCAGAGACACCTTGAATGATAAGGTCAGGATCCCCTATTACCTCCCCCTGGACAAGATCAGCTAATTCCTGGAGTGTTGCCAATGATGTGTTTCCTTATTCTTCCACTTTTTTCCTTAGCTCATACAACACATCATCCGTCAGGTTATAGGTTGGTTTGGCATATAAAAGAGCTATGGAATCAAAAACAAAATCAAATCCTTTATCAATAGCAACTTTATTCACCGCGTCTTGAACTTTCTTTATGATAGCTGCCTCTAATTGCATTTGATGTTTTGTTAGTTCACCATCAGGTCCCACTTTCCTCAACTGAAATTCCTGCACCTGCTGCTCGAGTACTGATATCTCCTGCTCCTTTTCTCGCAACCATTCCGGCGAACTCATATATTGCTTTATATCATAGTCCTTTTTCAAACTATCTAATCGGGTCATCATGGATTCAAACTCAGCTTGAACCTTTCTATATTCAATCTGAAGTTGATCCTGGGCTTCCCTAAACTCAGGAAATTCAGCCTGAATTCGATCAGATTGAATATATCCAACCTTTAACTGTTGTGAGAATCCTATAGCAGGCAATGCTATGAATACCGCAACTATCCACCATTTTGTTGATTTTTCCACTCTCGCCTCCTTATTTGCATTTTGATAGATGATATTTTAAATATTCTTTTAATGTAACTATTAAGCCTATTTGGTCAAACAAGGCTAAGGCATAGGCTAAGGCTAAGACTCCAATGAATGAATAAGAGCGTTTAGTTCCTCTATGATATTTCTTGCAGATTCAACCAAAATACTCTTTGTTTTTTCGTTAATGTATAATTTATGCTCAAAACGGCCAAATCCCTCCGTCCCGCCCCGGCGGGATGAGTTATAGAATTTGCTCAACAGGAGTTCCTTCGGAGCAGACCTACCTGCCCGACAAATCAGTTCAGGCGGGTGCATATCTGAAACTAAACCGAACCTTTCATCAGAAGGATAATTCTTTGTGGTCTTATCCCGAAACTTCGGGACCAATAGTTCGAATGATTGTTGCCATATAGGCATTTCCGTAAAATCTTTATAGCCCATCTCTCTTTTCCTTAGCCTTCGCCTTAGCCTAAGCCTGAATAGTTACCTTTTAATTTACTTTACTAATGAGTAAAACTGCATGAAATTTCCTTCGTATCTCTTAAACTTCCTAATTAAAAAGGCATACCAAACAGGATATGAAAATTCCATCCTTCTGGAGATTCCTCTGTTGCCGGGATATCGTCAAATCCATAACCATAGTCAAAGCCTAACATTCCTAACATCGGCATAAACATTCGAATACCTATCCCTGCTGATCGCTTAAGATCAAAAGGATCAACTACATCAAACCCATACCAGACATTTCCCATTTCAGCAAATGCCAGACCATACACAGTTGGGTTTTCTGAGAACGGAAAACGAAACTCAACAGAATATTTCAATAATACCTTTCCACCAAGAGGACCACCGTCGTACGGACCCACGGTATTATCCACGTATCCACGAAGCATATTCCCGTAAGGAATGCCGCTACCCCCCATAAAGAATTTTTCATCAACCGGTATGATCGATACCTCCTCTCTGCCGGTCTTAATCTCTTTGATCGCTCCTATCTGGAGAGAACTGTACAATACAAACTTCCAGAATGTTGGAGAGTACCAGTCGTACTTTAAGACGTGTTTATGAAAATTTTCATTACCACCTAATATACCCCCTGACAGACTAGAGGTCCAGTTCATCACAGATCCTTTGCTGGGAAATTCCGGGTGGTTACGGCTATCACGTTTAATAAACTGGGTAACACTGATACCAAGGGTTTTTTCATAACCGCCCACATATTGTTCTAAATCCTCTTCGGTTCCCGTATATAATTTTTTTGTCCCCTGAATCATCCATGTCCCCCGGAAGAAATTATCAGGCCATTTAAATCTGCGACCAAACCGAATAGCTCCTCCATAGACTTCTCGATCTAATGGTATGCTATAGTAATAAGGACTTTTTCCCCTGAGATAATAAAACATTGAGAAACCAATAAGGTTAGGAGTATCATTTATCATTGGATCGGTAAAGCTGATGGAAATCCTTCGATGTTTTGCCGCTTCTTGACCAGTATAACTGTATTGCGTCCCTTCCTCAAAGCTGAAGACGAGTTGCTGTCCCCGACCTAAAAAATTATTAAACTCCAATGACGCTCCCCCCGTGATTCCATATTCTCCCGTAAACCCAATGGAAGCATTGGCTCTGTCGGATGACTTTTCCTCCACTTCGATTAAAAGATCCACTTTATCCTTTTCCACTGGCAGCACATCAGGCACAACATTTGAAAAATAGTTCAATATCATAACCTCTCTGACGCTCCGCATTAACAATTCCCTGTTAAAGATATCCCCCGGAAGAATTTTAAATTCTCGCCTTATTACATTTTCACGTGTCTTCGTATTCCCCGAAATGTTAATATCCCGTACGGAAACCTGATGGTTCTCAACCACTACAAAATGAACATCCAGGGAATCATCTGCATCAGGATTAAACATAATCTTTTTTCTCACCGGGATAAATTGCGGGGTTATTTGACTGTAAATATAACCTTTATCCATATAGAGCCCCTGAACCCGCTCATATAGAGCAATATTGAAATCCTCCTCATTATAAAGATCACCCCTCTCCAGATTAAGACGATCCATTAGTACATCTTCAGAATAAAGGGTATTCCCTTCCCAGGTAAAGTTACGAAACTGATACTGAGGTCCCTCAGAAACCTCAACCGTAATGATCATTCTCTTTCCTTCATCTACATAATCGAAAGAGTCTGAAATAATCCGAAAATCTTTATAGCCGTTGTTTCGATAAAACATCGCCAGAATAATTTTATCCTCTTTGTATTTTTCCTCATCGAATGTGCCCCTCCAGAAAAGGTACCACCGTTGTACTTTTGTTTCTTTAAACTTTCTTCGAAGCTTAAAATTCGAAAACACCTTATTTCCTATAAAACGTATTTCCTTTATTTTTACTTTCTTGTTTTCTTTAATGTGAAATGTGAGGTCTTTAACGTTCTCCCGTTCTGTTTCTAACAACTCAGTATCCACTTCAACCCGAAGGTATCCATCTTCTGAATACATTTCTTTTATCTTTTCAATGCAATTATTGATGAGATAGGGTTGAATCCTCTGACCTGAAGTCAAATCCAATTCCTCATCAAAATCCGATTTTTTCTTCTTTTTATTCCCTTCAAATTTGATTTCGCCAAGTATCGGATTTTCTTCCACCACGATTTTGATGAAAATCCCATCTACTGTCTCTTTTTCCAGGAAAATCTGGATATCTGAAAACAGTTCCGTTCTCCACAATTTCTTAACGGATTGTCCAAAGTCACCGGGAATAATTTCTTTTCCCTCCACCAGTCCTGAGGTATACTTTATTACTCTGTCAGAGGCCATTTCATTCCCTTCAACATCAACACCGAGAATACGTATTGGCTCTAAGGTCTGCTGGGGAAACAGAAACGATAGACTAAAAAATAGAATAAATACTAATCGAAGGATTTTCATCTTAATCGCGATTTTTTAATTTGTTCACTAACCTGACCAAAACGCCTTTCTCTCTGTTGGTAATTCAAAATAGCTTTGTAAAGTTCCCGACTTCGAAAATCAGGCCAGTATACAGACGTGAAATATATTTCAGTATAAGCTGCTTGCCAGAGAAGAAAATTACTTATTCTGAATTCGCCTCCGGTTCGAATCAATAAATCTGGTTCAGGAACAGAAATCTCACCTGTATAAAGAAGACTTGAAAATCCATCCTCCGTTATTTTTCCTACGGTCAATTCTCCTTGCTCAATTTTTTGATAGAGGGATTTAATGGCATCCAGAATCTCCGTCCTGCCACCATAATTCAGTGCAAGAACCAGATTCAAACCTGTATTTTCTGAAGTTCGTCTGATACCGTGTTTCATCTCATTTCTCGGTTTCTCCGGCAGATCTTCCAACCTTCCAATAATATTCAGCTTAACATTATTTGCCATTAAGTCATCTATCTCTCTTCTAATTGTTTCCACAAGGAGATTCATTAATGCTGAGACTTCTGATAGAGGTCGAGCCCAATTTTCACTGGAAAAGGTGTACAGGGTGAGAACATCAATCCCCAATTCACCACAGACTCGTGTGATTTCACGAACAGAATTAATACCCTCTCTATGACCAGCCACTCGAGGGAGATTTCTGCTTTTTGCCCACCGACCATTTCCATCCATAATAATGGCAATGTGCCGGGGAATCTCTCCAACAGTGACAATTTTTTCTTTTAGTTCTTCCTCAGTCATAAAGTATTTGTCTTAACTCATTAAATTAAACGACTATCTTGTAAATATCAAATAAATATCCCCCAAAAATCATATTTTTAATTTCATTCACCTTTACCCTGTTAAATAAAATCGAAGATTTTAATGCAAAGCATTATTTAATAGGGTGAACATTTTTTATTCAATTTTGTTTCATACACTGATGCTTTTTTAACTCATTATCGCACAGGAAGTTTAATGTTTTACTCCAAATGGATAATCAATTATAAAAATAAACCAAATTGGAAAAAATATAATTTATAAAAAAGATCTCCTATGATAACACAGATAACCACGACATACGAAAGTCCATTAATAACTTGAAATGAGCGGTTTGAGATCATTTTAATTACATAAAGTAAAAGTACAAGGGGTAGCAACGTTCCAAACAATAGAGCGATAAACAGAAAAAACCCATTAAAGGATTGTATGAATTCGATTAACAACACCGTTTCTCCGTTAATGGTTACGTTGCCAGTTAACAGAAAAAAGGAATCCCATAAAAAACGCACTACCAAAAAAATAACTAACCAGCTGACCGTTTTTCGTAAAAGGTTAACAGGCGAGTTAACCACGTGCAAAGACCAGTGTACGAGTACTACCATAAAAACGACACCTACAACAATCCATCCCCCAACAAACGAAATAAACCAGAGAGATAAATCCGCTGAAATGAGTTCCTTCAACATCTGGAAATAAACAATTATCCCAAGCATTGGCGGAATCGAAATCACCCATTTCTGCACCTTAACCCTACCCCAGTAAAACAAAGTTACCATCACTAATGTGACAAGCCACACGAACGAAGATAATCTGATATGAAAATCCAAATCCATTAGCCAGTATAAGAAAATCCCAATTCCCCCCATTACTGAACTCATTGCCAGATTAAATCGGTGAAATCCTTGATTTAACCGATTCAAATCCACCATCCAGAAGAAAAGAGGATATAAACTACCGAAAAGAATAAATGAAATTGTTGAAATGGTGGTTACCATTACAAAATTAATATAATTCCCTAAGTCAAAGGTAGGTATAAACAGATTGTTATCTGTCTAACACTATCCCAAAAGTCAAACGAAATCATTTTTCACTGAATTGTCAATTGCCATCAGAATTTTCTCTACAATCTGTAAAAATACCCTGCTAACATAAGAATCAGGTTTTTTAATTGTTATGGGGATGCCCTCATCACTGGCTTCCATAAGATCAGAGGTAACAGGAATTTCCCCAAGAAGAGGAACACTTAAACGTATACTTTCCTTCTTTCCCCCACCTCTTTTGAAAAGATCAACATCAACTTTGAACTTGCCATTCTGATCAGTAATGGAATCAACAGTTCGATCCAGTTCCGAAAATGTAATTGTAGCATGATCAACGGGTTTTCCCTCTTTATCCTGAACAATTCCAGATACTCGATATCCAGACATATTTTCCACCACACCAAGGACAGGAGTTTTTACTTTCCCAAACATATCAGCACTTTTTCGTACATCAGCCAGCGCCAAATCCTGGGGAGTTGTCACAATGATCGTTCCGGTGATTCTTAACTTCTGAACAAGTGTTAGCTGAACATCTCCCGTTCCTGGTGGTAAATCCAACACCAGATAATCAAGTTCATCCCAAAATACTTCCTGAAAAAATTGTTCTGTCATTCTTGCCACCATTGGACCTCGCCAGATCACAGGTGTATTATTCCCGGTGATAAATCCAAAGGACATGACTTTCATTCCATATTTTTGAAGCGGGACTAATTTTTTTTCAGAGTTAATCTTGGGGCGTTCTTTGATCCCAAGAAGAATGGGCAAGCTCGGACCATAGATATCCAGATCCAGAAGTCCAACCTGATGACCCTGAGAGGCAAGAGTGGCAGCAATATTGACGGCTATCGTTGATTTTCCAACACCTCCCTTCCCGCTGGCTACAGCAATAACACGTTTAACACCAGGAATTGAATCAGGAGCACTGATAGAAGAATCTGGAGTTTGAACCTTGGGACGTTGTGGCATTTCTAAAAAATTGATATTAATGTTCTTAAATCTACTCGTTTTCTGGAGAACCTTTTTAACCCGGACATCTATCTCATTTTTGTTGTTTTCATTTAATGTCGTGACTTGCAAATCAACTGTTATATTTCTATCTTGAAAATGGACATCTTTTACAATTCCAAAAGAGACAATATCACGACTGTACCCAGGATACTTTACAGTACGTAAAAGTTCTATTACATCTTTTTTCTTCATATTATCTTCGATAAATTAATTTTTATCACAAAAAACGGCTGTTCGCCATGAACAGCCGTTTTTTCCACTTAT